>ODAI010363831.1_pt1 | contig 10142 bp, 10 predicted proteins | sample 1539321 | NCBI WGS metagenome assembly ODAI01 (sample SAMN02144231, study PRJEB22623) | gut metagenome | biome: sheep rumen | host: Ovis aries | place: New Zealand | reverse complement strand
TGATTATCACAATCTCTGCCTTTTATATATTATATATTTAATTATTAAATAGTTATAAATATAATAAGGAGAGGTTTTGTGATTTGTTGTACCTCAAAAATGTAACTGAGATACTGAGATTTGAGATTTTGCCTGTTGGCTACCAAGCTGCGTCATGGAAATTGGCAAAAGTGCTTTTTCTGACTGTGAGAAACTGAGTCATCTTTTAATTGAGGACAACAGTAATTTCACAGAACTGCCGGATAAATGTTTTTATAATTGCCCTATCAGGAACTTTACCCTTCCCTTATTCATCAAGAAAATTGGGAATGGTTGCTTCACTGCCGCTGACATCAAGATGAACAACGGACTCGAGATTATAGGCAACCATGCGCTCAACGGCACTTTAGATAAGATTGAGCTACCCGAGACGGTTAAGGAGATAGGAGACAGGGCATTCGCAGCACCAGAGCACCAAGGCCCTAATGGATACTTTGTAACTTACAAAATACCCAAACGTTTATACATCAACTGCAAGACGCCGCCTTACTGTAAGGCTATCACGTCGTTGGGACCTAATGTATACGATTTCGCCACAAAGACGGCACAGCCAGAAAAGTGCTGGTGAGATAAAAAAACTCATATTAACTGCTTACCGGTTAATATGAGTTTATCGGACAGATTTATAATGTCAGTTGTAAGTGTGTCTTAGATGTTGGCTTGCTTTCTTCTCCAGTTGAGGATTGGGAGAAGGAAAGATATGACTGCAGCTGCAATCCAGAACCATGATACATAAGTGAAATCATACTGGATAATCTCGCCGGTAGCATCGCGTGTGGCCATATTGTCAATCAAGACACCGCTGATGACATCCTGTATGCCTGCTGCGGCGTAAGATGCCATACCGACAACACCGAGAGCAGCGCCCGTGGCTTTACGCGGCACAATATCAATAGCCATCAGTCCGCCCAAGAAGCATATCAGTACTCCGATGGCAATGCCGAAGAGGAGCATGGCAAGGATGTTGATGAACCAACTGTTTCCGCCGAAAAGGAACAGATACAGGGAAACAGCTTCAAGGATTCCTGCGACAAGTGCAGGATATTTGCGGTCACCATGGAAGAGTGTATCGCTCATCCAGCCCGAAAGAACTGTGCCGACAACGCCGCAGATGGCGTTGATGGATATGATGGTTGAAGCTTCCACAGTGGAGAAGCCTTTGATTTTCTCCAAGAACAGGATACCCCAACTGTTGATGGCGTAGCGGCTCATGTACATGAAAGCACTTGCCAGTGCCAGTATCCACACTCCGGGATTTCTCAATACGGCACGTTGGATGCGCGAAGTCTCCTTCTTGGATGCTTCTATCGCCTCGGTATCTTCCTTCTTTGCTAATGTCTGGGCATCGAGTTCTTCTTGTGTCATCTCGCCAGAGAGCACTTCAATTGGTGCAAGACCTTTACTCTCTGGCGTGTCGTGCAGCCAGAACAGAATGAGTATAACGCCCAATGCACCTGCGACGGCGGCGCCAAAGAATCCCCATTGCCAACCGAATGCGGACACGAGCAGACCTACAAAGAGAAATGAAAGGAATTCGCCGAAATTGTGGCTGGCGGAGAAGAAACCGTAATATGTGCCACGTATCTTCAGCGGATACCAGCGTGAGAGAGAAATGATGGCAGGAGGTGCTCCCATGGACTGCGCCCATCCGTTGAGTCCCCACATGATGGCAAAGACTGTGAAGATAGTGGCGTTGGTTACTGCCGCAGAGACGGTGAAGGCATCTGTAAGTCCAAGTATAAGGTTGGCAAAAGTGGAGACAACCAAACCTGTCGCCATGAAGCGCGTGATGTTGGAATGGTCAGCAAGAAAACCGTTAATGAACTTGCCTACGGCATAAGCCCAAAACAGGCAGAGCCCGATGGTTCCTAACTGGGTGGCATTCAGCATACCGCTCTCAATGATAGGACCTTTGACCACATTCAGGGACGTGCGGCATACATAATAGAGACTGTATCCGAACGTTGCGGCTATGAATGCTTGGAAACGCAGTTTTTTATAGTACTTTGTAGCTTTCTCGGGTGCAACTTTGTTGGCTGACGGGCTACTGGTTTTATAAAAATCAATGAACTTGCTCATGATACAATATAAATTATTAAAACAAAATTAGTTATATTTTTATATACTTGGTAAGGATTGACCGTTTATTTTGCGATATAGGTCGAGGGCATAGACATCAGTCATGCCTGTGATGTAGTCCAAGACACCTTGCAAACGTGTAGTGACTGTGGGGTGGTGCACCTGATACTGACTTGGTACGCCGTCAAGGAGAAGTTTACTGTAAGCCTTCTCGGGTGCGAGTATAGCTTCTGTGTAAAGGTCAAGCAACTCATATATGATTTTGTAGCCGGCCAGTTCCACATCAAGAACTTTCCGGTCTTTATAAATCTGTTTGCACGCCAGGTCAACGCATTTGCGGAAAGCTGCTTTGAAATGTGGTGACATGTTGTCCACGAGTGTCCCTTTGAAAGTACCGCTCATGATGTCATCTTCATGCTCAAGAAACACACGCACGCATTCTTGCTCTATGGCGTTGATAACGCATGCGCGGAGGTATATGACACGTTCGTTGGGATCGGTAACATCAGGGTGGGCTTCCTCAAAATGCTTGCGCGTGTCACCCTCAAAGAAATTAAGAAACAGTTCAATGGTCTGCTCCGTGGAGAGGATATGCAGTTTGTGTGCGTCTTCGATGTCCATGATTTCGTAGCAGATGTCATCGGCGGCTTCAACGAGGTAGGCAAGGGGATGGCGCGCATATTGAATGCGCAGACCGTCGTCTTTGATACAAGGCAAGCCTAAGGACTGGGCGATCTCTTTGTAATATTCCATCTCTGAATAGAAGAAACCAAATTTCTGCTTATTGGTCATCAATGAGGAGAACGGATATTTGACGATAGATGCCAACACGCTGTAGGTCATGACATAGCCACCCTTGCGCCGTCCTTCAAACTGATGCGTGAGCAAACGGAAGGCGTTGGCATTGCCATCAAAGAAAGTGATGTCCTTCCATATGATTTCGCCTATTTCCGGACCATACTCTTGATAGATGATGTTTTTGATTTTAGCACCGGTTCCTTGGGAGAAGTAGCTGGCGATGGCACGCTCTCCTGAGTGCCCGAACGGAGGATTGCCCAAATCGTGTGCCAGACATCCCGTGGAGACGATGAGGCCTAACACGTTGATGCTGGTGTCTTTTAGATTGGGATGCCGTGTCAGCAAGGCGCGGGCTATATCGTTGCCAAGAGAACGCCCTACACTGGAAACCTCAAGACTGTGGGTAAGTCGGTTGTGGACAAAAACGCTGCCAGGGAGAGGGAATACCTGAGTCTTGTTCTGCAAACGGCGGAAAGGAGACGAAAAAATAAGCCTGTCGTAATCTCGTTGGAAATCAGTACGAAATTCCTTGATTTCACGGGCATGAGGCTGACCTAACCGCTCACTTGAAATGAGTTTAGACCATTGCATGACTCGAGTTGCATTCTTCATGTTGGGTGCATTTTAATATTATATTAATGCAAATGTACAAATTTTAACTGTTTCATCGCCCATTTTTTAGAGGCAAAAGGCGAAAGGTTTGCATAGAATTGGTTATTTTTGCAATATAATATATAGTACAGATGGAAGTAAAGATAATCAACCGCTCACACCATGCGTTGCCCGCTTATGCCACAGAACAAAGTGCGGGGATGGACCTAAGAGCGTCTATAGACGAACCGATAGTATTGCAACCATTGGAGCGTCGCCTTGTGCCAACGGGCCTATATATAGCTCTGCCTGTAGGCTTTGAGGCGCAAATTCGTCCTCGCTCTGGCCTCGCTTTGAAAAAGGGCATTACTTTGTTGAATACGCCTGGAACGATAGACGCGGATTATCGTGGAGAGATTGGGGTTATCATGATCAACCTGAGCAAAGAACCTTTTGAGATACAAGACGGAGACCGTATCGCTCAGATGGTTATTGCGCGCCATGAGCATGCAGAGTGGGTTGACGTGGATGTGTTGGATGAGACAGAGCGTGGTGCCGGAGGCTTTGGGCATACTGGCGTGAAGAATTAATGTTGAGAGTCGGGTGATGAACTTGCGCTTGTTGGCATTGATTGTAATATTGCCTTTTGCATTTATAATAACTGCAAAAGGCAATAGAGAATCATTGTCTCAGGAGGAAAATATCCGCAAGTACAACAAATTTTACCTGGAGGCTATTTGCCAGAAAGCGATGATGCACTATGCCGCTGAGCAAGAACTGTTGGAGCATGCTCTCAAGTATAATCCGACAGCTGCGGAAGCGATATATGAGTTGGCTGTTTTGCGCGCTCAAAATCCGCTATATTCCGAGGAGGAGACAGACTCATTGTTCTGTTTAGCGTTGGATTTGGACTCTGCAAACAATCAATATCGCTGGGAATTGGCACGTCATAAACTTACTATAGGCAAGTTGGATGATGCTGTACCGCTGTTGCAGACATTGACAAAAGATAAGGCGTTGCGTTATAACGCCTTTACTTTTTTGTCCACAATCTATGAGCGGCAGGGGAAGGACAGCGTGCTGTTGCGTACGCTTCAGCGATGGGAAACTGAGGAAGGAGGAGATGAGAGTATTTCTATGGGTAAATACAGAGCATTGACACGGCTGCAAAGGCATGATGAAGCCTTGAAACTGGCAGACACCTTGTGCATGAATTATCCTCAAAACGATTATTTCCCGATATTGAAGGCTGAGTCTTATTTAAACAAAGGAGACACGGCGAGGGCTTTGAGAGAAAACGAAAAGATAATCTCTGTGTCTCCAGAGAACAGTTATTCCCAGTTGTTTTTGGTTCATTATTATCAGTTGTCCGGGAGGAAAGATGCTTTGGTAAGGGAAGTGGAGAAGGTAATAATGAACAGCAGGCAAGACATGGAGACCAGAGTGCAATTCATGACGAACTATATTAAGTCGCATAAAGGTAAGGATGAATACAAAATAGACAGCCTGTTCAGTTGTCTGCTTGAACAGCCGATGGAAGAAGCCGGGCTGATGAATCTGTATACATCTTATCTGGCACAGAAAAATGCGCCAGACTCACTATTTGCACCGATAATGCACAAAATGTTAGAGATTGACCCGTCGGACAGGCAGTCGCGACTGCGAGAAGTATGGAGTTTGTTTCAAAAACATAGATATGCCGAGGCGGTCGCATCATGTGAGGCAGGGTTAAAATATGACAAAACTCAGATGTTGTTGTATATCCTCGGTGGAAACTCGTGTATGATAATGGACGAGAAGGAAAAGGCGTTGAAATTCTTTGAAGCAGGTCGTCCCTATGTTAATAACACTTCACAAAAAGAAACGATATCAGACTATTTCTCCGCATATGCAGATTTGTTGCACGAAATAGGCAAAAAGGAGGAAAGTTATGCTATGTATGATTCGTCTCTTGTGTATAATCCGAGCAATGTCTCAACGCTGAATAATTACGCTTATTATCTCTCCCTGGAAGGGGAACATCTGGAAAAAGCAAAGGAAATGGCGACACTTGCCATTAAATATACTCCAGACGAGGCAACGTATCTGGATACGTATGCGTGGGTTTGTTTTGCTTTGAAAGATTATGACAATGCCCGAATATATATAGAAAAAGCTATTAAGTTTCTCTCGGGTGGGCGTACAGACAGTAGTGTGTATGAACATGCCGGTGACATATATATACAATTAGGATTGACAACTGAAGCTCTTAACTCATGGAAGAAAGCTAAAGAACTGAATAGTGACTCAAAAGTGTTGGACCAGAAGATTAAATTAAAAAAATATATTGCACAATGAAATTCAAGAAATATATTACGATATGTCTCGTTATCGTGTTGTCATTGATGTTGTACTCTTGCGGGAGTAGTCGCCGGTTAAGCAAAGAAGGGACGGATGACGTATCTTCGGCGGCTGTGGACTATGGCAAGAAGATTATGAAAAATGCACAGACTGCTAAGACAATCACTTCCAAGGTAAAAGTCCAGGTGATGGCAGATGGCAAAAATTTTACCGTGAACGGAACACTACGCATGAAACGTGACGACGTCATTCAATTGTCATTAAGTATGCTGGGGTTTGAAATCGGCAAAATGGAGTTTCTGACAAATGAAGTGTTGATTATTGACCGCTTCCATAAACAGTATGTCAGAGTGCCATATAACCAAGTTGATTTTCTCAATAAGACGAACATTGACTTTTATGCTTTGCAGGCTATCTTTTGGAACGAACTGTTTGTTCCCGGTGTGAAGGATATGACGGCTCAACTGGGTAAATTCACTATGGCTTCAAGTGGAGATCATACGCTGCTGAGTTTGAAGACAGAGCCGCGTCTTGAGTATGATTTCTTGGCTAATACTGCTACTGCAGTGTTGGCACGGACAACAATCACACCAAAGGATTTGTCGCAGGAAGGGGAGTTTGTGTGTAAATACTCAGATTACACGAAGTTCGGAGGTAAATCTTTTCCGACGGGCATTGACCTGAATTTCAGCGGAGAAGGCGTGAAGGCTGAATTGATACTAACACTTAGTGATCTCAACAATAAAGAAGGCTGGGCAACGAGGACGGAAATAAGTTCCAAGTATAAGCAGGTTAGCGCTAAGGGAATCTTGGGAAAATTGATGTCACATTAGTCTGAATGCGAAATGAAGGTGCGGATTATCATATTGGCTTTTATCTTTTTAGTGTTATTGCCGTCTGTAGCACAGACGCAAAAAAGGTCGTCGAAAGCACGGACTACGCAGAAAGTGTCGTCAACTAAGAAGAAAAGTACATATCGCAAGACCGCCACTGTAAAAAAGCCTGCGACAAAGAAGAAGGTAACGTCTAAAGAGTCGATATCGTCTTTGCGTTCCCGCCGCAGTACATTGCAAAAGCAGATATCACGAAACCAGTCGCAACTGGCTGCCACAAACAGAGATGTGAAGCGTCAGTTGGGTGACCTGGCAGTTTTGAATGGCAAAATTGATAAGCAGCAAAGATATATAGAAGAGATTCAGGGACAGGTGGACTCGTTGTCTCTGCATATCAGACAGCTTACGAGGGAATTTAATAAATTGTCAGAACAGCTTGAGGACAGAAAGCAGAAGTTCCGCAAGTCAATGATTTACTTATACAAAAACAATAATCAAGACAATAAACTGCTCTTTATTCTATCTGCCGACAATTTCACCCAGATGCTGAGGCGTTATCGCTTGGTGACTGAATATGGTAAGTATCAGCAGAAGCAAGGTGAACTGATAAAGAAAAAGCAAAAACAGATAGAAGATGTCAAGACGCAGCTTGTGCAGACGAAAGACAGTAAGGATAAGATGCTTGTCGTCCAGAAGGATGAGCACGAGAAGTTGGCACAGCAGCAGGATGAGCGCCAGAAGAAGGTTAATCAGTTGAAAAAACGTCAAAGGGAGATAACCAATATTATCGCAGCTAATAAAAAGGAGATGGCGGCGTTGGATGCCAAGATAGACTATTATGTCAAATTGGCTATAGAGCAAGAGCGCAAGCGTCGTGAGGCAGAAGAGCGGGCGCGGAAGGAGGCAGAGCGTAAAGCCGCTTTGGCTTCAGCGAACGGAAACTCTTCGGCAAGGGAGAACAGTTCTTCAAAATCGAATACCAAGGCTGCCCCGATGCAACAATGGCGTAGCAATACAAAGGAATATGCGCTGACAAGCAATTTCGCCTCCAACAAAGGCAGGCTGCCCATGCCGATAACAGGCAGTTATGTCATTTCTGCCCATTATGGAAATTATACTATGGGAGGAATGAAGGGTGTGCAACTTAGCAACAAGGGTATAAATATTACAGGTCAGTCAGGCGCAAAGGCACGCTGTATATTCCCAGGCGAGGTAAGTGCAGTGTTTTCTCTGGGTGGATTGGTAAACGTGTTGGTTCGCCACGGAAGTTATATTTCCGTCTACTGCAACCTGTCATCTGCTTCGGTGCGTAGCGGGCAGCGTGTGGAAGCCAGAGCTGTGTTGGGTAATATCGCCAGAGATGCAAGTGGACATTATACACTGCATTTCCAATTAAGAAAAGAGACTGCCACACTTAATCCAGAGTCGTGGTTGGCAAGATAAATCGGGGGCAAATGTCCCCGATAGCAGGATTTTTATTAATTTTACAAGTGAAACAGAGTTGTAATGATAACTGTAGAGCAATTAAAGGAAATAACAGACAGAGTTGAACAGCTCAATCAGTATCTCAATATAGACGAGAAGAAAATGCAATTGAAGGAGGAAGAGATGCGTACTCAGACTCCTGATTTCTGGGATGACCGCAAAATGGCGGAGGAACAGATGAAGAAAGTCAAAGACTTGCAGAAATGGATTGACGGCTATAATGAGGTAAAGACTTTGTGTGATGAGACATCATTGGCTTTTGAGTACCACAAAGAAGATTTGGTGACAGAGGAGGAAGTGGACAAGGACTACGCCAAGACATTAAGTGTGTTGGAAAAACTAGAACTCAAAAACATGCTCCGTGAGGAAGAGGATGTCATGGACTGTGTCCTCAAAATCAATTCAGGTGCCGGCGGTACTGAAAGTCAGGACTGGGCTTCAATGTTGATGAGGATGTATCTTCGTTACGCTGAAGACCATGGCTATAAAACCAGAATAAGTAACTATCAGGACGGCGATGAGGCAGGTATTAAGACTGTGACAATAGAAATAGAAGGCGACAGCGCATACGGCTATCTTAAATCAGAAAGCGGTGTCCACCGTCTGGTCCGCGTATCTCCTTATAATGCTCAAGGCAAACGCATGACATCGTTTGCGAGTGTGTTTGTTACGCCATTGGTTGACGACACCATTGAGGTTGAGGTAGATCCTTCAAAGATAAGTTGGGACACATTCCGCAGCTCAGGTGCCGGAGGACAGAATGTGAACAAGGTGGAGACAGGAGTACGCTTGCGTTACCAATATGTCGACCCCGAGACAGGCGAAGAGGAAGAAATCTTGATTGAGAATACTGAAAGTCGCAAGCAGTTGGAGAACAGGGAAAATGCGATGCGTCTGTTACGCTCACAATTGTATGACAGAGAGTTGCAACGCCGTCGCGCCAAACAAGCCGAGATAGAAGCCGGTAAAAAGAAAATAGAATGGGGTAGTCAGATAAGAAGCTATGTGTTTGACGACCGCCGTGTGAAAGATCACCGTACAGGTTTTCAGACCAGTGATGTCAATGGCGTCATGGACGGAAAACTGGATGGCTTTATCAAGGCTTATTTGATGGAGTTCGGAAATGTTAAACATAATAATTAAATAATATAAGTTATGAGCGAGAAGAAAAAAATCCGTGTTAAGAAGAACGAGGAAAAGCAGCAGAAACAGGCAAGCAGGATTATCGAAGGTATATTTATAGCTTTGATTGTTATCACTATTGCGTTTATGATTGTCTTTTCGATGAATTCTTAAATGAGTACAGAAATAGAGAGAAAGTTTCTGGTAAAGGGTGAATATCGCTCTTTGGCTCAAAGCAAGAGCCGCATAGTCCAAGGATATCTATACGCCGACGCGCGGAAGACGATACGCATCCGTATACGCGGTGATAAGGCGTATGTGACAATCAAGGGACCATCTGCTGACAATGGTCTTTCGCGCTTTGAATGGGAGACAGAAATCAGCATCGCGGATGCAGAGGAGATGATGTCTTTGTGTGAGCCGGGCCTGATTGATAAAGAGCGCTACCTGATACCTTATGAAGGCCATCTCTTTGAAGTGGATGAATTTCATGGAGAGAATGAGGGACTGGTTGTCGCTGAGGTCGAAATGAAGTCTCCTACCGAAGAGGTTGTTTTGCCGTCATTTATAGGCGCAGAAGTTACAGGCGAAAAGCGATATTATAATTCGCATTTACGAAAAAAACCTTTTACTCAATGGTAAGACAGCAAAGGGGGAAGATGTTCATGTCATCTTCCCCCTTTGCTGTCTTGTTACCGTATATTTATCTTGCCGCCCTCTATTGTGTTTTTTAGAGTGGACTTTATGCTGTAGATGTTGACACGCAGGGCGAATCGTTTTAGCCTTGATATGTTGTCCGTTCCATCGGCTGGAATTAAAAATACATTTGTATGAAATTTTCTTTCTGAGGATTAG
>ODAI013550263.1_pt1 | contig 10143 bp, 9 predicted proteins | sample 1539321 | NCBI WGS metagenome assembly ODAI01 (sample SAMN02144231, study PRJEB22623) | gut metagenome | biome: sheep rumen | host: Ovis aries | place: New Zealand | reverse complement strand
CCTTCCGGCTTGAACGGATAACGCTCGATCGGAATACGCTCTGTGAAGATGTGCGGTTTTCCGTCTTCGCTCTTGTTATCAACGATGACCCATTTCAGCCAGTTCTTGTCATCACGCTCCGGATAATCCAGACGGCTGAAGCATCCGCGGCTTTCTTTTCTGGTCTTGAATACCATGAACATCATCTCGAGCATATCGATCATCGTACGAAGCTCGATCGCTTTTGCAAGGTAATGTCCGTTGACTTTCGGAAGGTGGATTAAGTCTTTGTACTGTCCGCGGATCTCGTTCAGTTCTGCAAGTAATTCGTCCATGGTCTCTTCTGTCTTGTTGAAGCTGTATTCCGGCTTCTTGATCAGACGGGAGATGTAACGGATGATATGGCTCGGAGTAAATTCTCCAGAGTAGTCTGCAGACTCATAGATTCTCTTACGGAAGAACTCAACCTGCTCTTCATCGATCTCGCCAAGTTCGCTGTCATCAATATACTTAGCAAGTGCTTTTGCTGTCATAAGACCTGTCTTGGAAGCAACTCCAAGTCCGTCGCCGTGTACCCAGCTGCCGTGTGCAGAACCTGCTGTGGTCATCTGGCCAAGTCCCCAAAGATGAGGTACAGAGGTCTTTCCTTCAACATCGATTCTTAAGGAACGGATGCTGACACGATAGGAAACAGATACTTCCGGCTTCGGATTGCTGAGGTCGATGTTCTGGAAGTTACGGATGAACTCATCCAGCTCAACTCTCTGCTTCATTTCGATGCCGTGGAAGAATCCGTCAGCACCTTCGTTAACCTTCGGAAGCTGTGTAAAGTCAGCAACCAGCGGTCCGTTGCCCATTTCGAGCTCTTTTGCCATACCACGGATCAAAGTTACATCGAGCTCTTCCATGGAATGGGAATTGTATTTTTTGAAGATGTTTTCGCCCTTGCTGTTAGATACAACCCAGTGAACACCATAGAGGAAGTTACCGGTATTTCTGTAAACAAGGTCCCACTCTGTCAGGTGCTCAACGTTTCTGAGCTGTGCGCCTGCTTCGTATGCTGCAGCATATCCTGTTGCCGGGCAGTAGAACATGTCTCTGCAGGACGGGTTGAACTCGTTCATTGCAAGAACAACTTCTTTTGCGCGAACAACAACAAATTCTGTGGTATCAAGGTTAAATCCGACTGCACCAACAACTTTTCCGTCGTTTGTCAGAAGGTCTGTGAAGTAGGTACGCTCTAAGATCAGTGCCCCGCCTGCCATAACCTGCTTGCAGAACGGAGTCATAAAGTCTACGTCGATCTGAACTGCGGAGATCTTCTTTCCTTCAAACTCATGGTGATGATGAAGGCTTCCGTCAAGCTCGTGAGAGAATTTTCCGCCCATGCGCTCGAGTTCCTGAATGTAGGTGTACTGCTCTTTCTGGTACTCCATCATATATTCCTGATCATTCAGATAAGTTCCGTACGGATTGAGCTCAACCTGCTCCTTTGCCATAGCGTAGATATCGTCGCCGGCTTCCGGAGAGAGCATGCACATTCCGTGACCTGCTTTCGTAGTCTGTCCGGTATATCCGAAATAACCTTTTTCCATAACTGCGATCTTAACATCCGGTTTCAGCATATGGAGTTTCTGTGCCATAACGGCACCACCAAGTCCACCACCTACGACCAGGACATCAGTTGTATATGTTTTTCTATTTGTATTCATATTCTTTACCTCCTTATCCTAGTCATTCATTCCGAGCGGATCATATAACTGATCATAGAATGATAACGGTGCTTCTTCCACTTTGATTGCGCCTGCCGGGCAGAAGTACATGCACTGGTAGCAGGATACGCACTCTTCCGGATAAGCGGCTGTGGAAAGTTTCTTTTCCGGATCCCACTCATAAACGTCATAGCAGCAGGTTCTGATACATTTCATGCATCCCATGCACAGATCCGGATCAACGGTTACATTATTCATACGACGAGGATCGTCTCTTAAATCTTCAATTCTCATTTCGTTTCTCCTTTCGCCTGGTACTGGGTATGCAGATATGCGTGAGCCTTTTCGCTTCCCGGTTTCTCAAGGAACTCTTTGTAAAGCTCGATGATCTCCGGATTCTCATGAGATTTTCTTAAGCAATCGCTCTTGTCTAAACGATACAGAGTCATTGCTCTTTCTTTTCTGATATCCTCAACCATTCTGACTTTTGCTTTCTGCTGTGGCTGTCCGCCGCCGTTTACGCAGCCACCCGGGCATGCCATAAATTCAACGAAGTCATATTTTGCTTCGCCGGAGCGGATCTTCTCAAGGAGTGCTCCTGCATTTGCAAGACCGCTGACAACTGCAACATGAAGGTCGTTTCCGCCAACATTTACGGTTGCTTCTTTTACGCCTTTAACACCACGGACTTCTGCGAAATCAATCGCATCCTGCGGCTCGCCGTTTAACCAGTCGTTTGCAGTTCTGAGAGCTGCTTCCATAACGCCGCCGGTTGCACCGAAGATCGTACCAGCGCCGGTACCGATTCCGAGCGGAGCGTCAAAGTCTTCATCTTCAAGACCCGGGAAGGAGATGCCTGCTTTTTCGATCATGCGGGCAACTTCACGAACAGTCAGGGAGTAATCAACATCCGGAACACCTGCTGCATTCTGGAAGTCTCTTCCAAGCTCTCTCTTCTTTGCTGTACAAGGCATTGTGCTGACAACAACAATCTTCTCAGCCGGGATGCCTTCTTTTTCTGCCAGGTAAGTTTTTACCATAGCACCAAACATCTGCTGTGGGGATTTGCAGGTGGAAATGTGATCAAGCATATCGCCTGCAAAAGTTTCTGCATAATTGATCCAGCCCGGGCAGCAGGAAGTAAACATCGGAAGAGTTCCTCCGTTTTTGATTCTTTCTACCAGCTCGTTTGCTTCTTCCATGATCGTAAGGTCCGCGGAAAATACGGTATCAAATACGCGGTCAAATCCGATTTTTCTTAAAGCGGCTGCTAATTTTCCTTTTGTTCCGGAGCCAACCGGATATCCGAATGCTTCAGAGATTGCTGCACGAACGGACGGAGCTGCCTGGATGATGACAAATTTGTCCGGATCATTGACTTTTTCTAAAACCTCGGCAACATCATCGCGCTCATAAAGTGCGCCAACCGGACATACTGTGATGCACTGTCCGCATCCAACGCAGCCGCTTTCGATCAATGTTTCTCCTTTAGAAGGAACGATCTTAGCTGTAAGGCCTTCGCCTTCCATCTTGATTGCGCCAATGCCCTGAAGATTCTCACATGCTGCAACGCAGCGTCCGCAGCGGATACATTTGTTGTCATCGCGAACGATGATGCCGTCGGTTCTTACCGGAACAGACTCAAATGCTTCTTTTGCAGGATTTTTTGTCATACGAAGAGAATACTGAACATCCTGAAGTTCACAGTTACCTGTACGGTTGCAGTTTCTGCAATCTCTGTCATGGTGTTTTAAGATCTCTGCCAGAACTTCTTTCTGTTTTGCTCTTACGCCTTCTGATTTTGTTACAACCTCCATAAACGGCTCAACAACTGTCTCGCAAGCATTAACGATTCCTTTTCCCGGAATCTCTACGATACAAAGGCCGCTCTCATCTTTTTCCTGAACTCCTTTAAGATAGTGAAGGGATAAAATGTCTGTATCAAACTGCGTTCTTGCATATTTGTTTTCGAATGCAGTTTCGTAGATCGTAGCCCCATCACGTGCAGGAACAGGATTCCCATTAATCGTAATCTGAATCATACTTCCTCCTAACTCCTTAATTGTACTGTGTGTTTCTTTGAATGATTTACTCGTCAATCCTTTTTTGATGATTTCATTCTATTGCGGTCTGGTCAACTTGTGATTATCTAATACTGCAGAAAAAACAGATTTACTTGTGCAGGCCTGCACAACGTTTTTTTGCCAAAAATCGCATTGGTCATCAATGAACAAAAGTCCCAATATATTTGTGGCAAAACATCCAAGTTTGCACAATTGCTTCTATTCTATAATTTTCGTGCAAGCATAAAGCTACGATGGCTTATCAACTCTGTACGTTAAGTCGAACAAATTAAAACTACTTACGTTACAGGCCAGATGGCAACTCGTAGATAGGTTGAAAAAAGAGGAGGTAATTTCTATATGGAAACTACGAAACAAAAAGCGAAATGGTACGGCCCGAAACAGATCGGGATGATCATTTTCACCGGTATTCTCATGCTCCTTTCTGCATGTTTCGTCGGTGGACAGACAAACACGGTTATCCCGTATTTAGCAGGACTTCGCGGCTGGGACTCCAACACATTAACTTTATTTAATGGTATTGCATGTATCTTAGACGGTGCCGGCATTCTGATCTGGGCAAGACTTTCACGTAAGAATGCAAAATTAATGGCAGGAATTGCACTGATCGTTATGGCAATCTGCCTTGTGCTCTTTGGCTTTTCCACAAGTCTTCCGGTCGTTCTGATCGTAATGCTGATCATGGGTCTTTCCAGTGCATGCTTCAGCTCCACCTGCGCAATGACGCTGACCGCAAACTGGTGGCCGACAAAGAAAGGCGTCGTTCTCGGATGGTCTACGATGGGTATCGTTCTTATGAGCGTTGTTTATGCTCCATACATTCCGTCCGCATACAACGCAATCGGCGTTCCGATGACACAGGTTTGGCTGGCAGTCCTGACTGTGGTTATTGCGATCATCTGCTTCATCTTCGTTAAGAATACTCCGGAAGAAGCAGGAACAACTCCGGATGGTCTTACAGGTGTTGACCTTGCGCAGACAAAAGAAATCACACGTCAACTTGCTGAATATAAGAGCCCGTTCACCCCGAAGAAGATCTTCTCCAGCTGGAACAACTGGGCAGTTTCTCTTTGCGTCGGTCTTCCGCTGATGGTTGCTATGACTTATATCTCCACAACAATCCCGGCGCTGCTTTCTTACGGATATGATTATAAGCAGGCAGTTCTCGTTTTCACTATTGGTGGTATCGTTGCCCTGATCGGTTCCTGGGCATTTGGTATGATCGACCAGAAACTCGGAACAAAGAAAGCTGTTATTCTCTATATCATCTTTGTCTTTGTGGCAATTGTATGTGCGCTGTTTATGAAATCTTCCTTTGCCTTTGCATGGCTTTCCGGAATCATCCTCTTCTGTGCAAACGGTGCCGGAAGAAACCTGCTTCCTTCCTACGTAGGAACGATCTACGGACGTTGGGATTATCCGGCTGCTTACCAGCTGATGGGAACTCTGTTCATGATGCTCTGCGGCGCTGGCGTTATGGTCCCGGCATTCTTCAGAGGAAATTACACAGCTATGTACATCTTCGATCTGATCGTCCTGGTAATTGCATTTATCCTGGCGATTACTTCCAAAGATAAATTCATTGGTAAGCCGGACACAGCAGAGACAGGTGTTGAGCAGTAAAAAATCTTCAGAAACAAAAGTTGTTCTAATAAACCCTTACTTTAAAGAAAGAGCCGATGTGCAACAGCACACCGGCTCTTTTGTCACCTATCACACTTATATTATCTCAAGAGCTTCTAAAATATCCGTTACTTTTGTAACTGGTACGATCTCGATCTTATCTTTGACTTCCTGCGCAACATCTTTTAAGTCGTTCATGTTTGCGTTCGGGATAAAGACCTTTGTAACTCCTGCGCGCTCTGCTGCCATCAGTTTTTCCGGAAGGCCTCCGATCGGTGTAACCGCACCTCTGAGCGCAACCTCTCCCGTCATTGCAATATGCGGATCAACGATTTTTTCGGTAAGAAGCGATGCCAATGCGGTTGTAAGCGTAACACCGGCAGATGGTCCGTCTTTCGGTACCGCTCCTGCAGGAACATGGATATGAAGGTCCCTATCCTGAAGGATTTTTGCCTCTTCCGGGAACAGGGATTTTACAAGGCTCAGCGCAATCTTTGCAGATTCCTGCATAACATCTCCAAGCTGACCTGTAATGATCACATTTCCTTTTCCTTCAGTAAGCAGCGTTTCGATATATAAGATTTCTCCGCCTACCGGAGTCCAGGCAAGGCCTGTAACGACACCGGCCTTCGGGTCCGGAAGGACTTCATCGTGCTGCACAGGACGGCTTTCCATTTCTTCCCTTACGACCTCTGGCGTTACGATAACTTTCTCGTCCGGGTTTTCTGAAATCTTAACGGCAAGGATACGGCAGAGCGTATCGATATGTTTTCTGAGTCCGCGGACGCCGGCCTCCATCGTATAATCTGAAATCAAAGTTTCAAGCGCTGCCTCTTCGATTTCCATCTGGTCTTCCGAAACGCCCATGCTTTCCATAGAACGCGGAACTAAGTGCTCCTTTGCGATCTGCAGCTTTTCAAGCGGCGTATATCCTGTAAACTGGATCACTTCCATACGGTTTAACAGTGGTTCTGGAATCGTATCGGTCGTATTCGCCGTGCAGATAAACAGCACGTCGGACAAATCATACGGAACATTCATATAGTGATCAGTGAAGGTATTGTTCTGCTCTGGATCAAGCACTTCAAGCAGCGCACTTGCCGGGCTTCCATTATAGGAAGCTGACAGTTTGTCAACTTCATCCAGCACCATGACAGGATTTGAAACTCCGCTCTTTTGGATGCCATCCATGATCCTTCCGGGCATTGCTCCGATATAGGTTCTTCTATGACCCCTGATATCGGACTCATCATGCACACCGCCAAGACTTACACGGACGTACTCTCTTCCGAGTGCTCTGGCAATGCTCTTTCCGATACTGGTCTTTCCTGTTCCAGGCGCACCAACAAACAAGATGATCGAGCCGGACTGCTGCTTTTTCAGATTCATAACTGCAATCTGCTGGATGATCCTGTCTTTCACTTTTTTAAGGCCATAGTGATCTTCATCAAGAATCTTTCTGGCTTCTTCAAGATTGATATGTTCCACATCTTCTTTCTTCCAGGAAAGACTGGTGACAAAATCAAGATAATCATAAAGGATTCCGCTTTCCGCACTTTCTTTTCCTTCCTGCCTCAAGCGGTTTAATACCTTCTCTGCTTCTTTACGTGCAGTCTCATTCATGCCGGAATCTGCAATCTTCTGGGCAAACTTCTGTACATCCGTAACATTTTCCGGATGCATCTCATCGAGCTCTTTCTGCAGATGCTCAATCTGTCTTTTAATGGCAGACTCTCTGTACATCTGCTGATATTCTTTTTGCTGGGAGCTGACGGCTTCATTCGTGATACGTCCAACTTCCAGAAAGTCATATAAGATCTTTTCAATCAGCTCTGTTCGTTTTGCAATGCTGTCCTCTGCCAGGATCTCATAGCGTTCTTCGTTTGAAATCTTTAGCCATGGAGACAGCATGCATGCTGCCATGCCAATCGTATCGACCTGCTCGATATAATATTCTGCTGCCTGTGCCCACTCAAAGCCGGACGCATAGTCCTGCATTTCCTGAAGCAGGTTTTTCAGTTTCTCTTTTTCAACGTCTTTATCCAGATCATCGATATCACTTCTGCGGCTGATCTCAAGCTGGATCGTGTGATCCGGGTTGATCTCCACACTTGAAAGGTTTACGCGGTAACGGGTTTTGACCACAGCGTAGCCCTGTGGATCAATATCCGTGATCACACCGGCAACACCGATCGGATAAAAACTCTTCTCCGTCATCTCATGAAACTTTTCATTTTCCTTCGCAACAATCAGGATGATCTTTTCGTTGACTGTGATTCCTTTATCTCCAGCGCTTTTTCTAAGCTGCTCTGTCTGAAAATACAGCGTTGCATCCGGAGTTAAGATCATATTGTATACAGGTGCAACTAACATTTTTATTCCTCCTATGATAAGTGAATGTTCGTTTATATTTATTGGATTTTTTTCCCTGCCCGAAGGCAGGGGTATGTTTCCTATTTATATTTGTTTTTTTGAGTGCTTATTGCTCTGCTTTTTAATTCTTGTCTATGATCAGTTGAGCAGCAGATCCTGCATCATCTGCACCAGTTCTGCAAGCTGGTCTTCCGCATTAAAATGCATGGAGCGGCTGTTCATGGCCAGGAAGCGGACCGGTGAGAACAAAACCGCCGAAAGGTTCGGGTCGCTGTATCGTTTCACGATGCCCATCTCCTGATATTTATGGATCAGGTCAAATACATCGCAGCAGCATTCTGTTTCACAAACCGTTTCCGCCAGCGACGGACATCTCGAACATTGCTCAACAAAGCTGAACGCTTCTTCATGTTCAACTGTGTAGGAATAGAAGCCCCGCACGATCGTTTCAATCAGTTCTTTCCCGCTCATTTCCGGCTGCATCTGCTCCATCAGATAATAGTAGGATTCGTGGGAGTACTCTTTGAATACCTCGGCCAGCATTTCCTCTTTATTTGAATAGTAGATGTAAATCGTTGCCGGAGAAACACTTGCCTCCTGAGCGATCTTAGCAACTGAAGCTCCGTTGATCCCTTCTTTCAGGATCACAGTAACGATTGCTTTTTTGATCCTTTGCTGTTTATCCAGATCTCTGGTTCTCATTCGTAACCTCCTAGGTGACAAGGGGACGGTTCTTTTGTCACCTTTTTTTATTAAAACAATAAAAGCCTCCGTCTGGAGGCTTTTATAATAAATGAACATTCAGTTATTGTCAAGATTTCTGCTATTCGTCAAATTCGATCGTCACATTGTGCGCCAAAGCAAGCCCTGCTTCTACTTCAATACATTTTGTGATTCCGTTCAGGATCGGACAAGAGACATGAACCGGAAAGTTTTCAGAAGCAAACTCATATAAAGGACCTTTTCCCGGCTTCACCAGACAGACTTCGTACGGGTCCAATTCCGTTCCAACTGCTTCCATCATTTTCTGAACTGCCTCACAGCCGCATCCGACCTTTACATCACACAGCTCATCATCATTCATCTGTGCTGTTACTACTGCTTTAAAGCCACACGGGCCTGGATCAATTTTTACCTTTGTCATTATTTCTCCCTCCTACTCAGGTGACAAAAGAACCGTCCCCTTGTCACCTATGATAATCTTGCGCGGATCTCTTCGAGTGCCTTCTCTAATTTTTCCTTATCCTGCTCGCCCGGAGTCCATGCAACCATAGCATGCTCGCCTTCATAACGCGGGATCAGGTGGATATGGTAATGGAAAACGGTCTGGCCTGCTGCCTCATTATTGTTCTGCAGAACATTCAAGCCGTCCGCACCAAATACCTCTGTCAGGACCGGCGCCATTTTCTTTGCTAGCTTATATGCCTTTGCCTGAACTTCCTCATCAATTTCGAAGATATTTTTATAATGCTCTTTCGGCAGGATCAGTGCATGTCCGACAGTTGCCGGACCGGCATCAAAGATCACATTAAAATCCTCATCCTCATAAAGAGACATTGTCGGGATCTCACCATTTGCCAATTTGCAGAAAATGCAGTTTTCGTCTTTCATTTCTTTTCCTCCTGTGTATGGAAATTGTGTTTTTAATAAACTAAAGCTATTTCATCCAAAAGGATAATAATCAAAAATGGCCTGCACAGCATCAGTGACTTCCTGAATCTGCGAAAAAGAGATTGCTCCTATTTTTTTATAATGGCGTTTAGCTAAATCTACAGTTTTCAGATGCTCACACAAGGCAATCATTTGCTTGCCATTTATAATTAACGGAATATGAAGTGCATCCTGTGATGCTTTAGATACAATCGGACAGATAACACTAAGTCCTGTTTGGTTAAAAAAGTCCTTACTAAGGATCAAGGCATTCTTTTTTTCTTTACTCAGTTCTATAATAGTTCCTTGTTCAATAGACATGTTGTTTACCAAACCTCCCGTCCTACGGGATCACCCCAATCATATTCTTCATAGGGGCCTAATTTACCGCCAAAGGCTGCTGCCCGTTCTTCTAACGTTCTATGTCGTTTGTTTTTTTCTATTATTATTTTCCCATTTTCTGCAGCAATCATAACTTCGTCTTCAACATTGATTCCTGCAGTTTCTAAGACTTCTTTTGTTAATCGAATTCCTTGACTGTTGCCCCATTTTGCAATTTGTGTAGTCATAAATAATCCTTTCGAAATGCATAATGTATATACTTTGTATATACATTATGCTCTATTCTCCTTTTTCTGTCAAACAAACCGCCGGGTGTTTCCTTTCTTCCCTCCAATAAACACGAAGGAAAGCAGTATGCCGAATACAAAGCCCGCCGCATG
>ODAI010784274.1_pt1 | contig 10143 bp, 9 predicted proteins | sample 1539321 | NCBI WGS metagenome assembly ODAI01 (sample SAMN02144231, study PRJEB22623) | gut metagenome | biome: sheep rumen | host: Ovis aries | place: New Zealand | reverse complement strand
TGCCGGTGAACCTGAGCCAGCTCTTTTTGCCAGTCTTTTTTTGTATGGGAATAGCCCTCGTAGTTCTCCTGGTTCGGATTGAAACAGAAAAAGCAGTTTCGGTGGCACATGAGTGAGATGATTCCGGTGTAGCTGTCGATCCCTGTGCGGCAGGCCTCGCACGCGCCGCATCGTCTGCCCCATACAAGGGCAGCGCCTTCGTTGCAGCTCTTCACGCCGAGGGTTGACAGGCTCTCGCGCGCCGCCCGGAGCTCCGCTTCCCGCTGGGGAGCAAAGGGCAGCCCGAACTGTTCCACCTGACGGACAAAGTCGTCATAAACCGCGAGACAGTTTTCCGCGTACTGCCGGAACGCGGGATTCCGGACCGTGGTGAGATTCTCGTGCTTCAGCAACAGCGCCATGCCGCTCCGCCTCCGTTCTTTCTTCTTTGGCTAAAGATATCACGGAATCCGGAAGAATACAAGACAGCAAAAATCTCCCCTGCCGCAGCAAAAAGCGGCAGAGGAGATTTCAGCTGATCTGGTTTTCACGAAGACGCCTGCGGCTTCAATATGCGTAACCAAGAATGGAGCCCTTGATCCATCCCTGTACCGGGTAGTTGATCTCGGCCCAGTTGCGGCCGTCTGCATAAACGAACTGTCCTGTCGTATTCGCCTGCGTGCCATTCACAAGCGTCGCGACGACAGGGGCGTTCAGGCCGGGATAAGTTCTGATTGCGGCAGGTCTTTCATCCCCGGTGTTGACGTAGCGGAATTCGCCGCCATTTACATTCTCAAGTTCCCGATCGTTCATGTTCTTGTTTTCCATGATTCTGTCTCCTCCTTTGTGATTCACGGTATTATTACAATTCCCGAGGGTCTTCCCGTCCGGTACATTGAAACCGGTTTTCGATCTCCCCGCTCCGTCAAAGACTTGAATTGGCGGAGCTTTTTCTTTTGTGGCCATATCATAGCACCCGAAACATCACAGATGTGTCACACAAACAGGCCGGAAATCCCGGAATATCAATATTCAAAATCAGTTGTTTCGTGTAACGGAACAAACTCTGAAATGAAACGAGGAAAGGACCGGTTTGACCGGTTCTTTTACCCGCAATAGACGTTTTCCGTTCGCGGACCAAAAAGAGCAGGAGTTTGCGCTCCTGCTCTTTTCCTGTATCGATTATTGAAATCAGTCGGTCAACCGGCGAGAATCTGTTCAGCAGCGTATGTTCCCGCGTCACGTCCGGAGACGAAGCAGTAGCCCTGTGCACAGCCGCCATAATTGGTATATGCCTTGGCTTCGTTAAAGAGCACTCCCATACTGTCTGTCCCGCAGGCAAACAGCCCGGGAATCACATCTCCGTTGGTGTCCAGAACCTGGAAGTTCTCATTCACATCCAGGCCGCCGCAGGTGCTGTAGATGTAAGGCGCGCCGGTGAATGCGACGTAGTACGCGGAATCCTCCGAAATGGTGCCGAGACGTTCAAAGCGGGAAGGATCCTTTCCGAAAGCGTCATGGTCGGGATTGTAGCCCGCAATGGAAGCCTTCAGGTTCTCCGCTGTCATGCTTCCGCCAATCTGCCCAGCCAGTTCTTCCAGACTGGAGGCTTTATAAACAAATCCGGATTTTACACCGAGGTCGATGACTGCGTCAATGTTCTCAAGCGGTGTATCCGCAACAATTCCGCCCTGGGAGAGATAACGTCCGGAGGCATTGGCGCTGAGGCCTTTTTCACGCAGGATGTCAATCTGGTCGGCAGAATAGATATAGTAGAATTCGCTCCCCTGATAGAAGGCCTCCATTGCAATGGAAGACTCATTGATGAAGCGGTTTCCGTCCCGGTTGACAGCCATTCCCTCGGCCGTGCATACAAGGCCGTAAGGAATGTCATTGTCGGCAAAGGAGAACGCCGTGGTAATCTGAGGAGGGGCAACAAAGTGCGACATCGGATAAATCCCAATGCTGTAGGTTGCCGCACCGTTGGCGATTGCGGAGGCAAGCATCTTGCCGTCGTTTGTGTACATGCCATAGAGCTTGTACGCTTCTCCGGTGAACTCTTTCTGCAGACTTTCGCTGCCGGCGTAACCGCCGGTACAGCTGATGACGGCTTTGGCATGGATCGTGACCTCTGTTCCGTCCGCCTTTACAGCTTTGACTCCGATGCAGCGGCCATCCTCAAACAGGAGTTCGGTTGCCTCAGTCTCAAGGAGATACTTTCCACCCATCTCTTCATACTTCGCATAGGCAGAGGCAAAGTAGTTCTCCGTTAATGCTTTGTTTCCGACATAGGAGGAGAAGATTGCCCACTTTCCGCCTACGAAGCCGACGGGAGGACCAAAAGCGAATCCATAGCTCTCAAGCCAGTCACAGGTTTCGCCCGATTCATAGATCACCTTGGCAATCATCTCGGGCTTTGCCCCCTGAACGCCGTCAATGGTGGTGTAATCAAGCCAGGTCTCATAGAGCGCGTCAGCGTCCACAAACTCTTCCCCGGCCGCTTTGTCGTGTTTCCCCTGAATCGGATCGTTCCATTCCGGTATCTCCGCGGCAACCTTGCTGGGCGGATTGACATTGGCCGGGCCGGAAGTCGTTGCGCCTGTACCGCCCCACTTGGCAGCCTTATCAATCGCCAGCACAGAAACGCCGGACTCTGCGGCGGCAAGCGCGGCCGTAGTGCCGGAAGAACCCATGCCGATCACAAGAACATCCGTCTCATAGGTTTCGTTCGCATTGACTTTCTCAATCGGAGTATACAGGCCGGAAACATCCTGCCCGCCTTCCGTGAGCGCGTTGACAATACCCTGGCGGACGCCGTTGGAGGAGGCCGTCGCACCGGTGAGTGCATCAACTGCCAGACTCTGATGATCAATGACACGAGGGATGAATTTCTTGATGACAGTATCAATAAAGCCGTTGGTTTCACCATTCTCCCCGACTTCGACCGAGGCAATGGCGCCGTCCTTCACCTCTACGGTGACCGGTACACGGACAGTCAGATTAAAGCCGAAACCTTCACCGGTATAGGTCCCGTCCGCAAGCGGAGCAGACGCTTCTTTGGCAACGCCCTGCGCCTGTGCAAAAGCAGAGTCTACAGCGGCTTTTACCGCGGTGGATGTAAAAGTCGCACCGGAAACAGCGTCGACCTCATCTGCAGAGGTGATCCCGACCAGGGAAGTATTGAATTGTTCGATCGCCGCTCCGCCGACCGACGGCGTCTCACCTGACCCTACGACGACGGCTTCTGTAACTTTTTCCGCGTCAAACGTCAAAGTGACGGTCACGGTACCTCCGAACCCCTGGGCAGATGCTTCATAAGTACCGGGATTCAGAGGACTGGCTGCATAGCTGCAGACTGTCAGTGTGAGCATCAGGCAGGCACAGAGCACAAGAGATAGGATCCTGCGCATGGATATTCCTCCTTTTGATATGTTATGGTTACCATCTGCGAACTTGTTTCGCAATTGATTTACAAAGGAGCTCCGGCCGGATTGCGGATCAGATCCGTCTTGCCGCGATGTTTCCGGCCGCAATGGCTTCCGCGATGTTGAACGGGGAATTGCAGTCGCCGACCGCAACCGCAGGAATGCTCAGGCCTTCGATCAGCTCCGCATTCGGAAGCATGTCGCGTGCGTCGATGACCGTGTCGCACTTCACGACGATGTCGCATCCGGTCTCTCCGTCAATCACGACCGTTCCGTCACGCACTTCCTTGAGCGACGCATTCGGCCAGAGACGGGTGCCGTTGGCGTACAGCATCGGAATCGTAAACTGCTTGACCCAGGAGGACTGCCCCTTATCCAGATGCTCCTTTCCTTCCGGAGAGACCATCGTGACATGCTTGCCCTGGGCGATCAGATACTGGGCGGCGTCCACTGCCTGGGCGTTTCCGCCGAGGATGGTCACATGATCGCCGATCGGCTTGAACGCGATGTCATCCAGCGAAATCACGGTCGTCGCGCCGTTGGACTCGAACTCCAGTTCCGGACGGCGGCCGCCGACGGCCAGAACCACATAGTCCGGCGCCTCCTGCTCGATCAGCTCGCGGGTGACCTCAGTGCCGGTCACGACCGTGACGCCCTTCAGCTCCAGCTGACGGATCAGGTATTTCTTCAGATCATTCAGGTTCTCATGCGGTCCCTTGATGACGCTGGCAAAGGTGAGCAGTCCGCCAAGGACCGTCTGTTTCTCATACAGAGTGACGTCATATCCGCGCTGCGCGGCAATCCTTGCAGCCTCCATGCCGGCCGGGCCGCCGCCGATCACCATGACCTTCTTCTCTCCGTCGCCGGGTCGCGGGGTGGCGCCCTCCGGCATCTCGTCGTGCCAGGCTCTCTGGGTCGCGGCGTTTACGCGGCAGTGCTCATAATACACACCGTCCTCGGTGTAGTCGAAATGACAGTGCATGCAGCGTGTGCAGGGTGCGATCTCGTCGATTCTGCCCTCGCGCAGTTTGTTGACATACTCCGGATCCACCGTAAGCGGGCGGTTCATGATAAAGAAGTCGCACATGCCGTTGGCAATGGCATCGTTGAAGAACTTTGGCGCATAGGCCGGGTTCATGCAGGTGACCGTACCGACGGGGATGGTGACGGCTTCCTTGATTTCCTTCGCGACATTCAGCATCATGCCGTAGGCGTCGTGGTTGGCGAGAAGCTTTCCTTCGAAGTGACGGGAGAAGTCAAAACGCGTTCCGTCCGCGGCGGTGCCGATGATGCCGTTACCGGTGAAGTACAGGTCGGAAGCAAACTGACAGACGTGCATGCGGAAGACACCCAGTCTCACATGGAGCGAATCCGCGCCGAAGTCCTCGAGGGACTTGCAGATCTTGCAGTTCTCTTCCACGGTGGTCGAGAGATCTGCTTCGCCGATGTTGATGTCGTTCTCTTCGATGCCGTTGATCAGGACCTGAACCGGGAAGTCCTTGCCGCAGAGTTCCTTGATGCCGGTGATGATCTCGCCGACAAAGCGTGCTCTGTTTTCAAAGCTCTGGGGGCCGTACTCGTCGTCGCGGTGGTTTCTCTGCCTGGAGAAGAAGGCCTGTCCGATGTTGTTGCCGGCGGCATTGATCTCGACCGCGTCAAAACCGAGGTCCTTCATTTTCTTCGCGCCCTGGATGAAGTCCTCCTGAACCAGCTTTACCTCTTCTCTGGTGAGGTGCTCGGCAAAGGCCGAGGCATACTGCGGCGCGGTCGCGGCGTCAAAGCCGCTGAAGGACCGCCCCATGCAGCTGAGCTGGTAGCCGATATACCCGCCGGCGGCATGCACCCCGTCGACAACGGCTTTCACGTGGGAGTCCTCGATCTTTGTGGCACGGCCGCTGGGGAAGTTGTCTCCGAAGGCCAGGAAGTCCTCAACCCAGACCATCTCCACCCCGCCCTTTGCAAAGGCGGCATAGTACTCGACGGCCTCCTCTTCGCTGCCCTTCTGGGTGTCGGAACCGGCCGCGGACTTGACCATGCGGTGGTTCAGCGTCAGCCCGCCGAACTTCCAGGGGCTGAACACCGCGGAGAGATCGGAATCCGGATCGCGGAAGTCATAGTCCTGCGGATTCAGTTCGGTCATGACCTTATAGACGTTGACCGGTGCTTCCGCGGTCTTTGCGTCGTCGGCCAGCGCCGTCGCCGGGCCCAGAATCGAGGTCGCCGCAAGGCCGAGAGCGCCCGCCGCGGATCCCTTCAGAAAGTCTCTGCGTGAAATCTTCATGGTAGTTTACCTCCTGTGATGTTTTTCCCGTATCGGGTTATGAATATCATATCACAGAAAGAAAGTCTTCGGGAGTTGCATATCTTGCAAATCCTTTTGCAATTTGCTATACTCATGGGCAAATGAGCTGCACACACGCTGTCCCGAATCAGCAAACGGAGGTTGTCGTTATGGAGATCCATCAGCTCGAACTGCTTGACGTTCTTGTGAAACAGGGAAGTTTTAAAAAGGCCGCCGAAGCGACCTTTGTCTCCACATCCACGCTGACCCGCCAGGTTTCGTCCATGGAGGCGGAGCTTGGATTTCCGCTCTTTATCCGCTCGGCATACGGCATCTCTCTGACGGAACAGGGCGAAGTGTTCTACCGTGAAACACGCGCGATTGTCCATGCCTATGAAGCCGCCGTCCTGAGCGCCCGCAGCACGGACAGTCTGCATCGCCTGATCCGCATCGGAACATACTCCTATATTCGAAGTGCCATCACCCGGACTTGCGCGGATCTGAAACGCCGCTGTCCCTGGCTCTCCTTCTCCTTCGCCTCCTGTCGGTTTACGGATTCCTGTGACGTTCTTCGCAGCCGGAAGGCGGATCTGATTCTTCTTGCCGAGACGGAGCAGGCCGATGATTCCGTCTGCACCCTGCCGGTATTCCGCGCCTTCAACATTGTGATTGCTGTCAATTCGCACCCGCTGGCGGCCAGAGCCGCCGTCCGCGCCGAAGAACTCAACGGTCAGACGATTCTTCTTCCGAAAATGGACAGCAGCCACAAGAACTGCCGAAACATGAAGAAACTCTATTCCGTTCATTGTCCGGACAGCGAGATCGTCGATTTCGAGCACCCGGATCAGGCGGACGCCCTGTGCATGATGAACGGCGCCCTGATCTCCTCCATCAGCCTGCTGGATGTCGGCGAAGACCGCTGCCGCATCCGGATAGTCGACGCGCCGAAGGTGGAGATCGGACTGATGTGCCGGAAAGAGGACGAGGAGCAGATGATGCCCCTGATGCTGATGTGCCGCGACTACTACCGTTCCGCGTTTGATCCGGAGTGGCTTGAACTGATTCAACCCGGATGAAGCTTCTCGACGCTTTCTGTGATAACCTTCATGACAGATAATCTGTAACACGCATACGCTAGGAGGTACACCGGTGATCAGTGGTTTTCAGGAAGTCGATATTCACGGAATGACAAAGGCGCAGGCTTTCACGGCGATTGACGCGAAGCTGCGCAGAACCGGCGGAGCGGTATATACGCTCCGGGTAATCCATGGATATCACGGAGGAACGGTTCTGCGGGACGCGGTTCGTTCTCACTATAAGAATCATCCGAAGGTGATAAGAGTTGAACTTGGTCTGAACCCCGGTGAGACGGATCTGATTTTAAAGGAATTGTAAAGGGAAAGCTGATATATGGAAAAAATGATTCTCGTTTCCGCGTGTCTTGCCGGGCAGTACTGTCGCTGGGATGGCGGCACCAACCTTGTACCGGAGATCAAAAAGCTGGTAGACTGCAATCAGGCTATTATCGTCTGTCCTGAAACCCTCGGCGGTTTGCCTACGCCACGGAAGCCGAGCGAAAGAATACAGGATCGCGTTATAAACAACGCGGGAGTCGATGTCACCGCTCAGTTCCGCACGGGTGCAGAGGAGGCGCTCAGAATCTGCAGGGAAGCCGGCTGTAAAAAGGCAATCCTGAAATCCAAAAGCCCATCCTGCGGGAAAGGGCTCATCCATAACGGTCTTTTCGATGGCGGATTGGTCTCCGGCAATGGGCTTGCAGCACAACTGCTGATGGATCATGGTATTGAGGTTCTTACCGAGCAGGAATGGCTTGCATCTCATGCCGCAGATTCGTAAAGCATCGGAAGCGTACAGACACTCCTCACAGGAACAGAAGATGGACCTCATGCCCTTCCGCTTCCACCGGGTATTCCGGACAGCGGAGGGGCATGCTGTATTCCGGGAGAGTGCATTCCTATGAGACCGCCGGGTGTTCAGAGAACCGCTCGAAAATTGTCTGGGCGATTCCGACCTCTTCATTTGTCGGCAGGACCAGCACGGCAACGGAGGAATCGGGTGCGGAGATAATCCCCTCGCCCCGAAGAGCACGGTTGGCCTCAGGATCAAAGGAAATCCCCAGGCAGGAGAGCCGGGAACAGACTTTTTCTCTGACGAGAGCGGAATTCTCCCCGATGCCTCCCGTGAAGACGAGGTAATCCATCCCGCCGAGCTCGGCATAAAATCCGCCGATGTAGCGGATCACGGATTCACAGAAGGCGTCGATGGCGAGGGACGCGCGCGCATTTCCGGCCTCCGCTGCCTCCTGAATATCCCGCAGGTCATTGCTCACGCCGGAGATGCCCAGCAGGCCGCCCTTCTTGTCGATGCCTTTCATGATCTCATCCATCGCCATCCCCTGGGAGAGCAGGTAGGGAATGATATAGGCGTCAATGTCGCCTGAGCGGTTGGCATGAGGGATGCCGGTCTGAAGGGAGAAGCCGAACGAGGTATCCACGGACTTTCCGTCCTCGATGGCGCAGATGGAACCGCTGCCGCCCATGTGACAGGAGATGAGCTTGAAATGCTCTCCGGCCCGCGCTTTGATCTGCCGCGCGATATACCCGTGGGATGCACCGTGGTAGCCGAGACGGCAGATGCCGTACTGTCCGTACCACTCGTAAGGGAGCGCATAGATGCGGCGGGAGAGCGGAATGGTGGTGTGGAACGCGGTTTCAAAGCAGCCCACCATCAGCCGGTCCGGCAGAATGCTCCGGAAGACCCGGATGGCCTGAATATAGGGCGGATTGTGCGCCGGGGCAACGGCAATGCAGGCCTCCATAGCGGCGATGACCTCATCCGTAAGCTCATGGACGCCGTAATAGCCCTTAGCCAGCACGGTCTTGAAGCCGATGGCCTCCAGCTGCTCGATGGACCGGAGCGCACCGGAGTCTTCACCCAGCAGATACTTCAGGAAGAGCCGGATCCCCGCGGCGTAATCCGGGACGGAGATCCCCTCCAGCTTCTCGAAGAAGCCGTTCTGGTTGTTGCGATAGGAAAAGATCGCGTCCCCGCGGCCGACACGTTCGGTTTTCGCCTCCACAAGGATCTCCGTCGAAGGCATGTTAAAGAGCTTGTACTTCAGGGAAGTACTGCCCACATTGCAGACCAGGATCAGCATAAGGATTCTCCTTCCGGATCAGTTTTCATTCTTCATTTTGCTGCGTTCTTTGCCGTTTCCGGTTTTGTCCAGTATATTCCCTCGCATTCAGCCAGTCAACATTTATTCGTGCTGTTCAATCTTTCCTGTGCAGCCTTGCGGAGAAAGTCCACAACCTTCATGGATTCCGTAGACCAGGCCCGCTCCCAGCGTAACCCCCTCCGGATCAACCGTAAATCCGTACCGCGAAGAGTACCAGGAATTCAGGGCCTCAAAGTAATCGTCCAGCGGATCGGTATATCCGAAGGTCCCATGATCGACCCGCCTGTGGAGCTCGGCCAGAATTTCATCCGGAAGGCGGAAATCCATGTCCGCCACCCACATGGGAAGCAGATCGTCTCTTCCTTTGCGTTTCATCCCGAAATCATATTTCAGGCAGTCTGTTCCGTGCCGGTCGGGGTCCGCAAAAGGCCGAGCTGAATTGTGGCGATCGTCGCAATCAGGCGCACACCGGAAAGAAGCCCGATGCCGTACTCCGCGCTGCGGCGGTTCCGGATCTTCGCACGGATTTTGGTCACGAACCATTCGATTCCGCCGTACTCGCGGGCAAGTCCGACCGTGCCGGAGATCATCGACAGGTTATCGCCGAAGTAAGAACCGCCGATCACCGCCGCAGCCGTGATGGCCGTGCTCAGTCCCGCTCCCTGGGGGTAACATGGGCAGAACTCAATATTGGAGATTCCAAGATGATAAAGCTGCGCGATGCACTCCATCGCCATATGCTTGTTCTGGTTGACAAGCAGGGCCTTTGTTCCTTCGGCATAGGTCTGGAGCAGATCCACGGCGGCTCTGGAAAAGGTCACGTCCATTCGAATGGGTCTCAGATCCTCGGTGATATACTTTCGCAGCTCACTGTTTCTTCGAAGATCGTATCCGGTAACGGAACTGATATAGAGATCTGCCTCCTTCAGTCCGCGGATGCTTTCATCTTCCGCCATAATGCCAATTATGTCGTCGCCGAATCACAGATCGGAGAACACGAGATTGCGATTTGTTTCTACATTTTCATCGAATTGTAAACACTTTAAACACGGTTTTGAACATCTTGTGACCGTCCTGTGATGGTCAAGCGTCTATCATGTGAGTATCATATCGTACAGATGACCGGGAAACCGGAAACAAACATGAAACTGGAGGAATGAAAAATGAAGAAGCTTACCGGGATTGTCCTGGCCCTCACGCTGCTCATCGCGCTGGTTGTGCCTGCTCGGGCAGAGGCCGAAGACATGAAGACACTCCGG
>ODAI011800901.1_pt1 | contig 10144 bp, 1 predicted proteins | sample 1539321 | NCBI WGS metagenome assembly ODAI01 (sample SAMN02144231, study PRJEB22623) | gut metagenome | biome: sheep rumen | host: Ovis aries | place: New Zealand | reverse complement strand
GCAATGTCTACCCGGATCCGGAAGATACGGGTGTACAGTTCTTCGCAGAGGGAGGAAGCTGTACTTTCAGGAATATTGTCAAATTTGACATCGTCGTCTGAGAAAAACGAAAATCAGATCCATTTGCACAGTCGTTGGCGACATAAGTCGTGTGAGGCTTCACAAGCCGGTTCTCAGGGAGTGATGGGTATGATACTGCATGGACGGATACTGAAAAAAAGAACTCAAAGCAGGCACAGAACAGGCTGCAGAAGATGCAGCTTCAGGCAGGAGGCATTTTCTCTCCTTGTACTGATGCTCTTTGGGATTATTGCGCTTACAGGATGCGGTAATAGCTCACAGGATGCTTCAGTCTCTCAATCACACAATGGTGCATCTTCCCCGGCAGGATACGCAGAAGAAGCAGCCGGGGAAGCAGCCGGCGGAGAAGCCGGGGGTCAATCCGCGGGCCAATCTTCGGACGGGCAGTCGGATTCTGACCAGACTTCGGAAAAAAAGCTGACTTTGATGCTCTATCTGTGCGGCAGCGACCTGGAGAGCAAGACCGGCGCTGCCACGAAGGATCTGGAGGAGATCAAGTCTTCCGGCGTCAACATGGATCTGGTGAATGTGGTCGTCATGGCCGGAGGAACGACCCAGTGGCAGAATGGTTTTTCTCATGAAGAGACGGCCATTTACGCACTCACGGGGGCTTCCTCCGCGGACGGCGGTCTGCAATGGGAGAAAAAAGAATCCTTTTCTTCACCGGAGTATGAAGATGCGCCTGCCAACATGGGCGAGCAGTCTACGCTGGAGGCATTTCTGGATTACAGCCATGAGAACTTTCCGGCAGATGAATATGCATTGATCATGTGGAACCATGGAGGCGGTCCTATGCGCGGACTGTGCTGGGACACTGCCTGGGCCAAGGACAATCTCTCGATGAAGGAATTCACCGGAGCACTGAAGAAAAGTCCCTTCGCAAAGGAGAAGCTGGCCTGGATCGGCTTTGACGCCTGCCTCATGTCTTCCATCGAGACAGCGCATCTGGTCACTCCCTATGCGGACTATATGATCGCCTCCGAGGAGACAGAACCCTGTGTCGGCTGGTCTTATGATTTCCTTGCGGGAATTGAAAAAGACAGTGACGGCAAAGAGACCGGACAAAGGATCGTGGATTCTTTCATCACGGCCGGCGAGGCGGCGAACAAGGCTTCCGACAAGGAAGCAGCCCTGACGCTTGCCTGCATGGATCTGTCCAGGACCGGAGATGTCGAGGATAAGCTGAACAGCTTTTTTAAAACACTGAGCAAATCTCTCAGTCCTGAAACATTCTCGGAACTGTCCAACCTGCGTGAAGCTACACGAGAGTTCGGCAAGGCCATGAGTGACAGCCAGCGATATGATCTTGTTGATCTGGGAGACCTCATCGGCAACTATGCGGAGCATGCTCCGGAGGAGGCGGAAGCTTTCACACAGGCTCTGCAGGAGATGGTCGTCTATTCAAAGAGCAGCCTGGAGGGCTGCAGCGGTCTGTCTTCCTATCATCCCTATTACAACAAGACCTATTATGAGAAACTGTGGCGCAAAGAGTACGACAGCTTTGCATTCGCGCCCTACTACAGGGATTATATCAACAATTTCGCGGCCATCTGGCTGGGAGACGCGATGGGTGACTGGACGCAGATGAATCAGGTCCAGTACGCGGGGGTCGAAGGCGAGACACAGTATTTTTCCGTGCAGCTGACACCGGAGCAGGTGCAGTACTATGCTTCTTCCAATCTTCTGGTCCTGACAGAGCCCTATGACGGGGAGTATTCCCAGGTTTTTAAAACAAATAAGGTCACAATAGATGAAAACGGTGTCCTGACCGCAGGTTATAACGGCAGGACTCTTTATGCTGTGGATGAAAACGGCACGATCGTGGCAGGTCCCCTCAAATACTATATTTCCGACGACGGACATCTCGAGATCATTATGATGTATGAGAATTTCGAGAGCGGCGCGGAGCAGCTTTATACACATGTGATTTATGAATGCGCGGACGCACCTGCCGGAAGCAATCTCCCGGTTCTGGAGCAGTATGTATATGATGAGGATCTGGATACATGGAGCAACCGACTGGAGCTTCGTGAAGAGGATTATCAGTACATGAATTTCTCTCATGTGCTGCAGATGCCTGTTTATAATGAGCAGACGATCAGGCCGTACTCTGAGTGGGAGGAATCCGGCAATGTCTTTTCTTACGAAATTCCGACCACTGAAGGAATCCATTTCCGCTTTTATGATCATATCCTCGATGACTCGACCCTGTATGCATGCTTTGAGATAACCGATACGCAGGCAAATCTCTACGGCACAGAACTGATGGAAGTGAACAACCCGAACCTGACTGCGATCAGATTTGAAGAGGGCACTCCGTCTGAACAAAGTTCCGGACCCCGGGGCGCTTCGTCTGAACCCGGTCCCGGATCCGAAGACACTGATCCGGACGGCGCAAGCAGCGATAATACGTCGGGCACCGGTCAGTCCGAAGGCGGAAACGGCGAGAATACGGAGGGCACCGATCAGTCCGAAGGCGGAAACGGTGAAAATACAGCGGGCACCGGTCGGTCCGAAGGCGGAGAACAATACAAGCTTGAAAACGATTATCTGAGGATGACTGTTACGGGATATCTGGACAATTCGGAACTGTCCAGATCACTGGACCTGAAATGCAGAATTGAAAATATTTCCGATAAAACGCTGGATGTGGACCTGCAGAACGGAGTGAGGCTGTCGGATTCTTCACGTACATGCGTCTATATCCCGTCTGAGAGCACGATAAGCCTGAGTGAGTTTGCCCCGGGTGAAAGCAAGGATTGTGTGATCGAACTCGATGAAAAACTTCTGGCAGGGATTTCCGATCTTCAGGAGATTTCCTTTGCTCTCGCCTGCGGGGAACGCGGAGCTGAGGAAGGCGGCAGCGGGAATGATCCGGGCGCTGCAAATGCAGGCGCCGCAGCCGGCACAGGCGCTGCAGAGGCAGACGGAGACGGGGCAGACTCCGCAGCTGCAGAGGCCGCCGGCATAGATATGGCGGCAGCTGACCAGTCCGGCACAGACCTGGCGGGATCAGATACTGCCGGTGCAGGAACGGAAGCGGCGGATCAGATTGGCACAGGCGCGGCAGATGCAGACACAGCCGGTACAGGGGAAACGCCTGCTATGGGGCTGAATCTGGTTCTGCATCCGATCGAGGTCGATCTCGGCACTGTTTCCGGATACAAAGAGTATTCGGAAAACCCCTGGGGACTTGCATCTTACACAGACGGCACGCTGCAGTGGACCCTCCGCTCCGTACAAGTGCAGCGCAGCGGAGACGTCGAGTTCGCCATGATCTGCAAAAACCAGGGGGCAGAAGCGGTCGTAATGAATCCGCCCTGTGAAATTGCGGTAAACGACGTCATGCTGCGGACGGACACTTATCCTTTCCTGGAACCGGTCAAAACGATCGTCCTGGAGCCGGGAGAGGAATTCTCCATGGTGTCTGCAGCAAAAAATATCCAGTTTTACGGAGGAAACTATAAAAATCTCAGCGGATGGCACCATCTGACGATCTCGGATGCTCTGGGTATTGAAGGAGAAGAGGAAATCAATACAGTGTCCGTGTATACCAAGTACGATTTCCTTTTCAGCTTTGAAATACCGGAAGCGAAAAATCAGAGAGCCCCGGTGACATTTTTCCTCTCGAACCCGATTCCGCTTGACCGGAAACCGGCTGACAAAGCCATGGACGATTCCGGACCGGCATCTCACATGGATGGGAACCAGAGCAATCCTACACAGGAGGAGATGACGAGGGCGCTGGATGCCGGCGGAACAGCACCTGTCCGCACAGAGCTTTATTCCAAGGATGGCGTCACAGTATACGGTGAGCATATCCTGATCGCTGATGAGACAATTCTGCTGTCTCTTGTTTTGGACAACAAGAGCGATGAAAACGCGATCATCCAGTTTGGAGGATGGAAGATTGTCGGGCCGGAAACAGACGCCGTCATGCATGATATCGGCTATGCCTATATCGCTTTTGCGTCAACAACAAAAAGAATCTATCTGGAACTGACTGATTACGATAAACTTCTGAGCGGATCAGGAAACATTCCGGTTATCGGATCTGATGATTCGCAGGAAGCACAGGCAGAGGAGGAATCCATAAAAGAACTGACCCTGTCCTTCTGGAAGATCGGGAATGAGACCGTGGAAACGGAAGCGCCCTCCCTTTACCAGGCTGTTTTTCATTTTGCTGACGGCACTGCCTATAATGCCGAAGGAGGCGTAACGGTTTCCGTGGAAGAGACCGATCCATCCGTGACCTGCATTACAGACAGCGCGTCGGACAAACCGTTTTTTGATACACCTGTCGCCTATCCGGAAGATGCCCGGCAGTACAGAAAAGAATATTCCTTTACACTCCCGGACTCTATAAAGGAAGAGCAGCGCAATCTGGTCGGGGAAGTTCAGCTGGCTGTGTATCGGGATTATTATTCCGAACTGACAGAGAACGAGAAGGAAGGACTCAAGGCGCAGCTTGCCGCATCCGGTGTTCAGAATCAGACACCGGTCTGCATGCAGTTTTTGTCCTATGTTCCGATGACCAAAAGCCCTGATCAGGAGGATACCTATACTTGTACCTGGTCAGGCCTTGTGTGCGTGCCCGAATCCCTACCGGATTACTACTATTGTGTCAGGGAAGACAGCGGGGATTCCGGTGAAACTGTTTTTTCCTATGACTATCAGGGCTTACTCCCTTCTTTAAGCTACTGGGGACTGAAACCCAGGGAAGCTTCCTTCAGCAGTTATGTCTATCCGCGATTCGGGTTCAGCATCACGGCTGGGGAGGACTCTGCGAATCTGACGCAGATGAGTGTAGAAGATACTGATACGATCTTATTTTCCGCATGGCCGCCCGGATTGTTCGACTCAATGGTATTCGGCTGCAGTATGCCTGCTTTCTGCCGTAACCCGGGAGAAACAGAGGGCTACCAGGCTCTGAATACGGGCGCAAGCCGCGGCCTCAATGGTGAATATTCGATCTCCTTGAACGACATACCTCTGACGCTGAAACTCATGCCTGCTCAGGAATACGCTGCCGACATCAAAGCAGTGTATCTGGTTTTCTATGAAAACGGCGGCTTTGAGATGTTTGACGCAAAATAAAGAATTCATCAGTTGGGACACGAGGGACGGTGAGTCACGAGGGACGGTTCTGACTGACTCATTGCGCGCAATGAGTCAGTCAGAACCGTCCCTTGTGACTCATTTTCCCCCGGGGGGAGTGCAGATTATGCCGGCTTACACGCAAAAGAAAAAACGAATCTACGTGCAGGGAAGACGCAGCGTTCCGATGAGAGGTGCTGCCTTCCTTTTGGCTGTTCTTTTTCTCCTTGTCTCAGTTCTTTCCGGATGCAGTTCCGCCTCTTCGGGCGTAAATGCGGGGAGTGCATCTAATGCGGGGGCTTCTTCGGACCAGGCAGCTATTAACGATGGCTCATCTGCTAAAGAGGGAGGAGATCATCCTGGTTCCCGGGGCAGGGCTCTCACGCTGATGCTCTATTTGTGCGGCAGTGATCTGGAGAGCAAGACGGGTGCGGCCACCAGGGATCTGGAGGAGATCATGTCTTCCGGAGTCAACACGGATCTGGTGAATGTGGTCATCATGGCCGGCGGAACGACCAAATGGGAGAACGGGTTTTCCCACGAGGAGACAGCGGTTTACGTCCTTAACGGCTCTGCATCCGGGAGCGGCAGTGCGGACGGAAGTCTCCAATGGGAGAAAAAAGAAACCTTTTCTTCTCCTGAGCAGGAAGAGGCTCCTGCCGACATGGGCGAGGAGTCTACATTGAAGGCATTCCTGGATTACAGCTATGAGCAGTATCCGGCAGAGGAATATGCTCTGATCATGTGGAATCACGGCGGCGGACCTATGCGAGGCCTTTGCTGGGATACTGTTTGGGCAAAGGATAATCTGTCCATGGAGGAATTTACGGGGGCGCTGAAAAGCAGTCCTTTCGCAGAGGAGAAGCTCGGCTGGATCGGTTTTGACGCCTGCCTCATGTCTTCTATCGAGACAGCACATCTGGTCACTCCCTATGCGGATTATATGATTGCCTCTGAGGAGTCTGAGCCCGAAATCGGATGGGCTTATGGTTTTCTTTCGGGAATAGAAAAAGACGGTGACGCAAAGGAGACCGGAAAAAAGATAGTGGATTCATACATTGCCGGAGTTGAGGCTTACAACGAGTCTAGAAACGAGTGTTCACCCATGACTCTCTCCTGCATGGATCTGTCCCGGACCGGAAATGTAGAGGAAAAGCTTGACAGCTTTTTTAAAAAGCTGAAAGAATCTCTCAGTCCGGAGACATTCTCGGAATTGTCCAACATGCGCGAAGCGACACTTGAGTTCGGCAAGGCCATGAATGAGAGTCAGCGGTATGATCTTGTGGACCTGGGAGACCTTGTTGCCAACTATGCGGAGCAGGCTCCTGAGGAGGCTGAGGCACTCCATGAGGCGCTGCGGGAGATGGTCGTCTATTCCAGGAGCAGTCTGGACAACTGCAGCGGACTGTCTGCCTATCATCCCTATTCCAATAAGACCTATTATGAGAAGCTGTGGCGCGATGAGTATGACACCTTTGACTTTGCTCCCGATTATACGGATTATATCAAATCGTTCGCGGAAATCTGGCTGGGAGACGCCATGGGTGACTGGTCCCAGATGAACAAGGTACAGCCTGCGGGTGTCGAAGGAGAGACGCAGTATTTTTCTGTTCAGCTGACTCCGGAACAACTGCAATATTATGCGGTTTCCGATTTACTTGTGCTCACAGAGCCTTATGCCGGGGAGTACTCTCAGGTATTTAAGACAAATCAAGTAACAGTTGATGAGAACGGAGTGCTGACGGCAGGTTATAACGGAAGAACTCTGTATGCTGTGGATGAAGACGGCACAATCGTGACAGGCCCTCTGAATTACGATATTTCCCGCAATGGAAATATTGAGATCTACATGATGTATGAAAATCTTGAGGGCAGCGCTGAACAGGAGTATGAGTTTGTCATTCTTGAATGCGAAGACAAACCGGCAGGAATAAATCTCCCTGTCCTGGAGCACTATGCCTATGATGAAGCAATAAATGCATGGAGCAACAGACTTGAGATTCGTGAGGAGGATTATCAGTATCTGTTTTTCAGTCACATTCTGACGACTCCTTCTTATGAAGGTGATCAGGTCAAGCCATATTCCGAGTGGGAGAGAACCGGTAATTTTTACTCCTACGAGATTCCGCTCACAAAGGAAATTCATTTCCGCTTCTATGACCATATTCTGGATGATTCGAGACTTTTTGCCTGCTTTGAAATTTCAGATACACAGACGAACAAGTACGGTACGGAATTAATGGAGGTGAATAATCCGAATGTAACTGCCATCCGTTTTGAGGGCGGCGTTCCTGACAATCGGAGCGCCGGACCGGCCGGCACTGATTCGGACGGCGGCAGCAGCGGCAGTTCTTCGGACGCAGGCGCATCCGGAAGCGGTGAAAAATATGTTCTTGAGAACGATTATCTGCGTTTGACAGTCACAGGATATCTGAACAATTCGGAACTGTCGAAATCACTGGATCTGAATTGTATTGTTGAAAACATATGCGATCAGGCCCTGAATGTGGATCTGCAAAACGGGGTGAAGCTGTCGGATTCTTCCCGCACCTGTATCTGCGTGCCTTCGGAGAGCACGATGGATCTGACCGATTTTGCGCCCGGGGAGAGCAGGGAATGCTCTTTTGAAATTGAAAAAACTTTACTGGCAGGGCTTTCCGACCTGAAGACTGTTTCTTTTGCTCTGGATTGTGAAAAATACATTCCCGAGGACGCAGAGACAGGGGATGGCGCAGGACAAACATCCGACATCCCGCAGGCTGGTGACATGGGCCTTGAGCTTGTTCTGCATCCTGTTGAGCTCAATCTGAGTGATATATCTGGCTATAAAGAGTACGCAGAGGATCCTCAGGGACTAGCGGCTTATACAGACGGCACGATGAAATGGACACTCCGCTCTGCGCAGGTACAGCGCGATGGAGACATTAAATTTGTAATGATCTGCAAAAATGAGGGGACGGAAGCTGTTGAGACATATCTGCCTTTTGAAATTGCAGTCAATGATATTCTGCTCAAGACGGACACATATTATGACGAAGAATTTTCAGATAAGATTACCCTTGGTCCGGGCGAGGAGTTATCGATTGTGTCCATCGCGGAAAACATACAATTTTTCCGATCAGAGTATGAGCATCTGGGCGGAACGCATCATCTGACAATTTCTGATGTGCTTGGCGCAGAAGGCGTAAAAGAAATCCGTACATTAGCTGTATACAGACAATTCGATTATGTAGAGAGTTATGATCTTCCCGGGAAAAAAGACCGGAAAAAGCCGGTGCGTTTTACCTTGTCGGATCCGATCCCTCTTGAACGGACTGTATCTGAAAAGGTAATGGATGATTCTGCGGAGTACGTGCAGGTGAGCAGGGATTCTCAGGCAGGATCGGAAACTGCAGGTGACCCCATAATGGCATCCCCGGGTGAAAGCCAAGACAGACCTGCGGAAGAGGAGATGACAAGGGCCATGGATGCAGGCGGGAAGGCGCCTGTCCGCACGGAGCTTTTTTCTGAGGATGGAGTCACGGTATATGGCGAATACTTCCTGATCGCGGATACCACGATATCCATGTCTCTGATCATGGAAAATAAGAGCGATAAAGACGCCCTCATCCAGTTTGGAGGATGGAAGAAGGGCGGACCGGAATCTGATGCCGCAATTGAAGATTTCGGCTTTGCCTATATTTCATTTGCCTCGACCACAAAAAGAATATATCTGGGCTTGCTCGAGGAAGAGGAAGCAGAGGAAACAGGAGAGACACCGGATACACCTGAGGATGGATCCGGCAATGGATCGGGTCTTTCCGGGCCGGAAACAGAGCCTGAAGCTGTAGAAGATGTGACTTTGTATTTGTGGAAATCCGGTATTTCTGCCGGGACAGAGCAAGTCCCCTCTATTTATCAGGCTGTATTTTCCTTTGCGGATGACATTGCATACAACGTCGAGGGAGGTGTTTCTGTTCCGGTTCAGGAGACGAATCCCTCTGTGACCTGTATCACGGAGGAGATCAAGGACAAGGAGCTTTTCGAGAAGAAGGTATCATACCCGGAAAATCCTCAGCAGTATCGAAAAGAATATTCTTTTACGCTGCCGGGTTCAATATCCGGGGAGAAACGTGATATGATTCGGGAAATACGTCTGGGCGTGTATCAGAACTCCTATCCTCTGCTGGAGGAGGATGTTCAGGAGGACCTTATGGACAATCTCAGGGAAAAAGGTTTTCGGGATCAGACACCTGACTGCATGCAGTTCCTTTCTCATGTCACCATGACGGAAAGCGCTGACCTGAAGGATACTTATACCTGTACTTATTCGGGACTTGTATGCGTGCCCGAAAACTATCCGGAATATTTTTACTGTATGAAAGAAAACAGTCTGCCTTCCGGAGAGACGCAGTTTTCTTTTGATTATAATGATCCGCTCACGGTCATGTGTTACTGGGAGCTGATCCCCGGGATCATTTCCTACAACGGATACTTCTGCCCGCGCTTTAGGTTTGAAATCACAGCGGGAAATGAGTCCGCGGATATGACCGGGCTGTCGATTGAAAAGAGTGAAGATACTTCAAATTATGAATGGGCGCCCGGACTCTTCGAGGTGATGGAATTCGTTTCCAGCATACCGGTCTATTGCGGAAAGACAGAAAACAATATTCGTCACAAGTTTACAGATCTGTACGTTAACCTTGAAGAAAATTATATCTTCCTGGATGTCAGCCCTCAGGCACTGAAACTGATCCCTGCAGAAGAATACGGCACCGATGTCAAAGCGGCTGTTCTCGTCTTCTATGAGGACGGGGCGGTTGAAGTCTATGATGTCAACCAGTAAGGACGGACATGAGGGGCGGTTCTGCCTGTCCCATTGAAAGACTAGCCAGCGCATTCTTGTGACTTCAGTCATGAGTCAGCTGGCTTTTATTTCCCCATATAAGGGAATGTTCGAACTGCCGTAAACGGCTGCCATTTTTTC
>ODAI013200126.1_pt1 | contig 10145 bp, 6 predicted proteins | sample 1539321 | NCBI WGS metagenome assembly ODAI01 (sample SAMN02144231, study PRJEB22623) | gut metagenome | biome: sheep rumen | host: Ovis aries | place: New Zealand | reverse complement strand
TAGTTATAGGTAATTATCTAGCGTCGGTGAAACCGAGAAAGACGGTGTTCGAGAATAAAAAGGACGGCGAAATTTACACTTCCGCATACGCGCTTGCTATCGCAAAATCGGTTGCTTGGGGGATTGACGACACCGCCAAAATCGCGTTTAATCTTAATATGCTTTACACCGATTACGCGGAACTTATACGTTTTAACGGCTTCGGTGCGGAGACGATTGCCGCAATAGCCTACCTTACGTGCGAGTTCGACAGATTCAGAAAGGTCAAAGACGTTTGCGCGGCGTTCGGCGTGGATAAAACTAAAATCGGCGAAGTAGAAGAGTTTTTGGAATATATAAAAAAGACGGAAAAAGCAAAACTTAAAGAACGTGCGGTTTCCGCGTACGAAAAGGAGAACAAAGATGATTGAAATAATAAATCTCGACAGGCTTTTCGATAAATACATAGAAAAATACGTTTTGGATAACGTGGGTAAGGTAAAACCCGAAGAAATAGAAAATAAAATCCCCGTTCTCTATACGGAATTCGGGGACGTGCCGCAAAAAGATTTGGGCGGCAAAACGCCCAACGAGTTTTACCGCGCTTTTTCACCTGCGGAGTTGCTCACTTGTTTACGTGAGCATATAGAAAAGGACGTGCCCGTCAGCGATTTTTTAATCGAAGCGATAACGGCGAAAGACAGCGTAAAGGCGGTAAAGTCCGCGCTTATGGAAGATGGCGACGAGCAGTTTACCGCATATTTAATGAATATTTTAGCCGACTTAAAGGCGGAAATCCCCGTGGAAAGGTATTTGGAGTTCGCGCTTTACGACTATCCCGAAAATATAGGCGAACTCGCAACCGAAGCGCTTACCGCTAACGCCGATAAGGCAAAGGATAAAGTGCTTAAAAACTTCGATTTGGCGGCGGAAGATAAAAAGGACAGACTGTGCGAAATTTTAGCCAGCGTAAAAGAAAAATCCGACGAAGTGTTCGATAAACTCGTTTATGAGTTCGTTAAAAATAAGAAAAAAATCCCGCTGTACGCTAATTATCTTGCAAAGTACGGCGACGAGCGGGCAATACCGTTTTTAAAAACCGCGATAGAAGGCAAAGTTAATTATCAGGAGTTTGAAGAACTTAAATTCGCTATTGAGTGCTTGGGCGGGGAATATACCGAAAAGCGCGACTTTACCGAAGACGCTATCTATAAAAAAGTAAAAGGTAAAAAATAAGTATAAATTTATGGCAAAAAAAGGCGACTGCGGTCGCCTTTTTTTTGTTTAAAATCATAAACCGCGAAAAATTGCCGTAATTTTTAAAGTGAAGAATTTTGCAGATACTTTCAGGCTGTTTTGCGTGCTATCGGGCGCGGTTATGGGCGCAGGGTTTTTATCGGGCGGGGAACTTGTCGCCTTTTTCGGCGGGGTAAACTTTTTTTGCCTTGCGATAGCTAGCGCGGTGTTTTTTATCGGGTTTTCGTTCGTTTATACCGAAAACGATTGTCTTACGAAATCCGTTTTTATGATTGCGGAACTCGTCTTTTCTATCGCTATGCTTTCTGGGCTTGACGAAATTGCGGGCTACGCGGGGGTGAAAAAGGGCGTTCCCGCCGCGTCTATTCTATCCCTTTTTATCTTTCATTTTTTATTTTCCAAAGATATAAAAAAGGTGGAAAGGGTAAATTGCGTTTTAATACCGCTGTCAAGTGTAATAACGTTAAGCGCGGCACTTTTTGCGCCCGCGCAAAATATAGCGGTAAAGGGTACTTCGGCGGGCGGCGTAATAAACGCCCTTTTGTACGCCTGTATGAATTTGTTCGTTGCCCTGCCCGCGGTAAAAATCGCTAAAAAGGGCAAAAGTAAAAGCGCAAATACTGCCGCCGCCCTGTGCTTTTCCGTCTTTTTCGCAGTTTTTGCATTTATTATTTTAAGGGTTGCGCCGACAACCGCCCTGCCGCTGCTCGATATCTCTTACGGCACGGCGTTTTATCCCTTACTTATCGCGGCGATTTTTATAGGTTCTTTCACTTCGCTTATCTGCTATCTTTATCCGCTTAAAACTTTTATCGCGGAAAAAACGGCGAAAAACCGCCGCGGCGTGTATTGCTTTTTGCTGTATTTTGCGCTGTTTATTCTGTCAAGGGTGGGGATTAGCGCTATAATAAAATACTGCTATCCGCTTGTCGGGGCGCTTGGGCTATCTTTAATAGTAAAAAGTTTTTTCGGTATAAAAGGGGGCGGGATAGGCGATACTATGGAAAAAAGGAGTGCGCTATGTCGAGAAGAAAAAAGAATAAAATCAAAAAACTTACCGAAGAAGAATACGGCAATTATATAATGGCGTTAAAGGACGAAAAACCCCCGCTCGCGGTCAGGAAATTGCAGAAATAAAAAACCGCATAAAAAAATATTTGTCTTTTTTGTGCGTTAGTAGTATAATGACTATCGTAATTTAACTTTTTTCAAGGTGGATTATGGTAGAAATTAAAGAAGTTAAAACAAAAAAAGATTTAAAAAAGTTCGCGGCGTATCCTGTTAAACTCTACAAGGACTGCCCGTACTACGTGCCGTCTATTCGCAGCGACGAACTTAACACCTTTAACCCTAAAAAGAACTTTAATTTAAAGGGCAACGAGTGCAAGGGATTTTTGTGTTATAAGGACGGAAAGTTAGTCGGGCGTATCGCGGGGCTTATTAACCGCAAGGACAACGAACTTACGGGTAGAAAATATATAAGATTTTCCCGTCTTGACTGTGTGGACGATAAAGAAGTGTTTAACGCGCTGATTAACGCGGTGGAAAAGTTCGGTAAAGATTACGGTATGGACACTATTCACGGACCGTGGGGTTTTAACGACACCGATAGGGAAGGTATGCTGACTTACGGGTTCGATAAACGCAGTACGTACGGCACAAATTACTACTATCCGTACTTTTGCGAACGTATGCGCGAGATGGGCTTTGACGACGAATCCAAATGGGTGGAAAAGTGTTTCGCAGTTCCCGACACGCCGTACGAACGTATTACGTCCATCTGCGAAAGGTTAAAAAAGCGGCTTAACGTATTCGAGGCGTTTGACAGGTATTCGGTTAAACAGGTGGTAAAAAAATACGGCGACGAGTTCTTTAAGACGATGAACGACGCGTACGGACATTTGGACGGCTACGTTCCGATAGAAGGCGGCGCGCAGAAAAACGTGTTAAAGCAGTTTGCGACGATAATTAACCCCAGATATTCGAGTATTTTAATCGACGGGGAAGGCAAGGTGGCGGCGTTCGGCATCGTTTTACCGTCCATTGCGGACGCGCTTATTAAAAGCCGCGGCAGGCTGTTCCCGACGGGATTTATCGGGGTGTTAAAGTCCATAAAGCACCCAAAAGAACTTGAGATGGCTTTAATCGGCGTAAAATCCGAGTATAAGAACACGGGCATCAATTCCGTGCTGATTTCAAGGATAATGAAGAACGTTATCGACGATAAAATCGAACGTGTGGAATCCAACGTAATGCTGGAACACAACTACGACATACAAAATCAATGGAAGTTTGCGGAAAGCGAAATAATCAAGCGCCGCCAGACTTACGTTAAACGGATAACGGTATAAAAAAGTATGAATTTACGCCCCGCTTTAAGCGGGGCGTTTTTTATCGCTGAATTAGTCTAAAAATCCTTGAAAAATCGGATATAATATGTTATACTTTATAAGTATAATTTTAAATAGGCGCTAAAAAATATAAGCGCAAAGGCTTAACTATGAAAAGAACTCAACTGAAAACCATTTTTTCTTCGCCCGAACAGTTTGCGGATAAGACCGTAGTCGTCTGCGGCTGGGCAAGAACCCTGCGCGACAGCAAGTCGTTCGGCTTTATCGAACTTAACGACGGTTCGTATTTTAAGAACTGCCAAATCGTTATGGAACGGGACAAACTTACTAACTACGATGAAATCGCGCACAGCAACGTGGGCGCGTGCTTTAAGGTTTCGGGCAAACTCGTTTTAACGCCCGAAAGAAACCAGCCGTTTGAAATCAACGCGGAAGAAATAGAAGTGTTAGGCACTTCTACGCCCGACTATCCTATGCAGAAAAAACGCCACACTATGGAATTTCTGCGGACAATGCCGCATCTTCGCCCCCGTACCAACACCTTTAACGCGGTGTTTAAAATCCGCAGCGAAGCGGCGTTTGCTATTCACAAATTCTTTAACGAACGCGGGTTCGTGTACGTGCATACCCCGATAATCACGGGGAGCGACGCGGAAGGCGCGGGCGCTATGTTCCAGACGACGACCATTGACCTTGACAACGTGCCGAAGATTGACGGCAAAACCGACTATTCGCAGGACTTTTTCGGACAGAAGGTTTCGCTTACCGTGTCGGGGCAACTTGACGTTGAAAATTTTGCGTTTGCGTACGGCAACGTTTATACTTTTGGCCCGACTTTCCGTGCCGAACACTCCAACACCGTTCGCCACGCTGCGGAGTTCTGGATGATTGAACCTGAAATGGCGTTCGCAGACCTTTCCGACGATATGGACTGCGCCGAAGATATGGTAAAGTTTATAATTTCTTACGTTATGGATACCTGCGCCGAAGAACTTGAATTCTTGAACAAGTTTATCGATACGGGGCTTATTGACAGGCTTAATAACGTTAAAAACAACACGTTTGCGCGGCTTACGTATACCGAAGCGATTAAAATTCTCGAAAAGGTGAAAGACCGTTTCGACGCGCCCGTTTACTGGGGTGTGGATTTGCAGAGCGAACACGAACGCTATATCACCGAAGAAGTGTATAAAAAGCCGGTGTTCTTGACCGACTACCCGAAAGAAATAAAGGCGTTCTATATGCGCTTAAACGACGACGGTAAAACCGTTGCGGCAAGCGACCTTTTAGTACCGGGTATCGGCGAACTTGTCGGCGGCAGCCAGCGTGAAGAGCGCGAGGACGTGCTGCGTCTTCGTATGAAAGAGTGCGGCTTAAAAGAAGAAGACTACGCGTACTATCTCGATTTAAGAAAATACGGCGGGGCGGTGCACTCGGGCTTTGGTTTAGGGTTTGAACGTATGATAATGTATCTCACGGGTATAAGTAATATACGCGACGTACTGCCTTTCCCGAGAACTTTCGGTTCTCTTTAATTAAATAAACAGGGGTGATTTATGAAGATACTTATAGACGCTTTCGGCGGGGATAATTCGCCGCAGGAAGTGATTGCGGGAACGGTTGCCGCAGTTAAGGCGAGAAAGGGTTTTACCGCGGTACTTGTCGGCAATAAAGAAGTGTTAGACGTGCATATTTCGCGCTACGGCTACCCGCAGGACAGAATAGAAATTCTGGACGCAAAACAGGTAATAACCTGTGATGAAGAGCCGACCGTCGGGGTTCGTACCAAGCCCGACAGCACTATTTGCAAGGCGTTTAAAGAACGTAAAGACAACGAAGACGCTAAAGCTTTCGTTTCGGCGGGTTCGACGGGTGCGGTGCTTGTCGGCGCGACCTTAAAACTCGGCAGAATAAAGGACGTGGCGCGCCCTGCGCTTTGCCCTGTTATTCCGAGGCTTGACGGCAAAAACGTGTTTTTGATGGATTCCGGCGCTAACGCCGACTGCAAGGCGATAAACCTTTGTCAGTTCGCGGTTATGGGCACGGTGTACGCAAAAGCGATGGGGGTGGAAAACCCCAAAGTTGCGCTACTATCGAACGGCACGGAAGACGAAAAGGGGAACGCGCTTTGCCACGAAGTGTTTCCTATGCTTAAAGAGATGAAAGGCATAAATTTTATAGGCAATATGGAAGCGCGCGACGTTTTGTCTGGGGAAGCGGACGTGGTGATTGCCGACGGTTTTTCGGGCAACGTTGCGCTTAAAAGTATGGAAGGCGCGGTAAAAACCGTGCTTTACGGCGTAAAAGACGCGATAAAAGGTTCGCTTTTCGGCAGAATCGGGGGGCTGTTCCTTAAAAAGCGGCTTAATAAATTAAAAAATAAACTCGACTACAGCAAAAAGGGCGGCGCGCTGTTTATCGGCGTAAACAAGCCCGTAATAAAGGCGCACGGTTCGGCGGGTAAGGAAACGTTTAAAAACGCTATTTTGCAGGCGGTGGATTATGCCGAGTTCGATTTAGCGGACAAAATCACCGCAGCCCTAGAAGATAGCGGCGCGGCAAATGCGAAATGATATTCGATATTGACGGGATAGAGAGCAGAATAGGTTATTCGTTTAAGGATAAAATGCTGCTTAGAAAGTGTTTTACCCACTCTTCCTACGCGCACGAACACGGCGAAGAAGACAACGAACTTTTAGAGTTTTTCGGCGACGCAATAATCGAATTTATCGCAACGGAGTACCTGTATAACAATTCCGCGGGCGACGAAGGTAAACTCACCGTCAAGCGCGCGGGTATGGTCAGCCGCGAACCCCTTTTACAAGCGGTGAACGAATTAGGGCTTACGTCGTTTATGCTACTCGGCAACGGGCAACAACGTAGCGCGCACTCGGACGAAAAACTTTTTTCCAGCGTGTACGAAGCGTTGGTCGCGGGGATTTACATAGACGGGGGGCTTTCCGCCGCCAAGAAATTCGTTAAAGATACGATAATAAAGGATTTCACAGTTATCGAACGCGCCGCGCGCAAAGAAATGAAATGCGACAGCAAAAACGAGTTTCAGGAATACGTACAGAAGAAAAAACTCGGCAGCGTATCGTACGAAACGCTTGCTAAAACCGGTCCGGACCATAAACCGGAGTTCCGCGTTGCGGCATTGCTTAACGGCGCGGTAGTTGCCGAAGGCAAGGGCAGTACCCGTCGGCTTGCGGAAGCGGACGCGGCAAAAACGGCGGTTTTAAGACTTATAAAAGACGGAAAACGTAATAAAACGGCAGGTAAAAAATGAATTTTGAAAAGGTAGAACTTTACGGCTTTAAATCGTTTGCGGATAAAGCGGAAATCAAGTTCGGCAACGGAATAACGGGCATAGTCGGACCGAACGGGTGCGGCAAGTCCAACGTGGCGGACGCTATACGCTGGGTACTCGGCGAACAGTCGGCTAAATCCCTTCGCGGGTCGAGTATGCAGGACGTTATTTTCGCGGGGACGCAGAACCGCAAATCCCTTTCTTACTGCGAAGTGTCGCTGTTTTTCGACAATTCTAAGCGGATTTTTAATCTGGATTTTAATGAAGTTATAATCACGCGTAAACTTTATAGGAGCGGTGAAAGCGAATACTTTATCAACAAACAGCCGTCAAGGCTTAAAGATATAATCGATTTATTGCGGGAGTGCGGCATAGGTAAAGAAGGCTACACCATAATCGGTCAGGGCAAAGTCGAAGAAATTATGTCCGCCAAGCCCGAAGACCGCCGCGTTATATTCGAAGAAGCGACGGGGATAGCCAAGTTCAAGTCGAGAAAAGTGGAGTCGGAGCGTAAACTCGAGCGCACGCGCGAAAATATCTTGCGGTATTCGGATATACTTTCCGAAATAGAGAACCGTTTAGAACCCTTGGAAAAGCAGGCGGAAAAAGCGCGGGAATTCAACGAACTTTCAGAGCAACTTAAGTTCCACGAACTTAACACCTATATCGGCAAAGTGGACGGTGTTGCTACCGCCAAAGGCAGAATAAACGACAGGATAAACGGTATTAACGAAGAAACAGAATTAAAAAAGCGGGATTTAGAGACGGCGCAGGAGGAAAACGACAAAATTCTTGCGGAGATTGACGGCGCGGACATTAAACTGCGACGCCTTAACGACGAACTTGCCGACCGCCGCGTAGGGCTGGAAAAATCGTCGGGCGCAAAGCAACTTTTCGAGCAAAGAATTTCCTACCTTAACAGCCAGATAGAGCGGTCTTTACAGGAGATAGAAGACAGCCGCGCGGTAATCGCCGAGTGCGACGAGGCGTATATCAAAGCCGACGGCGAATATAAAACGGCGGATAAGGAGTTGAAAGATTTGTCCGCCAAAGCGGAAAACTTAAGCCGTAGGCTTTTAAGTCTTTCCGAAAAACTTGCGCTGGGCGAAGAACTTGCGCAGAGCAATCAGCAGAAGATAATAAAATCCATAGAGTCGCTGTCGGACTTTAAGTTAAATAAAGGCGCTGTAGGCATAGAGCGGGCGAACTTAAACGACAAACTTAAAGAACTTAACGCGCGCGCCGACGAACTTAACGTAAAGCGCGAAGCGGTGTTTGCCGATAAAGAGAAAACGGACAAAGAGATAGACGAACTTGACCGTTCGGTGTTCGATTATAAAAACCGTATTGCCGAAAAGGAAGACGAGGTAAGAGAAGGCAACGAAAAGTCGGCTAGCGCGGATAACGATATATTCCGTTTAAACTCGCTTATTTCCACGCTTATGACGCGGGACAATTTTTACCGCGATATGAAGGAAAAATACGAAGGCTACGCGCCCGCGGTCAAACTTTTAATGCAGGAAGCAAAGAAAAACCCCGCAGTTAAAAGCAGGGTGAAAGGCGTGGTCGCGGAACTTATAAAGTCTGACAAAAAGTTCGACGTGGCACTTGAAACTGCGCTCGCTATGGGCGCGCAGAACGTCGTCACGGCGAACACCGAAGACGCCAAATATTTGATAGAGTACTTAAAAGCCAACAAAATGGGCAGAATAACTTTCCTGCCCGTATCGTCGGTAAAACCGAGAGAAAAGAGTGCGGAAATCATAAGGGCGCTTAACGAAACGGGCGCTTTGGGCGTTGCGGACGAGTTGGTTTCTTACGATAAAGAGTACGAAAACGTTATATCTAACCTTCTCGGCAACACTCTTATTGTGGACACGCTTGCAAACGCCAAATTCATAGCGGATAAGTACCGCTTTGCGTTTAAGATGGTGAGTTTGGACGGCGACGTGTTTACGCCGCAGGGTTCTATGACGGGCGGTTCGCGCAGGGCGGAAGCTTCGGGCGTTTTGTCTTCGGACAGACGTATAGAAGAAAACGCCGAACAGTTAAAATCCAGCCGCGAAAAGATGGACGCGTTAAAAGCCGAAAAGGCGAAGATAGAAGCGGCACGGGACAAGCACTTTGCTGAACTTGAAATTTTAAACGACGCGTACAACGGCGCGCGTCAGGAACTTATGGTCGAACGCGAAAAACAGTCCGCGTTTGAAAAGACGCTTTCCGATTTAGACAGGGAAATAGAAAGCGTTTCCGATTTAACGGACAGTGTAATAAAGCGACTTGGCGAAATAGAGCAGTCCTATTTGAACTACGAAAGCGGCGGAAAGAAGTCCGAAGAAGAAAAAGCCGCCGCCATGCAAAGCGCGGACAAGCAGCAGGCGGAATACGACGCGCTACGCCGTGAACGCGACGATATAAGTATGCAGAGCACGGAAATTCAAGTCGCCATAACCGAAAAGAAAGCGATTTTAAGCAGTCTTTCGCAGGATATGGAAAGATTGAAAACGACGAGTGCGGACGCCAAGAATTCTATTGAAACGCTTACTGAAAGCGTGGACGGCGCTAAAGGTATAATCGAAGAGTTAAAGCGCGAAGAAGAAAAGGTCGCTTTAACCAAAGAAGAGCAGGAAAAGGTCAATGCGCTTCGTGAAGAGATAGAAAATATCGAAAACTATAAGAGCGGACTTCGCGAAAAGATGACGAAAAACGCCGAACTGCGCGAAGGGCTTAACAATATTCTTACCGAACTTTCGGAGAAAAAGCACGGCGAAGAAATAGCGCTGGCAAAAATCGATTCCGATTTGGAATATATGGGGCAGAGTATCGCCGAAGACTACCAGTTGGACTACGATTCCGCGCTTAAATTCAAGGCGGAAAATTACGACGTGGAAGAGGGCGAAAAAGAGATAAATCGCTTGCGTAGAAAGCGCGCGTCGCTCGGCGCGATAAACGCCACCGCTATCGAAGACAGCAAGATGCTTAAAGAGCGGTACGAAGAAATGAATACCCAAAAAGACGATTTGCTTAAAGCCGAAAGCGACTTGAAAGAAGCAATCGACAAAATCAAGGGCGAAATGCTTGCGCAGTTCGACGAAGGGTTTAAGAAAATCAACGAGAATTTCCAAAAGATATTCAAAGAACTGTTCGGCGGCGGCAGGGCTATGCTGGAACTCGACTATTCGCAGGTGGAAGACAGGTTAGAGGCGGGCGTTGAAATAATCGCAGAGCCGCCGGGAAAGAAACTGCAG
>ODAI011584106.1_pt1 | contig 10145 bp, 14 predicted proteins | sample 1539321 | NCBI WGS metagenome assembly ODAI01 (sample SAMN02144231, study PRJEB22623) | gut metagenome | biome: sheep rumen | host: Ovis aries | place: New Zealand | reverse complement strand
CCTCATCTCTGATAACGCAATAAAGTCCTTTACCTTCAGCCTCACCGAAAAGTGTCATCACATATTTTCCGAGAGAAATCCCTTTCGCTCTCGTTAAGGCTGACGTCTTCTTATAATACGCTTTCAGATCATCTCCCTCTGAGTTCCATATGAGATCCTTAAGGAGCGCAGGATTATTGGCATCCAGGTAATACTTAAGAAAAGCCTCCCAGCCTTTTCCGTCCATCTTAAGTCCTGCCCGAATTGACGCCATTTTCTTAGCAACTTCCTTCACATCCTCGTGCGTAGTGTCGAGGCTCATATATATGTTCTCTCCGTCATCTGTTACCGTGAGAAAATCTCTCTTCATCAGTTCCATAGTCATACCTCCGTGTCTCAGTAGTTGATCATACTGTAATCTCAATCTGGTTCCCCTCAATCACCACAACGCAGGATTCATAATATCCATCCCCGGTAGTACGGGGTCCGCTTACCACCTCAAAGCCATCTGATTTGAGTCGCTCTGTCAATTCATCCACTTTTTCTTTGCTTCCGACTGAAAAAGCTATGTGTGCATACCCTGTCCTATTCAAAGGCTTATCCTGATCTTCCAATTTCGGCTTCGTCATTATCTCCAGTCTTGCGCCGCCATCAAAGCATATAAAGTAGGAGCGGAAGTCCGTAGTCTTGTTATGATATCCATCATTGGACTGTCCGCCCAGATACTCAGCAAAAAAATCTCGCGCGGCTTCAAGATCATTCACATACATGGCAATATGTTCTATTATCACTTATAATCCCTCCTCTCTCCAATAAGCCTTACAGCATGCTTTCCCACATATTTATGAACAACCTAACCAAGAAATGCAAAGGGGTCAGCGTACAATGCAGCCCTGAAATATATCTCCGATGAGTTTCTCCTTCTTTTTGGACTATGATCGTACCGAGTCATTGAAGTCTGTGTTGAAGGTTGAATAATCATGCGTTATATAATCCTTTAATCACTTAACCCTAACAGCTCCTTATTCACACATGCTGAGAGATATGCCTTTCTGCCTAATTTCATAATTAATGTCATTCAGTTTTTAGTCTTTCGTTTTATAAGCTCCATTAGCTGTTCTTCACTAATTCCAAGTTCTATAAGCAACTCCATAATCTGTAGAGACAGCTGTGTGTTCCGTGTATATGGGTGGGCTTCACCAAGTTTCTTTTTACGCACTGCAAGCGCTTTTTCATAGAATTTCAGCGCCTTCTCGTATTCTTTTTCCACATAGGAGTTTTCTTTGTACAGAATCCCTCTGGTAAAGAACAGTACTACTGCCTGACAGCCGCAGATCTTCTCAGCAATTGTCTTCTCCCACTTTTCACCATATTCAATACCTTTATCGTACCAGAGCTCAATGCCTGCCCGGCTTATTTTCCCCGCCATCTCACCGACTCTGTCCGCGTCCTCTGAGTTATAGCTCAGAAAATAATACTTCGGATTATCTGATGGTCTGAAACCTAAATAACAAGCCATGTTCTCTGCTCCTTTGTCGTTTTGTACAATTGATACTTTGTTGCACACGTTCTTATTCCGATATTCAGGACTAACTTACTGTCAGAGTTACTGAGGAATTCTCATATATCTAAAACGAGACTGCAAATCTCTCTGCAGTCCCAGGTATACAAAAGCCCTAATGTCAATAATATGATGAGTGAGCCCCTCTTCCCCGAAGACAAGATTATTTTACTATATCTCTGAAAAGAATTCAGCATTGTAAATCGCGATCTCTGATCGCGCGCTGCGCGACGCACTTTGTGTCTTCAAATTAACCAAAGTATGTCTCGTGGTTATTCCCGGAAACCGACAAAATGATATCAATCTGTAAAGAGACATGTTACAATACATGTTAGTTGAAGCATATTAAATAGTTCATGCGCATTTCAGAGGATTGGAAATGAAATCTGTTCAGAATAATGATCACCTTCATATAATAGACGAAGCAGGACCTTATGCGTTCATAAGTTACTCTCATGCAGATCTCAGTATTGTTGACAAGTATATTAACTCATTCGCATCGACATGTCGTTTTTGGTTTGACGAAGGCATAAAAAGCGGTGATGAATGGATTACAGAAATAGGTAACAGAATTTTCAACTGCGAGGTATTTATTGTTTTCCTTTCTAATAATGCAATCCAGTCTCATTATATTAAAGATGAAATCAGCTATGCATATAAGTATGCAAAAAAAATGATTGCTGTATTTTTGGAACCTGTCAACCTTGACAGAGGAACAGATCTTATTATAAACAGGTTCCAGCACATCAAATATAAAGAGGAAAATTCAACGACTGACAATATCAACAAGATATTGTCATGCCTTCCCGATAATATCCTTCTTAATACTCCCAAAGTTATGCCTGAAGATGACAAATTACACTCATCGTCAAATGAATATGCTGCTCAGGAGGGGGAGCAGACATCTACTCAATTATTCAGCGACCTCTATTCCATCCAAGGAATGATTGGAAAAGGGGGTATCGGAGAAGTGTATTCCGTAAAGTCCAAAAGAACTGGCGCAGAATATATAATGAAAAAGCAACAAATCATAAATGATGATACGGATCGATTCAAAGTCAGTCGTTCAATCGCCAGAAATGAGCTAGAAAAATTACTGATCCTGAACGACAGACCATACACACCTGTGCTAATTGACTATATGGAAGATAATGAAAACAGCTTTCTTGTTATGAGCATGATGCAAGGAATCACACTCAGCAAATTGTTTTCAAAAAATATCTTTTCTGAAACTGATGAGATTATTAGCATTGTGTTTAAGATTGCGCTGGTTCTTCAGGATGTGCAGCAACATAATCTTGTCTATGGCGACGTCAAACCGTCGAATTTTATTTTTGACAGCTTTGGTCAAATTGGACTTATTGATTTCGGCAGTACATATGCATTAAATGATTTACATTACACAAAGTCTTTTACTCCGCACTATGCTGCTCCTGAATTGACTAATAATTTTTATACAGGTCTAAATTTCAGTTATGACGTGTATGCTCTGGGTATATTGTTCTCTGAATTACTTTCAAAAAACAGATTAACCGAAAGTGTCAGAGACCCCCAGATTAATAAAATTTTATCCAAAATGACTGCCAACTCACCGCAAAACCGTTATCAAACTATCGGAGAAGTTGTCGCCGCATTGGAACTAATTGTTCCGGATAATTATGATTTTATATTACGCAACCTGGCTCATTCAGCAGAAACAATAACCACTTCCAATCGGCACAGCGTGCGGAAGTCTGTTAGCATACCGCTAAGTCTGACAGAGGAAAACGACACCGAGTACGATACACATCAAAGTCTATATACCTGGTTCGATTATACTAATTCCATTCCAAGAAATGAACTTGAAAAAGATGAATTATTAGACGACTATCCGAGTGTCCCTGTAGAACTTGAAGAAGATGAATTATTAGAAGACTATCCGAGTGTCCCTGTAGGTGCATGCGAATCGCCAATCGATTTGGCGCACAATTTGTCATCGCTTCTTCCAACAGGTATAACTGTGAGTATCTGATACTCCTTTTCGACCTTTCATCGAAATCGCATGTGTTGAATAAAGTCGCAGGAACTCATCAATAGCAGGCATAGAATCATTTTTGATAACCCCGGCTTTCAAGGAACGGCTACCATCTGTTCAACTCTCTCCTTCACCTCAGATGCAGAATAGCGTCTGACCCACGCTCCGTTTGCTAACTCTAATGCCGCATCACTGATGCCAAGATAGAAACCATCATTCATTTCATCATAGCCGATACCAGCTGGCACATGGGTCCTGATCGTTTTGTATGTTAAATCTATAATATACACACCTTCGGAACAGGAAATTACCAGCTCATTGTCTGATATTTTCGTGGATTTTACATTGTAATCCCCATATGGAGATATTGAAGTATTCAGATCAACACTGTCGACAGGATGGCCATCCAGAAGATTATAGAGCGCCAGGGTACCGTTTGAATAAAGAACATACAATGTATCTTCATCGTTACATGCAGTAATTACGTTTGATGTACTTCCAACTGTATAAACTTTCCCGCCGCTTTCCGAGTAAAGATTCAACCGGTTTCCTGAGGAGGACCAAACAGCATACATCCCGTCCCTGGGTGAAAAAACATAACATCTTTTTGAGCTCCAAGCAATTCTTTTATACTGCTTAGTTCATAAGGTTCCGTCCTATAATGGCGATCAGGAAGGACAAACGTAATTACATCGCCGTTTTGTAAATCGATTCGAGGCACCTTTTTTTCTTTTGTACTCGATTTCTGACCCAAATACAGATATTCTTCTGACGGGTTCACTCCTATGATATCTTCAAATTTTTCAGGAATGTCAGCTGACCACACGCATTCACGGTTATCAGATGTATATTTGCAAACTCCGGTTGAACTGCTTTCATATATACATATCTCTATCAAGCCGTCACGTGTAACTAATAATTCTCTTTCTTCTGCATTTTCAGATACATTTTCTAGCGCAGTTTCATACCTGACAACATCCGCATTATCCGGTATTTCCTGATATATATAAACGTTTCTGCCATTAGAAAAAACAAATTCCTTTGTTTGCGTCCATGAATTGTGCTTCTCTATGCATGAATAATTATCAAAGTTTCCTACAGGGAATCTACCAGAGTAAACATCACCTTTAGAATTCCTATAGCCTATTATGCCAGACATCAGAAAATATGTTGTATCCCCTGTATATCAAAAACACCTCTGAAATGCTTACGCTCAATTATCTCTTTGTGTAAAGAAATATCTAAACACAGCCACTGTTTGTTTGGAGATTCCGCATCCACGGTGACAGTTATGTCCTCATGTGTGGTCAGAGGTGTCTCTTCTGCTATACAGTCTTTTAGTTTCGCCTTTTCTGCAATATCAGCTGTAAGCAGGTCGACCCAGATCATAGAATCTCTGGTCAGTATCCCAATTTGGGAATCCGCTGATTCGACCAGACAAATCACTTTCGATGTATATTTCTGCTCCCAAATCGTTTTACCTGTCATACAATCGATGCAACACACCGTAGACTCTGCTGCAACGAGAGCATGTTCTTTGGCAGTAAGCAGTATGTCTGTGATATGTGTGTTCCATGGTTCCTTATAAATCATCCTTTTTTCTTCAACTGACCATATCATGACAAGCCAGGAACATCTCTATTTCACGAGGGACCCAGGGGGATTCATGCGTTCTTTGTGAACAAATAACGATCAGATAATCAGATTGTTTTATCGCATTTTCGATATCTGCAGGTAAATCTGCCGTACCCGACAGTTCACTGGTGTCTCTGAAGACACGCCTGAACTTCTGAATTCCGGTTTTCTTCTGAATATCCTTCGGAATCCTATAATGCTCAATTCTCTTCTGTACATCTATTGCGACCTTCGTGTCAATCGGATTATGTTTATATGATATGAATGCTTCATAACCGCTGCGATTACTCATAACGAATAACTCCTTCATCACAAATGTGATTGAGTTCAGCTCTATAGGGGTCCATTTTTTCAACATTAAGGTTAACTGAATAAATGTCTACGCTGTTCTCGGCTGACTTCATCGAATAATAGCGAGAAGCATTGCACGCAGATAAAGCCCAGGGAAATTCAGCTCGGGCAGTGAAGATACCCAGCCAAAATCCTCTACCCGGACATGGGACAGGCCAAGATAGTTCAGGTTTGGCAGACTGCCCGCTTCGCATTTACATTGCCACCTCGAACACCATGATCCGCTCCCTCACTTCCTCCCCCGGAAAGAGATCCGCAGTCTCGATCTCATCCACAAAGAGGAGCCGGTCATCCCGCATGATGTGCGAAATATACTCTTCACTTGGATAGTAAAAAAAGAGATACATCTGTCTCGGTTCCTCACAGTAAGAAGCGTAAATCCGCTCCAGCACCGGATACAGGATCTTGAGTGAGAACGGATTAAAGAAATAAAAACGGTCTGCATCCGGAGGAAGGGTAAAGTGTTCGGCATCGCTATGCGCAAATGATACTCTTCCCCGGTTTCCTCGAAAATCCCGCAGGTTCCGGACTGCGATATCAATCAGATCGCCATCGTACTCCACTCCGACAGCCCGACAGCCTGTGCGCATGCTGAGAAAAAAGCTCACTCGCCCTTTGCCGCAGCCGTAATCAATGAGCGTATTATCCTTTGTTATATAACCCCGTTCCGCAAGTCTGAGAAGAACAGCGTAGGTGGTCGGCTCATACGCGAAGTGGTTATAGTCCTCGTTTATGTCGCTCCGCCCCATCGTTTTAATATTCAGACTCTTATCCCAGCCATAGTCGTTCATGCTGCTTTCACAATGTTCCTTTTCGATTGCAATCATACCACAGGCACATGCCCTGTGCTTTTTATGTCTCCGTCTAGTCGCGGGTAGCCGGGCTCCCGAGCGCTTGCTTTCGCGCTCGATATATTGCCGAAATCATTGCGGAGGAGGAAATGGCCTCTAATTTCTCCACAATCAGACAAATACACAATGCGGGGAAAAGGCCCCTGTCTTCCCGGTACCAGCATGAATCAAGCAACCCGTACTCCTCGTCCGCACACACCTCCAGACGCACTGACTCACAGTATTCATCTAATCTTCGAGAGCACAGCTATGAGCAGCGTTCGTGTCACCTCATATGCGTTCAGGCACTCACTCGCCCTCGGACCGCCAATGCTCAAATCCAGCTCATCCGGCAGGCTGTCCAGCCAGCGGATCACAGCCTCGGCATCCGCAGCTCCACTTGCAGTGAACATTGGTTTCTGCAAATGTTCCCCTTCCCTCACGCCGACCTCCGTCCCCTCAGATTTTCCGGAATCCCTGGGGATAACATTAAGTATCGCATCGGCATCACGCATATTCCAAAGCGTCCTCTGAGTCGTCCCCTCAGACGGCGTTTCCGTAAGCTCCGGGTAATCAGACAAGAGACCCGGGGGCGTTATATAATCCTCTGCCCACCCGCCACTCGGGCACCAGCCACATATCTCAATGTTGAATTCCCGTGCGACATCCAATGCAGCTCGGTCAACTCCGGATTGACCTCCGGTTCTGATTCTCTTTATCTTTCTGCTCACGGTAAATTCCTCACTACTTATACAAATAATTCATACGGCACCCCAATCCGACCATTAGCATTCGTCGCAAGATAGATCGAACAATTTCCAATATACTTTGACCAATATCTTCCTTGCGACTCCAGGCTCAGATATTCCAGTAGACCTTTCATCGCAATTGCATGCGTTGAAATCAAAGTATTTCCCCGGAGCTGCCTGATATCTTCCAAAAATGCACCGGCTCTCCCGATGACTGATGACAGCTGCTCCATCCCTTCCGGAGCCGGGGTGTGAATAAAATCACTGAAAAAGGTGAGAAGTTCCGGGGACAAATGGGTCAGATTCTTTATAAGTTTAATCCTCTGAAATATAATCAAAATTATCCAAAAACGTGGTCAAAAAAGCATTACCTTTCGTGGTATCCATATCGTCAGGTACATCCGTTTCAAACAAATCTATAATAAACTGCATCCGCTCTTCTGGAGACGGATAAGAATTAGAATCTCCATAATGCAAAGGAACCGTTCTATACCTATCCATGGCACGAAAAGTATACATCAGCATGCACGGTGCCAAATAATACTCTTCATAAAAACAATCTATTTCTTTAGGCAAAATTCCTTCTTTTTGATCTTTGATAAACCGAAGTAATAATTGAAATCCGAATCGATCTGCTCTGAATTCTTCTTCTCGAACAGATAGTACTTCACGATTTATTAGATGGTAGAGTTCATGTCCAATGACAAATGTCCAAGTTGCCCAATACATATCAAATGCCTGAATTACTGCCAAATCAGACATGTCAGTTTCCTGAATTATATCTACCATAGGATTTTTCCTGCTATACTTTACTCTTTCTACTAGTCTTTCTTTCAACAGATATTTCAGTTTATCTTTACATAAATTCTTAAATTCCGGCTTGTAAACAACCGCCCAAACCGTCAGAAACACCTCCATTATCGACAGATCTAACACTTCATCTAAGAATAAACCGGATGCAGTTCCATCTGTCATTTTGAACATAAAAGCACTGCTATATCCGCCCATTCCAAGAATAAATTCAAAATTGACTCTTAAGTTAAAAGCTTCTACTGCATAATTAAGTATTTTTCTTTCTATGTATAAAGGATCTTTACGCCAAATATCAACTACATCCTCATCATAAATCCCATGATTTGTAACAATAGTTTGTAATTCATTCCAATTTACTCTTTCTGCCCTGTTTGTAGTTAATGTTCTCAATAAATCTAAATAACTCATTCACTCTGCTTCCTTAAAAAATTCTCCAAGGCATTACATATTACTTTTTCTCGCTCTTCAACATTCATTTTATAAGAAGTAGATATGCTGATTGTTTTATGATTAGATAATTTACCATCCAGACTTTCTTCAGAAAACTCGATTTTTATATTCATGTCTTTGTTATCAATTATATTTTTATTATGAACTATATTATAAACATGTAAAACACAGTATTTAATAAGATCATAAATGGCATCATATCCAATATTTTGTAGCACTATAAACACACAATGAATCATGCCCGGATCAATTATCCCATGTTCTAAAAAGGTATCAAACTCAGTATTATCATTATATTTTGACATGATAAACTCATCTAAATCAGAAGATTCAAACATTGGTGCATTTATATAGACTTTATTTTTCTGCATGCTTCTATACCCATCATTCACTCTCTAATATGATTTCTTCAATCACAATGTTAAAAACTTTTATGTGTATCGATATTACGAATCACTTCATACACTCCGCCAACCTTTCATAGGTCTTCCGAATTGAATCGTCATCCTGCAATCCCGCTAATTCATACCCCATCTCATTAAATAAATTATAAAACTCTTCTTTATCAGTACCCTTAGCATCTTTCTGACCATCGATGAATAATTCCGCCTGTGCACATAATTCATCACGATGCTTTTTTGCATTATCTGTTTTCTCTTCTGGCACCTCATCGGAAGTATCAGAAAAAGACTTCGGACGATCATTCACTGTATGCCCATCACGCAGCCATTCATCATAAAACTGTGATGCTGACATCCAGCCTATGGTCTCTGTAAGTCCTGCTGCTGTCGCCGTGTTTATAGCATTTCCAAATCCAGGTACCCATCCGACCAACACCTGAGATATATTACGCCCGATGTATGCAGCGCCTGCCCCCTTTAGAACTCCAAATGCTGCTTCTTTTGTAATACTCCTATCAAAAACTTTAGCCAACGCTATAATCATTCCGATTTGTATCGGAGTAATCACGGCATTATCCGCCAAAGGTATTTGCGCAATTCCCACAGCAACGCCACCTGCAGCAACAGATGCCCCATGTATGATTCCGTGGCACTTCGTCTCAATATCCTGAGGCATTTTAGGTTTCTTTGCCATTTTGCCTCCTCATGTTTAGGCTTTAGCGTTATCCCTGATATCCCTTAGCTTTTCCAATAAGCTATAGAGTTGACCCAAATCAACCGCACGATTTGAGTATTCTTCAGGCCACCCAAGATTTATTGCCTTTCCCTTGTATTCTATTCTGTCAAAATCACGTGAATTCGCGATTCTGTTACGTTTTACGGGAACCACACCATCGCACGTGATGAACAAGTCAGAATCAGCAAAAGAATGATCATCAATTACCGCCAGTGTTTTTGCTTTGAGCGCTTCGCCCTGAAGCTTGACATTTTTGAAGTATAATTCAAATCTCTGATCTCCGTGTACTAAGAATTCAACTTTGCTGTTATCAAGTATAATGAAGTCAGAAACATCATTAACGGCTGAAAGCATCTTGTTGAATATTACTCTGCTAAACCTTTCATCATGCTCATCTCTACCAAGGACATCCATCGAAATATACGAACTTTCATCCTCGATGCCCGAGTTTCTAATTACCCCATTAGGATTCGGATCTCTTTCTGGGATATTCTGCTCTCTGCAGAATTGAACGAGATCTATTTCATAGCTATCAAGTACATCCAAAGATTCCACTTTTCCAATCTCATCCATGAAACATTCTTTAAGGTTATCAAAGAACTCCTTTGTCAGGTTTTGAAAGGAGT
>ODAI014565958.1_pt1 | contig 10146 bp, 19 predicted proteins | sample 1539321 | NCBI WGS metagenome assembly ODAI01 (sample SAMN02144231, study PRJEB22623) | gut metagenome | biome: sheep rumen | host: Ovis aries | place: New Zealand | reverse complement strand
ATTGGTTCTCCGTATCTGTGCCATTTATTGCTGCTCTGCCATCGAGGGACTTCCCACAGGTCAACCTTCCCGTATGGTGGATATTCCTCCACCAGGATGACCAACTGGATCCCCATGTCCTTTGCTCTGATGCATTCCTGCCTGAAACGCCTATGGTCGTTGCTCATGATATCCTTGGAAAGTTCTAGCAAATCCATTTTTGTATCCACTGAGATATCACCTATAGGATTGATTCCATCTTCACTCAGCATATAATCCCCGACAGATAAGCATTTCCTTACAATCTGGATCCCTGCTCTCCGGCAGTAGTCCTCAATGTTCTTATGCTTTCCTTTTTGATTCCTTGTGTCTTCCAGAAGGATCAATCCACCACCTCCCGTAAGGGAAAGGGGCATAGCGTTTGCCTTCAATCCTGTTTCGGATCGGGAAAAGCATCCTAAAAACCGATCTTAGACAGGCAAACACGGGTCGAAGGATCACAATCTTCCGCTGCGCTTATAGCACCGTTGCTATGCCCCGTAATGTCACTTAATCACCAAGGCACATCAACGGATTTGCTGACATCCGTGAAAGATGAGCCATCAGTACTGTCTTCGCTTTTCTTTTCACGCTTGTCATTTGCCTTGAGAACCTTGCACCGTCCGGACTTGATATCCTGGATAGACTCAAACCGTCCGATCTCCGTGGATTCACGATCTTTTTCCTTGTAGGTATAAAGCCTCTGCCGGACATTGAGGCCAACCATCTTTCCATTGAAATCGTCAACATTCGGCAGTTTGTCCCAGTTAAACCGGAAATTGCTATTGCTGTCTTCGATGGCCCAAACATTATGTTCAAAGTTCTTTTTCTTCCAGGGTTCGTCTTCGTTCACAGGGAGGACAAGGGTAACAAGGCCCTTATACTTGGCATCTTCTCCCCACTTTTCCTTTTGATCCGTGAACAGGGCCATATACCGATCCTTGTAATCACCTTCAGCAATGTCCACGAACAATTCGATCCGGTCACGATTCCATTTCTCGCCGTCAGCCTCGACATATCTGGCCTTCTTAATCACAGCCGTGTACAGGCCAGCAGGAGGCACATCTAGGAAGGCTCCTTCATTCTTCTGTGCCTTGAATCCGTCATAAGGTTTCATTACTTCAATTCCTCCGTTTTCACTTGATTTAAAATTACTAATGGGCAATTTTGCCCGATCAGCTCGGTTGAGTACAGGATGTCATCCGTAATGCCGCATTTGTCACGGTTCATGCTGTCATAGTGTTTCAGGAATCTGCACCATTTGCATTTGATTTCATCCTCTGGAAAACTAACCTGAATAGAGAGATCGGCGAAAGTGTAATAAGATACGCCTTTATCAAACCGTCCCATATTGTCACCTCGGAATCTTGCTGACCGTTTCCACGGTCGCGCTTGCCTTTCGCTGGCCTTTCTCTTCTTTTGGTTTCAATCCGGCAGGAGCCAGTTCGTAATAGTCGCGAATCGCCTGATCCACCAAGGCCAGGTCATTGTCCATCGGATTTTCAAGCATCCCAATCGGGGATTTGCAAGTGTTTGTCCCATCGCTTTGGGTAATGAACATATGCTTGCTCTCTGTGGCCGCAGCCATAATGACGATTGAGAACAATCCTTCAAGTGTCAGCCAGTTGTCGATCATCTTGCCTGATGTCTTGGCCTTCACCTTCCCGTCATCCATCGTTTCCGTATGGTGAAGGAAGTAAACAATCGTATCCGGTGAAGTGCTGGCGATGATTGTATCGATCAGCCGCTTGAAATCCCTTGCAACCTCCGTATACTTGCTGTATCCGGTTTCCTGCCATTTGTCGATCAGTTTAAAACTCATCATATACTGGCTATCATCGATCACATAGCAGTTGGTAGTGTTCCGCTTGAGAATCGTGATGATATCGTCTGCATCTGAAACCGTAAGCATCATGTCGAATTTGCCCTTAAACGGCAGCGGTTTTCCTGCGACATTGAAAATGGCAGTACATTTCTTGTCAAGGTTCCGCATTCCAGTACTTTTACCAGAGCCACTGGCTCCCATACATAAAACAGGAATTCCCATTTTTTTTCTCCTCCTTCCTTATTTAACATCTGAGACATGGTATCTGCCGTAACCGCTGCTCCGTCCGCTGCCGATCCCAAGTCCGAATCCTGCGAGATTAATGAAGTTTATAATCTGATTCAGCGTATACACGTTTTCTGTGTATCGGATCGTGAAGTTACAACTCCATCCGGTGAAACGGTTAAGCTTTGTGATAGTGTGGCCTCCTTTTTTAAGAGGCATCACACGGCTGTCAACATAGGCTTTCGGCTGCAGCAGAATCATCCCAATCGAAACACTTGTGCAATTCAGTTCTTTTGTTCCTTGCACAATCAAGAACTTGCCTTGGAGTGACTTCCTCTCCGATTTCCTGTATCTCTTCATAGCATTTCGTAGGGTCTGCCTTGTAGATCCCTTTCAGACTCCATTTGATGATGGTTTCAACCATTGCCATCACCTCCGAATGCTTTGTTAAGTCCCATCTGGTTCAGTTTCCACATGATCTTGGACGTCATGCCATCAACGCCCTGGTTGTAGGCATCAACAAGCGGATTGTCCGTTGTGTTGTCGATCCGCACTGCATCACGGAGCTTTGCCATTTCATCATAAAGTTCAAGAAGTTCCTTCATTTGATTTTCCTTTCTGGCTATGTTACAATAGCCATGTTATAAATTGTTTTCTTTCCATTTTCCGTGTTCATCGTTCGCACCGATGAATGCGGTTTTTCCGTATCTTGGGCCTGTGCTCATAGCCAACAACGACTTTTTCCAGGCTCTTCATAACTTTCCCGAACTGGAAATCCGTTTTGTTTTCCAGCACATAGGTCAAAACAGAGCCATCATCCATTGGGAGCCTAACGGCGACAGGATAATCACAGCTTGGTTCCTCAATACAGAACACATTCAGTAGCGGTTTAGCCAACATTGTCACCTCCTTTGCAGTTTCCTTTTGCTTCCAGTTGACGGAATGTTAAATGCAGGAAGCTTGTTTGATTGCTTCAGCATCCAGGAATTCAGTGAATCCTCTGAAACCCGAATCCGCTTTCTGACCGTTCCACCGATGATGGAATGCGGCATCTGATACATGAGAGCCAACGCCGTCCGTCTGGAGATCCTCAATCGTTCTGAAACCTGGTCAGCATCGAGCCAAATCATCTACTTCCCACCATCCAGAAAAGAATAATCATCACGGGAACTAAGCCACAGGCCGTCAGGTGGATAAGGCTTTCCTGTGCTTTTTCCTGCTCCCTTATAGACATCTTTGAATCCGTCACTGATTCGAACCTCCGGAGGTATAGTTCCCGTTTTTGCATAAGGGTCATCGATTACACTCCACCTTTCACCATCGAATTCAATCTGGCTCATGTCTTCCGAATGATCTTCTTTCAGCATTGTCGGGTTCTCATGGTCGAAGTATCTATTCAGCCGTACGCTTCCGGTTATGTGCGTTCCATCAAAACTGACAATGTCTTCTGAGGAAACCGAAAGGAAAAACCCTTTGTCGAGCAATCCGCAGTTTTTCATGGCTACTCTCATGGCTGTTGCAAAAAGCCGTCCAAACAGCATAATCGTCTGCATATCATCGTATTGCTTCTGATCCATTCTTTATTGGCCTCCTGTCATATCTGCTTGACACTCAATCATAAAAAAATTTCATCCACCTTGGAATCCAACGCCCTTGCAATAGCCATCATCGTAGACATCAGAACGTTTCCGGCTTTTCCGGTTTCCAGAGCATGAACTGTTTGACGGCTGATATTGGCCCTCTCAGCCAGTTCTTCCTGGGTCATGCGGAGTTCCTCCCGTCTGGCTCTGATCTTATTTTCCATTCTCTCACCTCCATTTCTCTTAGCGTATCATTTGGTTGTGTTTGTCATATCTGCTTGACATGGAGCATCATACCACCATCCATTGTGGCCGTCAAGTACTTTTTACACAATTTGTGAAAAAAGTTTGACTTCTAATTTATATTGATGTAAAATGCATCTTACAAAGGAGGGCCAGCAATGAAATTGCATGATGCCATCACAAAATTTCGGACGGAACATGGAATATCTCAGCGCGAATTTGCGAAACGCTGCAACCTTTCTCACAATACGATCAATTTATTAGAAAGAGGAATAAATCCAAGGTCAGGTAAACCGCTTATACCGGATACAATAACCTACAAAAAAATTGCTGACGGAATGGGCATTACAATGGATGAGTTGTTCACAACTCTTGACCAGACAGAATACGTTTCTTTGGGTTCAACCATGACAGACGATGACCGTCTGGAAGCATTGCATCAAAATCCAAAGCTAGGCCTTCTTTTTGACCGTCAGCGGAAAATGTCCGATGAGGACATAGATATAATGCTGGCATTGGCCGAACGAATTACAAAGGAGAATTATGGAGAATGATGACATAAGGATCCTCTTGACGGATCTGCCAACATCAGTAAAAGGATTTGTCTATCTGGATAGCACATATCAGTATGTCATTGTGCTGAATTCCAGGATGACAAAAGAGATTCAGCAAAAAACATATCGTCATGAATTGGATCACATTAAAAAAGGCGAACCTTGCAATCTTGACTATCGGGAGTATGCATCATGACAGACCGTGAAATTTTTAAAAACAATCTAAGTGAATTAATACGAATCACAAAAGCCAAGCAAATTGATATTGCCCGTTATGCCGAAGTGAGTTACCAAACAGTTTCTGCCTGGGTATGTGGCCGTGGATATCCGCGAGCAGAACAAATGGAAAAACTGTGTAGATTTTTTGGCATCCGGCAATCCGCATTGACAGAAGAACAGAACCCAGAGCACAACCAGGAAGAACAGCTTGTTTCAATGTTCCGGTCAATGTCTGAAGTGGGCCGTGAAAAAATGATAGAACGGGCGGCAGAACTAAAAAAGCTATATCCGAAGAGGGGACGAAAGCCAAATGGCTAAACTGAAAAAACAAGGAAACTATTTTCACGCTTGGTATCACGGAAGGCAGTTTCTTGGGAAAACAGAACCAGAAGCCAAAGCGAAACGGGATGCTTATAAATATGAGTGTGAACACGGGATCGAAAGGCCGGAGCCTATCCATGTAATTGATTTGGTTGAAAAATGGATGGCAGGAAAAGCCGGAATTGAAACGAGGACATACAACCAGTATGCCACTATCATGGAAAAGTTAACTAATGAGATTGGTGAAAAACTGGTTTCTGCTGTATCTCCGGCAGACATTAAGCGAGTGTGGAAATCCTTTGACGGCCTGTCGCAATCCTATATCAATAAGGCTAAATTCTTATACAAAGGTTTCTTCCAGTATGCAATGGACAACCGGAACTGTTCATCGAATCCAATGTTGGCTGAGTCCTCAAAACCGCATAGCGGAACCAAGGGAACACACCGTTGCCTTACGGAAACAGAAATCCACCTTATTGAAACTGTTCCTCACAGATGCCAGATTGCCGCCATGATAATGATGAAAGCCGGATTGAGAAGAAGTGAAATTTTAGCTCTAAAGAAATCAGATATTCATGACGAGCGCATATGGGTCACGAAGGCTGTTAAATTCGTCAATAACAGGCCTGTAATAGGTGATACGAAGAATGAATCGTCTGAAAGATCCGTGCCGTTATTTGAGGCTTTAAAGCCGTTTTCTGATAGTATCATAAACTATGCTATTCCAGATGAACATGGAGATATGTGTTCTGAAACTGCGTTCGTCCGTGCCTGGGAGTCTTACATGACGGATCTGTCAACGGCTCACAATGGCATCCAGAAAAGATGGTATCATCTAACCAAAGAATGGAAAGATACTCATCCTTCTGAGTATGATTATTATCTTCGGCTGAAAGAGCGAAACAAGAAAGAGGAAGCCGAAGAATACCGCCTGTCTGGATGGCGTGATATTTCATTCAGGCCTCATGATCTCCGGCACACATTTATCACTGAATGCAGAGATAAGGGAATAGATATTCATATCTGCATGGATTGGTGCGGTCACGTATCTGAACGGATGATCCTTGAAATCTATGACCATCCGTCAAAGCAACGGGAAAACAACGCACTAGCATTAATGAATTTTGCTCCTTAGACCGTTTGCATACTATTCGAACTGTCCTACGTTATCGAACATACGGCTGTTTGACTACATAATGCCAAGTTATGGTTTTTATATGGTTTTATTATGGTTTATTATGCTCTAATCGTCCTTATTTGCACTATTTTGCTGGATGGATTTGGAAAATAAAAATCCCCAGAGCCTTGATTTTACTGGCTTCTGGGGAAGTGAGCCCGGCGGGATTCGAACCCACGACCTTTTGATTCGTAGTCAACATTTAAAAGCGCTGAAACTGTTGATTTATCTACAATCTTTGGCTCATAACCATTCAAAATTATGGTTTTATTATGGTTTTATTCGTTGGCCTCATCGGGAGGCTGAACTACGGTTTCTTTTGCATACATTGCAGAACTAATCTGAAGCAAAGCACCAAGAAACACTCCAACCGCTGCGATTGTGGCAGTAATTTGTGGGATATAATTTAGATTCCATATTTTCCCGATTGTGTTCAGCAACACAACGAACGCAGGAATGAAGATCAACGCAAAGTACTTCAGGAAATCATACCATTTGCTGTTCTTGAAAATCATGTTCATTCTCCTTTCACACTATGTGCATTTTCATGATCTCGTCATAGAGGCCTTTAATTGTATCGTCCGCTTTCCCGTCACCCAGAGCAACATAGCTCTGGTAAATGCTGACGATGGCATCTTTACGGGAGACAGAGATCGATTTGTTTTCATCTATGCATCTGTCATATGTGTCCAATATCTGGATCCGCAGGATACCTCTTAACCCGTTTTCAATCGCGGCGTTCTTGGCCTTTTCGGCTTTGAACTTACTGGCCAAATGCCCATAAGCAGCAGACAACGCTGCAACTATGATGCCAAAGACGAATTCAAGCCAATACTTCAGAATGAAGTCCCACATGGTAATCACCTCCTCACTCTTCCGTCTTCCATGCTCCAGGATTATTTGCAATTAATGCATCTGCCTGTTCCGCAGTAAGGTGAGGAATGTGAGCAGTATAAAGTTTAGTTGTGGGTGTAGGGCCAATAGCTTCATCTAAGGCTCCCCAGGTCATTGGGCCACAGATGCCGTCCGATTTCAATCCGCTTGTTCTCTGGAAGTCTGCGACCCGTGCTGAAGTGGTTTTACCGTACTTCCCATCGGCCCAAAATGGAGAAAGATCATAGCCAAGCTGAATTAAATCTGTTTGGCATTCGACCACATATGTCCCAGTGGATCCAATTCTCAATGTAGGTCTTGTTGTTGGCACAGGCACAACCCCTTCCATTCCAACAGGGATGGCGTAATGGCTCCATCCTCTGTCACTAGTATTGCCCCGTTTCACTTCACCGGAGCAATGGATCACAATTCCTCCACCAATGTGCAGACCAGTGTGGGACATTTTTGCCCCATCCTGCATGAATACACAACAAACCTTGTCCATCGGGAGATTGTTGATCTTCCCCTTCTCAGACCAGTTGCTGTTTGTGTTCCATTGGCTTGTGGCTCCGGCTCCGCTGATAGTGATTCCTTCCTGCTGCAATACCCAACGGGTGAATCCTCTGCAATCGAAGAAACGAACCTTTGCACCACCTGGGTAATACTTGCATTCAGAACAATCACTTCGGCTTCCGTTTAACACTTGGCATTTCTTGCGAATCTGCTCTTTCTCTCCAGCAGGACAAGAGGATCTATCAGCATAGCTCTTCCGGTTTGACGGCGTATCGTACTGGCCATAGCCTCCCCAGACATAAGGCCAACCCATGCAAGCTTCAGCAACCTTAACAGCCATTTCTGCCTTCGTAAGGCCCATTGTTTTCCAATTGTTGATTAGGTTGTCTACCGTGGCAGCACTGTTCATGCGTTCACCTCCGTTTCAAAACCATTCTAATTCAAATATAATATATCAGAAATCTATTTAAAATAGCAAGAATATTCTAATTTATTTAGTGGTGCAAAGCAGAATTGACAACAACATCTAGCGATTGACAAATCTGTTATAATAAAAAATGAAGGCAGTGATAGCTGCAACTGTCACTGCCCGTTAAGAGGATGTGGATGGTGGCACATCTCTATTGCGTATTGTACCACATCCTTTATCTAAAGACAACAGAAAGGATGTGTTTTTTAATGCCTGACAACGCCGAAACATTCCGCAACGAATTCATTTCAAAGCTTTTCCAATCAATATCGCAGGATCAGATTGCCAGGATTGTGACCATATTGGATTCAACAATAGCCGGATATGAGATTTCTGCAAAACCTGTATCAATTATTCCGGCAAGCGGCGATCCTGAGATCGTAAAGATCTACCTGGCCAGCAAGGCTGTTGAGAATCTTTCACTAGGAACCATAAAACTCTACAAAATAAGGTTGTTTGACTTCTTTGATCGCGTGAAGAAGCAATATACAGACATCAAGCCAAACGATATCCGGATGTACTTGTATTACTACAAAGAAACACGGAAATCGTCCGATTCATACATTGATGCCATTCGGAGGATTCTGAACTCGTTCTTCTGTTGGCTGGTTAAAAACGAATATCTCATAAGAAACCCTTGTGCAAGTGTTGAACCAATTAAGTTCCAGAAGCCAGAGCGAACGCCCATGACGGTCTATGAGCTTGAAATTCTGCGTTGGAACTGCAAAACAATTAGAGAAAAAGCACTTATTGATTTCCTGTTTTCTACCGGGATCCGTGTTGGCGAATGCCAAGCTGTGAATATTTCTGATATCAATTGGGAAACACGGTCTGTTGTTATCCGGCATGGCAAGGGTAACAAGCGGAGAACCGTATATTTCAACGCAGAATCTGAGCTAACATTGAAGAAATACCTTGAAAGCAGAACAGACAATGATGATGCATTGTTTGTCTCAACCAGAAGGCCATATGGCCGTATTGGAATAAAAGCCTTGCAAGATATTGTCGCAGCGATATCCAAACGTTGTAATATGCACATCCATCCGCACATCCTGCGGCATACATTTGCGACTTGCAGCCTTCGTGGTGGAATGCCATTGGACAAACTGCAAGCATTGATGGGCCATGAGAAGCCTGAAACAACATTAATCTATGCGAAGCATGATTTGACCGATCTGAGGATGGCACACAGCAGGATTTATGCATAAGCCGAATCAGCAACACTCTGTCTAAAACCGAATAACCAGGATAAAAATACCGCATCGATTTGATGCGGCTTTTTAAGTTAATGCTCGTATTGTTCTTCCGTTTCGTCAATCAGGATCACATTATTGGCTCCAATGACAACCGTCCGTCCTTCCATTGTATAGAGTGTGATAGTCCCTGACGGAGAAGTTCTCCATCGTTCAACTTCAAACGTGTCCATAGAACCATCAAAATAGCGGATTTTAGCCGTTGTGATACGTTTGTTGGTTGTTGCCACATTGCATCCTGTAAGCAGGAAAATGGCGGCAATTAAGAGCAGGAACAGCATCAATCTTTTCATGGTTCTCTCCTTTCATTCGATGGAAGATTTTTCATGTAATTATGCTTATATGAAATCATTGGTTTTCGTACAAGTACAATAATACGTAATACAACCCGGAAGCCCTGCCCCCTCTCCCGGATGGGTTGATCAGTATCCCTCCATCATCGTACGTGTCACCTATGGCTGGTATTCATAGGCCGAAACGACGCTCTAATTTGATCGGTCTTTACTTCGTAATACAGCAACTCGAAATTTTCTGATACCAGTGATAACCGCTATGCCTTGCTATACAACGGTTTCCGTGATATCCTACCCATGTTTATTGGTCGTTACTGCGTTAAACAAGGAGAGATATTATGGCTCGTCCGAAACGCCCAGAGGAAGAACACTGTCAGAAAATGTCGATCTCATTCACGCCCGATCAGCTTCAGGAGCTTCTGAGCTACTGCCAGAGGAACGAACGATCTGTCTCTTGGGTCATCCGCAAAGCACTGGATGACTGGCTGGAGAAGCACAAGGATGATCGGCTGTAACATCTGAATTAACCATCTGATCTAAAATTGGAGTTGCCCGTTTCTCGAAACAGTTATGAACTGATCTT
>ODAI014113839.1_pt1 | contig 10146 bp, 10 predicted proteins | sample 1539321 | NCBI WGS metagenome assembly ODAI01 (sample SAMN02144231, study PRJEB22623) | gut metagenome | biome: sheep rumen | host: Ovis aries | place: New Zealand | reverse complement strand
TATCATTGAGAAATATAATCCTAATAAGGTATGGACGGCTGTGCTCTTCGATGCCGATAACGACAACTATCCGTACATCAAACGCTTCCTGCTGGAAGCATCGAAGAAGAAGCAAAGCTACCTCGGTGAGAATACGGAGTCGAAGGAGATTGTGTTAAGCGACCAGGCTTATCCACGCATACTCGTCACCTTCGGAGGTGCCGATGCCGTACGCCCGCCATTGGAGATTGATGCAGAACAGTTCATTGCGGTCAAGGGCTATAAAGCCAAGGGCAAGCGTATAACCACCTATCAGGTAGAGCGCATCGAGGAACTGGAACCCCTCCGTTTCCCCGAAGAGCCCGAAGAGCCAGTAGATAACGGTTCTATCGCTGACGAAGAAGAGAACCTCGACCCCGATGCAGGCAAGAGCCAGCAACAAGTAATTGACGAGATGACCGGACAGCTCAGCCTGTTCCCCGACGAATAATGAATAGACAGGTAATCATATTCATACTGACGGTATGTGCCGCTGTGGCGCATGCACAAACAACCACCACGACGTATCAGGTAGGCATAGGAGGCAGCAACGTGCTTGATACCTACCTGTCGCAGGAGTCTTTCTCGGGATTAGGGTTGACTTTCCTTGCTACCATTGAACGGCAGAAACCTGAAAAGAAGTGGGTAACGCGCATTGAACACCAGGTGAACCTGGCAAACGTCAACGACCGCGCTGACCAACAACAGGAACTGCAAGGTGACTATTCCATCTTTGTTGGACGACTGCGACGCTGGCAACTTGGCAACACATGGACTGTACAGGCAGGAGGAATGGTAGCAGGTAACATCGGCGTGATCTATAACACAGCAAACTCCAACAACCCCGCACAGGCACGACTGGCACTCAACCTCATGCCGACAGCAACCGTCAGCAAGGACTTAACGTTGTTCCAGCGAAACCTACAGCTACGCTACGAGGTAAACCTGCCACTCGTAGGCATTATGTTCAGCCCGAACTACGGACAGTCGTACTACGAGATATTCAGTCGGGGCAACTACGACCACAACATCGTACCTACCACCTTTATTGCTGCCCCTACCCTAAGACAGCAGTTTACCGTTCAGTATAACGTATCAACGAATATGGCACTCAGCTTAGGCTACCTCGGTGACTACCAGCAGGCCAAGGTCAACAACCTGAAGTCGCACATCTACAGCCATCGTGTCATGATAGGCTTCGTCCGTCGTTTTAGCATCATCCCCCACCGCCTATGAAACTAAAATCTATAAAAACTATAATCACTATAGCTATTATAGCCACTATAGTCCCCCTCTCCCTCACCTCCTGCGTCAACGAAGATGAACACTCCAACACGCGACAAGGAAACTTCGAGGCTCTGTGGAAGATCATAGACGAACACTACTGTTTCTTTGACTACAAGCAACAGGAATATAACCTCGACTGGCAACAGATATATCAGAAATACCGTGTCCGCATCAACGAGGACATGAGCGACGAACAGCTCTTCGAGGTGTTAGGAAACATGCTGGCAGAGCTGCGAGACGGGCATGTCAACCTCTCAACCAGTCACGACTACGCACGCTACTGGAGCTGGCAGGAGGACTTCCCAAAGAATTTCAGCGACTCACTGGAACGACATTACTTGGGTACTGACTACAAGATTGCAGGTGCCATACGCTATCGCATTCTCGACGACAACATCGGCTACATGCGGTATTCAAGCTTTCAAAGCGGTTTCGGCGATGGTAATCTGGATGATGTACTATCCTACTTTGCTCTCTGCAGAGGACTCATCATCGACATCCGTAACAATGGAGGCGGAAACCTGACATACGCTGAGAAACTGGCTGCACGCTTTGCACAGGAACGCACACTGGTGGGATATATGCAGCACAAGACCGGACCAGGACATAATGACTTCTCTGACATGGAACCGCAATATCTGGAACCATCAGCCAGACTGAGATGGCACAAACCGGTTTGTCTGCTTATCAACCGGAGCGTCTTCAGCTCCGCTAACGAGTTTACCATGTATATGAAACAGTTACCGATGGTCAAACTCATTGGCGACCGAACAGGGGGCGGAGCCGGACTGCCTTTCTCCTCCAGTCTGCCAAACGGCTGGGGCGTACGTTTCTCAGCTTGTCCCATGTATGACGCACAAAAGAAATGTACCGAGTTTGGCATAGAACCAGACTACTACGTGTCCATGACACCCGAATCGGTAGCAAAAAACCAAGACGACATCATTGAGAAAGCAAGAAAAGTACTGATTGAAGATAATTTTTAATGTTTAATCTTTAATTTTTAATTTTTTATTCGTACCTTTGCACCCGAAAAAGCGCTAGTGGCGGAATTGGCAGACGCGCTAGACTTAGGATCTAGTGTCTTACGACGTGTAGGTTCGAGTCCTATCTGGCGCACAAGAAAAGCCTCGCGGGATTCCGCGAGGCTTTTCTTGTGCACTGTATTACACCTACTTCACGTTGCATGCCTTTTTACCAGGAATTGGCTTCGCGCATGCATTGCTGTACAGAGTTTTGCTCATGCAAAACAGGGCAAATCTCTCTCTTGTATCAGGTATTCACCTATCTGCACTGCATTCAGGGCAGCACCCTTACGTATCTGGTCACCTGACAGCCAGAACGTCAGACCATTCTCGTCGCTCAGGTCCTTACGTACACGACCGACATAGACGTCATCCTTGCCTGCGGTGTCGTTTGGCATAGGATATACCAGATGAGCAGGGTCGTCCAGAAGGGTACAACCAGGAGCAGCGGCAATGGCCTTCTGTGCTTCTTCCACGCTGATAGGACGCTCGGTCTCAATCCACACGCTTTCTGAATGAGCACGCAGCGAGCTGACACGTACACACATAGCGGAACACTTGGCATCGGTATGCATGATCTTCTGAGTCTCGTTGTACATCTTCATCTCTTCTTTTGTATAGCCGTTGGGCTGGAACACGTCAATCTGAGGAATGACGTTATAAGCTAACTGATGAGGGAACTTCTTGATGGTATGCACCTCACCGGTCTCTATTATCTCCTTGTATTGCTGCTGAAGTTCGGCCATGGCAGCTGCACCGGCACCCGATGCACTCTGATAGGAACTGACATGAATGGGCTTGATGTGACTCAGCTGCTCTAATGGCTGTAACACAACAACCATCATGATGGTAGTACAGTTAGGATTGGCAATGATGCCACGTGGACGGTTCAGTGCGTCCTTCGCATTACACTCAGGAACAACCAAGGGTACATCGTCGTCCATACGGAAAGCACTGGAGTTGTCTATCATGACACATCCATACTTTGTAATGGTATCAGCAAACTCCTTCGACGTACCTGCACCGGCACTGGTAAAGGCGATGTCAATGTCCTTAAAGTCGTCATTATGCTGTAAAAGCTTCACTGTCAGTTCCTTGCCACGGAACGTATAGGTACGCCCGGCAGAACGCTCGGAACCAAACAACACCAACTCATCCATAGGAAAATTTCTCTGGTCGAGAATACGAAGAAACTCCTGACCAACGGCACCTGATGCGCCAACAATAGCTACTTTCATCTTGTCTAATTCTTCTCTTGGTTCAAATTTTGGCTGCAAAGGTACAAAATAATTGATAATTGACAACCGATAATTGGTAATTATTTCGTAATTTTGCAGTCAAATGTTGCAAATGGCGTCATATTTCCCCATTACAAACCCGACACTGATATTCTTTGTCGTGCTCTGTATCATATTGTTTGCACCTATCATCATGGGCAAACTCCGCATCCCGCATATCATTGGTATGGTACTGGCGGGCGTCATTGTGGGCAAATATGGACTGAACATCTTGGAACGTGACGGGTCGTTTGAGCTCTTCGGACGAGTAGGCTTATGCTATATCATGTTCCTGGCAGGACTGGAGATGGACATGGAAGGTGTGAAACGAAACTCCTCCAGGTTCCTCGCCTTCGGACTGCTGACATGTTTCGTGCCGCTCGTCATGACATACTTCATGGCCATGTGGCTGCTCGACTATTCATCAACAGCATCGTTCCTGCTGGGATGTATCATGGCTTCGAACACTCTCATTGCCTACCCTATCGTGGTACGTTATGGCTTACAGAAGAACTCAAGCGTGACACTCAGCGTGGGCTCGTCCATGATTTCACTCTTCATGGCACTCGTCATGCTGGCAGCACTGTCAGCATCCTTTCAGGGAGAAGCCGACATCTGGTTCTGGATGCTCTTCCTCATCAAACTGACGCTCTACTGTGCCGGCAGCTTCTACCTCATACCACGACTGGCGCGGTTCTTCCTGCGACGTTACTCGGACGCCGTCATGCAGTTCATCTTCGTACTGTCGGTCATGTTCCTGTCAGCAGCACTCACCGAAGCCATCGGACTGGAATCCATCTTCGGTGCATTCTTCTCCGGACTGATTCTTAACCGGTATATCCCACATGTGTCACCACTCATGAACCGCATAGAGTTCATTGGCAATGCCTTGTTCATACCATATTTCCTGATTGGTGTGGGCATGCTCATCAATGTGCGAACCCTGTTCCAAGGCACTCACATGCTGTGGATCGTACTGCTCATAGCCTTCTTCGGCACCTTCGGAAAGGCCGTGGCAGCTTATTTGTCAAGCCTGCTCTTCCGTCTGCCAAAGGCTGAAGGCAACATGATGTTCGGCATGACGAGTGCCCACGCTGCCGGTGCCATTGCCATGGTGATGGTGGGCATGCGACTGGAGGTGTCGCCAGACCACTACCTTGTGACCGACGAGATGCTCAATGGTGTGGTGATTATGATTCTCGTTACGTGTATCATCAGTTCTATGATGACCGAACATGCTGCCCAGCAGATTACACTGCGGGAGAAGCAACACCTGAAAAACGATGACAACAGGACCGATAACGAGAAAATATTGCTATGCGTCAAATATCCGGAAATTGCACCTCAACTGCTCGAACTGGCCATCATGATGCGAAACACACGCAGAAACGACGAGCTGGTGGCACTCAACGTGGTGTATGACGACCAGCAGTCTGCCAGTAACCGCGAACAAGGACTACGGCTACTGGAGCGGTTACAGCAACATGCCAGTGCCAGCGATGTTCCCATGCGTACGCAAGTGCGCCTGGCCACCAACATCGCCAATGGCATCAAACATGCCTTCCAGGAGTTTGGAGCATCCGACATCATCATGGGTATGCACGTACATACCAATGTGAACCCGAAGTTCTGGGGCGAATTCATACAAAGCCTCTATAACGGACTGAACAGACAGATTGTGCTGACACGATTCATACAGCCACTGCCTACACTAAGACGCATACAGGTTTGTGTGCCGTCAAGGGCAGAGTTCGAACCTGGATTCCACCGATGGCTCGAGCGCCTGTGCCGCATGGCAGGCAACCTGGACTGCCGCATTCAGTTCCACGGCAGACACGAGAGCATGATTCTCATTCGGGAGTATGTCAACAACCAGCATCCGAATGTCAGAGCTGAATACACCTTCATGTCACACTGGAACGAACTGCCACGACTGGCAGAGAACATTCGCGATGACCATATGTTCGTTGTTGTAACGGCACGTCGGGGAACCATCTCATACAAGAATGCCATGGACCGTCTGCCTAACGAGCTGATGCAACACTTCTCGGGCAAAAACCTCATGATCATCTTCCCTGACCAGTATGGCAAGACGAAGGAAGAGAGCATGACCTTCACAGAAGCACAGCACCATGAGGAAAGCAGCATCTACGACTGGCTGTTAGAAAAACTCAACAAATCCCAATAACAGTGCAGAGCGGTCCCCCACTCTGAAAAAATAAAGAAAAAGCAATGATTGACATCAAGAACATTACCAAGAGCTTCGGCTCACTACAAGTACTCAAAGGCATCGACCTCCATATAAATAAAGGAGAGGTAGTAAGCATCGTCGGACCAAGCGGAGCCGGCAAGACAACACTCCTGCAAATCATTGGTACACTTGACCAACCTGACAGCGGCACAGTATGTATCGACAGTGTCGATACCACCTCCCTATCAAGAAAGAAACTGGCCGACTTCCGCAACAAACACATCGGCTTCGTCTTCCAGTTCCACCAGCTGCTACCGGAGTTTTCGGCCATTGAGAACATCATGATACCGGCATACATAGCTGGCACATCCAATAAAGAAGCACACAAGAAAGCTGCCGAGCTACTGGAGTTCATGGGACTCTCTGACCGCGCCACACACAAGCCAAACGAGCTCAGTGGTGGAGAGAAACAGCGTGTCGCAGTGGCAAGAGCACTGATCAACAACCCTGCCGTCATACTGGCTGATGAACCCAGCGGATCGCTCGACTCAAAGAACAAGGCAGAGCTCCACCAGCTGTTCTTCGACCTTCGTGACAAGTTTGGACAGACCTTCGTCATTGTCACCCACGACGAGACACTGGCCAACATTACCGACCGCACCATCAAAATGGCAGACGGCCTCCTCCTATAAATAACTATTATCACTATAACAACTATTATCACTATAACAACTATAACAACTATACCCCCCCAAAAAATGATCACCCTCGGCAACTACAACACCCTACGCATAGTAAAGAAAGTGGATTTCGGTCTTTACCTCGACGGAGGAGAAAACGGAGAAATCCTCCTACCCACCCGTTATGTACCCGACGGCAGTGCTGTCGGTGACGAGATAGAAGTATTTCTCTATCTTGACCAGGACGAACGGCTCATTGCCACCACCGAACACCCGTTAGCAAAGGTCGGTGACTTCGCATGGCTCGAAGTGTCGTGGGTCAATCAGTATGGGGCATTCCTCAACTGGGGACTCATGAAAGACCTCTTCTGCCCATTCCGTGAACAGAAGATGCGCATGCAGAAAGGACAAAGCTATATTGTCTTTGTCACCATCGACGAAGAGAGCTACCGACTCATGGCAACAGCAAAGGTGGAGAAACACCTCGCACTGCTAACACCTGCAGAACTCAATGCGCAAGGCAAGCCATACCTGCATGGAACAGAAGTGGAACTGCTCATCTGGCAGAAGACAGACCTCGGCTTTAAGGTCATCATTGACAACCGATACCAAGGACTCATCTATGAGAATCAAGTATTCCAACCTCTGCACTCCGGCGACCGACTGAAAGGGTTCATCGACCATATACGACAGGACGGAAGGGCAGATGTCACCCTGCAACCTACCGGCCATCAGCATGCAGAAGCATTCTCTGAGGTACTGCTGCAATACCTCAAGGACAACAACGGCTATTGTGACCTTGGAGACAAAAGCCCATCAGAACTCATAGAAGACCGATTCAAGGTCAGCAAGAAAACCTACAAACGAGCTATCGGCGAACTTTACAAAAAAAGACTCATCACCATCACCCCCGAAGGCATACGCCTCACCCCACAGAAACTATAATCACTATAACAACTATAACCCACTATAACAACTATAACCCACTATAACAACTATAACCCACTATAACAACTATATCCCACTATAACAACTATATCCCACTATAAGAAATAATAGTGCGGTAGAGGAACAAAAAAAATGACGTATAAGATTTCATGAAAAAATGAAAGCGGTTTACTTTGCGATTTTAATTGATTTAAATCGCAAAGTAAACCGCTTTCGTTGGCCGATGAAACCGCTTTCATAAAATGACGAAAAAAGGCGAGGATTTCTTCCTCGCCTTTATGTGTCATCCGACAGCTGCTTACTTGCAAGTAGCGATACAGATAGATACACGGTTCAGGTCGTTCTCTGTGAACGGCTGTACACGAGCACCAAATGAGTCGTAGCTGATGCGGTCAGCTGAGATGCCGTAGTCCTCGATGAGAGACTTTACAACAACGTCAGCACGCTGCTGAGCCAGACGGTCGTTGATACGGTCGTTACCTGTACCAGCATCTGCATAACCCTTAATGCTAACAGTAGCACGTGGGTACTTGTTCAGATAGTCAGCGATGTCCTTGATCTTGATAACCTCAGTCTCCTCGATGTTGGTCTTGTTACGCTGGAAGAAGATGTCACGACGCATATCCTCTGCGATGCGGTCGCTACCATCGTCAACAACAACCTCCTTGTAGATGGTGTCATAGACAACAACGTCACGATAGATGTCGTGAGTCTCAACCAGACGAGACTTGCCCAGATTGATGCGGAAACCAGCCAGAGCATTGAAGTACCAGTCAGGGTTGCCAGCCTTCTTTGAGTTGTACTTGTCAGAGAGAATGTTAGCATTACCCTCGATGAGGAAATGAACGGCGTCGCTCAGACGGAAACCGAGCTGCAGACCAGCACGTCCGAAAGGACGAACCTTTGTGCCATCCCATACATACTCCAACTCATACTGACCCAGGTCAGCACCAACAGCCTTAGCAACTTCGTTTACCTCGTCATTGTCGAATGCGATGTTTGCACCACCACCGAGGAAAGCTGTTACATTGAATACACGGTCTGGATTCCAACCACAGAAGAGGTTAGAGAGGTTGAACATGAAGTCAATGCCAGGAGCAACATACTTGTACTTGTAGTTCTTGAGGGACTCATTGGTTGTAGCAGACCAACCACCCTTTGACTGCCAAGCATTAGCCTGAATGCGAGCAGCGAACACTGGTGTGAACTGGTAACCAATAGCAGCCTGTACGTTCGGGGAAATAAGATCCTTGAACTTTGCCTCACCAAGGGTATATTGTGCACCACCCTGCAGATTGATGAAAGCATGAGACTTAAACTTCTGAGTCACCTCCTGGTGATCGAACTCTTGAACAGTGCGTGAATCGACGCGATCAATAACGCGCTCTGTTCGCTGAGCAGTAGCACCCAGGCTTACTAAAGCAAGGGCAGCTACGATAAACATTTTCATTTTCATAACGTTATTAATAATGTATTATTAGTGGATATTTGGGTGCAAATATACGAAAAAATATTAAAACCTGTCAAAAATATTGGAAAAAATCAACTAAAACATGCGAAAAAGTGCCTTATTTGCCCTTTTTATGCAGCTATACAGGTGTTTTTTTGCAAAAAAAAGCATTTTTAACGTTCATTCGACATGGTCGAAGATTCCTTTCAGTTCCAAGGTGACAGGCGCACTGATATTTCCATATACACGTGCATGCTGATGAAAATAGCCGGGACTGAAACCATTGCCAGAAAAGCTCATGTGAATGCTTCCTGTGTCACCAGGTGCTACCGGCTGCTTGGAATAGTCTGCATGCGTACACCCACAGAAGGTAATGACCGAGTCAACCACAAATGGTATGTCTCCCGTATTACGGAAGACAAAACGATGGTCCTTCGTCACACGCTCCTTATAGAGTCCGAAATCATGAACGATACCGCTTTCCCACTCTAACGTGGTTGTCGGACGTGGGGCTGCAGTCTCCTCATGAGAAACATTTGTTGCAGGCCGTTGTCCACAACCCACAACAAATGTTATACCTATTATTATATATATAGCGGTTTTCTTCACTGCTCGCTATTAATCGTCGTCGTCAGCATCTTCCTCCTCAGTGGTAGTTGCTGCAGGTTTCTTATTGCGCAATTCACTGTGAGTATCAGTAATGTTATCCTTCGTCGTCAGGTACCACTTACCCTCGAAACGGACGGGACGGAAATAGAACGATGTCGTATTAGGACGTGGGTCACCCTCTGGCTTCTCGAACAGGATGATATCCACCTTTGCCTCATTGTCTATGTCGGAATTAAACACGACTCGTGACAACTTGTAATCGTGGCAGCCTACAACAAAACGCAAGGTACGTGCCTGACGAATACGCGCACGGGCATCAGGTACCTTGACAGAATCACGGTCAAGGAAATACAGCATTTCCGTTGCGTTCTTGATATCCTTCTGCTTAAGATACTCAATGAACTGGTTGACCTGATCCATCACAGCAGAGGTGTCTTCCTTCGTGAAGGTATAAGTCGGCTCAACACGCTCTACAGGATGCAGACCCTCGTTCTCCTTCTTGCTCTTACAGCCACCGAGTAGCAGGGCTACGGCTACTACCGCCATGGTTAAAACAATCTTCTTCATGTTTCTTCTCTGTTTTTCTTTTTCTTGTTTTTCGTAAGAAAGGGGGGCATCCCGCTTTGGGAAGCCCCCCTCTGGGTTATTTAGCTTCTAATAT
>ODAI010404791.1_pt1 | contig 10146 bp, 9 predicted proteins | sample 1539321 | NCBI WGS metagenome assembly ODAI01 (sample SAMN02144231, study PRJEB22623) | gut metagenome | biome: sheep rumen | host: Ovis aries | place: New Zealand | reverse complement strand
TCTTCTTTTTTATATTTCATCGCAGATGAAACTGTTTTTTTTCGTTCATTAAGCTGATGGAAGTAGAAGTGCATTCCCCCGTCGTTACGTTTAGAAAGCGCAACATAAACCGGAAGATTTATAGCCATAGAAAGTGTTTTATCTTTAAAAAACCAGGAATGTTCCCCTATAAGATGAAATCTGCCGGGCGCCCTGGCCACAACATCAGGAAGTTTTCCGTACTCCTTTTCATGGGCATCGTTTACTGCTTTCAAATTCAGCCCCTCCCTCTCTTTCCTGCACACTTTTTTTTAACTTTTTTCTTTATTAAAAACTAAGTGCTAATATTTTTTTTCAATTATGTAGATAATAATATAGTAATGAGTGTGATTTTACAAGTTTTTTATTCTGCATTTTCCGGCATCCTGCTTTCTCTTGCAATTCCCAGCGAACTTTACCCCTTCGGGTGTCCTCTTCTGACACTTATTGCACTCATTCCCTATTATTACACCATTACAAAAGCCAGGAATTTCCGCTTTGCCTTTATTTCAGGCTTCACGCAGACTTTTTTCACCCACATTATTTCAAGCTTCTGGCTTGCCTATTTTAAGGATTTTGCAGCCTTCACTCTTGGAGCCTCTGCCGCAGGAACTGGAGTAATCGGAGGTATTTTCGGATGCATTCTATATCTTCCCTATGATTCACAAAAAAAACAGAACAGACTTTTAGATTTTACCCTACACCAGAATGTATTTCAGACAAAATCTTTTAAAATCCTCTATTTTTCTGCAATTTACACCCTTTACGAATGGGTAAAATCTACCGGCTATCTTGGTTATCCATGGGGAACCATTTCTTCTGCCCTTTACACCTGGCCTCTTATCACTCAGATTGTTTCGATTACAGGAACCTACGGACTTACATTTTTATTTTGCCTTGTAAACGCCCTGGCAGCAGAAAAATTTCTTGAAAATAAGATTTTAAAAGAGCCTCAGAATGATTTTTACTTCAGTCTGACAGTGAAATTTACCTTCTGTCTTTTTGCGGTAAGCCTTTTGTACGGACTTTTTCAGCTTGATAAAAAAAGAGTTCCTCAAAAACTTTTGACGACAATTATGGTTCAGCAGAACAGCGACCCCTGGAAGGAAAAATCTGATCACGATTCAATTCTCCGTTCCCAGCGTCTGACCCGCGAAAAAATCGCTGAACTTAAAGCTCAGAACAAAAAGGTTGATTTTGTAGTGTGGAGCGAAGGCTGTTTAAGAAAAGCCTATCCGGCAAGCCAGGGGCATTACAGCATTTATCCGGGAGAAAAACCTCTTACCGAATTCATAAAAGAAATTAAAATCCCCCTTCTGGCAGGAGGGCGATATGTAAGAAGCTACGAAAAAGCAGAGGTTTGTAACGCAGCCCTTCTTTTTGATTCAGAAAGCAATCTGCGGGGCTACTACGGAAAAAATCACCTTGTTCCCTTTGCCGAAGCACTGCCGGGGCGTGAATATGCCGCAGTAAGGAAATTTTTAAAGGAAAAACTCCGCATTTCTTCCGGCTGGACACCGGGCGACCAGTATGTTTTTTTTGACATTCCTGCAAAATGGAATGACAGCCGCAGTCTGCCACCTGCAAAATACATCGATGTGTCAAAATCTTATTCTTCCCAGGTTTACGAAGAAAACAAAGGGCCGACAGTCCGCATTTCAACGCCTATCTGCTTTGATGATGCCTTTCCTGACGTAATGGGACCTCTTTTTAAATACGGCTCAGAGCTTTTTGTAAACATCACGGATGATTCCTGGTCCCTGAAAAAATCCAGCGAAATCCAGCATTTTGTAATTGCATCTTTTGCGGCAATCGAATACAGAACAACAATGCTGCGCTCCTCAAATTCCGGCTACTCTACTGTTATTTCACCGACCGGAAAAATTCTTGCAGAATCTCCTTTTTTTGAAGAATATGCCCTGGCTTTTGATGTTCCGGTTTTCGAACGCGAAACCACACTTTACGCAAGGCTTGGAAACTGGCTTCCCCTGCTCATACTTTTCTTATTTGCAGTTTACTGCCTTACAGAATATTTTTCTTTCGAGCCTACGGATTACATTCCGTCTTCCCGCAAACTAAAAAAGCACAAGAAATCGAAATCGAAATCAAAAAAGAAAAAATAATATCTCTCTTTACCTGCATCCCATTTGCGGCTATAAATTCAAAATTCAATTTTTAGTCAATACTTCATAACAGATTTTTTTATCAAAGCACAAAAAAAAAATTTGTCAACAAAAATAGTTTAAAAAATTTCTCCTGAATTTCCCTAAATTCTATTGTCGCAACATATTTAGTGTTATATCATACAAATTGTGGTGGGAAGTACACTATGAATTTTCTGCCGCAGAGAGAAAAGTAATGCGCTGTCCTTATTGCGGAAAACTGGAAGATAAAGTTCTGGAATCTCGAACAATGGTAAACGGTGAAAGCATCCGTCGCAGACGTGAATGCCTTGCCTGTGGTTATCGTTTTACCAGCTATGAAAGAATTGATGAAAAACCTTTTATGGTTGTAAAAAGAGACGGCCGCAGACAGCCTTTTGACCGGGAAAAACTTGAAAAAGGAATCGTACGGGCTCTTGAAAAACGTCCTGTTTCTACAGGAATGGTTGAACAGCTTTGCAACGATATAGAAGACCTTGCTATCAAGCAGGGAAAAGAAGCCCGCGAAATCTCTACATCAGCTTTGGGTGAATTAGTTTTGGAAAAGCTTTATGACATAGACAAGGTTGCCTACATTCGTTTTGCTTCGGTTTACCGCCATTTTGAAAACCTTGAAGAATTTATGACAGAAGTTAAAAAAATAAAGAAAAAGTCAAAGGGGGGAAGCAATGAGTGACCAGTCAATTTTTCCTGAGTGGAGAAGTTTTTTGGGATCCAGCTCTGATGAAGAAACACAGGGCGTTATCAAACAGGTTGTAAAGAGAAGCGGTGAAATCGCAAAATACGACCGGAAAAAAATCGAAACTGCCATAGACAAGGCTATTGAAGCGGTTGAAGGAAGAAAAGATCCTGACCGTGCCATTGGATTAACTGATGCCGTAGAGGAAAAAATCCGTCTTCAGATGGCAGGAAACCGTGCTCACTCAATACCTGCAATAGAAGAAATTCAGGACCTTGTGGAAAGTGTTCTTATTGAAAAGCAGGAAGTCGAAGTTGCAAAAGCATACATCCTTTATCGTGCCCGCCATGAAGCTATGCGTGACACAAAAAAGCTCATGCTGGACATCAATAAGACAATGGACGGCTACCTTGCCCAGAGCGACTGGCGTGTAAATGAAAACGCAAACGTAAACTTTTCTCTGGGTGGACTTATCCTTCATAACTCAGGAACAATTACAGCAAATTACTGGCTTAACAACATTTACTCAAAGGAAATTGCGGAAGCTCATAAAACAGCTGCCTTCCACATTCACGACCTTTCAATGTTCTCTGGCTACTGTGCAGGCTGGTCTCTTCGTCAGCTTATTGCAGAAGGTCTTGGAGGAGTTCCAGATAAAATAACCTCAACTCCTGCAACTCACCTTTCTACTCTTGTAAACCAGATTGTAAACTTTTTGGGAATCATGCAGAACGAATGGGCAGGTGCTCAGGCCTTCTCTTCCTTTGATACATACCTTGCACCTTTTATCCGCACTGACCATTTGAACGAAAAACAGGTTCGTCAGTGCATCCAGAGTTATATTTACGGCGTTAACACACCAAGCCGCTGGGGGTCTCAGGCTCCATTTACAAACATCACTCTGGACTGGGTTTGCCCGGATGACCTTAAAAATAAAAAGGCAATTGTCGGCGGAAAGGAACAGGATTTTACTTACGGCGACTGCCAGAAGGAAATGGCCCTTATCAACAAGGTATTCATCGAGCTTATGATTGAAGGTGATGCAGAAGGCCGCGGATTTGCCTACCCTATCCCGACTTACAACATCACAAAGAATTTTGACTGGACAAGCGAAAACGCAAAGCTTTTGTTTACAATGACAGCCCAGTACGGAACTCCAAACTTCCAGAACTTTGTAAATTCAGATTTAAATCCAAGCGACGTACGCTCTATGTGCTGCCGCCTTCAGCTTGATAAACGCGAACTCCGCCGCCGCGGTGGAGGACTTTTTGGAGCTGATGAGTTTACAGGCTCAATCGGCGTTGTAACAATCAACCTTCCGCAGATTGCCTACCTTGCAAACGACGAGCAGGAATTCTACAAACGCCTTGATTACCTTATGGATCTTGCAAAAGAAAGTCTCTGCATTAAGAGAAAGGTTATTCAGCGTCTTTATGACGGCGGACTTTTTCCTTACACAAGACGCTATCTGAAAACTCTCAATAACCACTTTAATACTATAGGACTTTGCGGCATGAATGAATGCTGCCTCAACTTCCTTGGAGTTGATATTTCAGATCCAAAAGGAAAGGCTTTTGCAGAAAAAGTTCTTACACATATGCGTGAAAGAATGCAGGACTATCAGGAAGAAACAGGAGATCTTTTCAATCTGGAAGCAACTCCTGCAGAATCAACATCTTACCGTCTTGCAAAGCATGATAAGGAGCAGTTTCCTGACATCATTACAAGCGGAAAGGACGCTCCATTCTATACAAACTCTTCTCAGCTTCCTGTTGACTACACATCAGATGTATTCGAAGCCTTGGATCATCAGGAATCACTGCAGACCAAGTACACAGGCGGTACAATGTTCCATGTTTACATGGGAGAAGCAATTAAAGACTGGAAGGCTTGTGCAGAACTTGTAAAATCAATTTCTCACAAATACCGCATTCCTTTCTTTACTATTTCGCCGACATATTCAATCTGTCCTGTTCACGGCTATCTTGTCGGACAGCAGTTTGAATGCCCGAAATGTAAGGCAGAAAAAGAAAAGGCCCTGCGCGAAAAGCTTAAGGTGCTTGAAGCTGAAAAAGAAAAAATACTGGCAAACGCATAACAAAATGGGAGGAATAAAAATGGAAAAAAGGACACTTGCTCAAATTGAACAGGAAATTGCAGAAACAAAAGCTGCACTGGAAAATGTTCACGGTACAGAAACAGAAGTTTACGCCCGAATTGTAGGTTACTACCGTGCCGTAAAACACTGGAACAACGGAAAGCGCGATGAATTCGGCCTCCGTAAAGTTTTCACCCTTGAAGACAGTAAGCCTGATCAGAAAAAAGCAGAAGTGAAAGCTGTAAAAGAAGAAGCAAAAACTGCTGCCAGAGCCGCTAAGACTGAAAATTCTGACCTTACAAGCGTAACATACGAGCTTTACACACGTAAAACCTGCCCTAACTGCCCTCCTGTAAAAGCTTTTATGAATGACCTTGATATGCCGGGCCGTAATATTGATGTAGATACAAAAGAAGGACTTGCAGAGGCAGCCAAAAAAGGAATTTTTGCTTCACCTACAGTTATCTTCTATAATGCTGCAGGAGTTGAAACAGCCCGCTGCCACAACGTTGAAGAACTGGAACTTGTATTCCAGAAAGTTGCAGTTTCTGCTTAAGGAAAATTAATGGCTGACCTGCCGCTGGACAGACCTGCCGGAATTCTTGTAAAAACCACCTGTGTGGATTTTCCAGGACATCTGGCAGGTTCTTTTTTTCTGAAAGGATGTAATCTCCGCTGCCCCTACTGCTATAACAGGGAGCTTGTCCTTGGTTTTAACGATGATAAAGAACAGGCATCCACGCTGGCAAGTATTGAAGAACTTTTTACTCATCTTGAAAAACGAAAGGGCCTTCTTACAGGCCTTACAATAAGCGGCGGAGAACCCCTGCTAAATCCCTACACCCCTTTGATAATTCAAAAGGCAAAAAAACTGGGCTATCTTATAAAGCTTGATACAAACGGCACTCTCCCAGAAGAGCTTGAAGCCTTAATAAATAATCAGGAATTAAAACCTGACTTTATTGCAATGGATTTAAAAACAAGTCCAGACCGATATGCCATAGAAATCTGCAATAAAAGCTCTCCCTTTTATGGAAAAGTTGACTACTGGGAAAATAAAGTAAAGCGATGTGCAGAAATTACTGCATCATATTCCCCGGAAAAACGGGAATACCGCACAGTTTTAGTACCGCCTCTTGTGCAGAAGGACGACATAAAAAAAATGGCAGAAATCCTGCCCGCTGACGCCAGCTGGCAGTTCGCCCCTTTCCGTAACGAAAACTGCCTGAACCCCGCCTACAACGAAATTCCCCCCTACACCGACGCAGAAATGTCAGAGCTGATAGAATATGCAAAAACTTTTATAAAAGGAGCAGTGCTAAGGTAGATTTTTAGACACGGATGCACACAGATTCACACGGATGGAATCTAAACAGCAATCATCCGTGGCAATCCGCGTTTATCCGTGCAATCCGTGTTAAAATTTTACATGATTCTTGCAAATTCCTTAACAATCTGCGGCAATAAAGTTTCAATCTTACCGTTACAGCTCATGCCGGAAGCGTTTTTGTGTCCACCGCCACCGAATTTTGCCGCAACCTGAGAAACGTCAATTTCATCCTGACTTCGAAATCCGCCGGTACATGTTGTTTCTGTGTCCTGACGAAGGAAAACTACAGCCTGAACCCCCTCAGTTGCCAGCATAAGCTGATAGAGGGCATCTGAATCCCGGCCTTCAAGACCATATTTTTTTGTATCATCAAGACTTTCTGTCGTAATTACAAGTTTTCCTTCAAGATAACGTTCTGCCTTCATCAAGAGAGTTCCCAAAAGCTTACGGGTCGAATAAGGCTTTCCTGAATTAATCTGATTATAGGTTTTTCGGGGATCAGCCCCTGCCTTTACCAGACGGCTTGCACCGTCAAAAACCTCGGCATTTTTTGTGCTTACAAACTTAAAAAAGCCTGTATCAGTACAAAGACCGAAAAACAGAACCTTAGAAAGATCTTCAGGAACCGGGCCGATAATTTTTTCATAAAACTGCTGGACAAGATAAGCGCAGGCAGGAGATTCAGAATCAATATAGCCTTCAGCTCCTTCCGGCAGGCCAGAAGTTTTATGATGGTCAATTACAAAAATATCAAGTCCCGTCAAATCTCCGTCAATTTCACCAAGCCGGGATAGTTCTGAACAGTCGGCAATAATAAGTCCGGTCTTTTTTCTTTCATTATCATCCAGAAAGTCCATGGTATTTGAAAATCGCTCTTCAAAACGCTTAACTTCATTGCGTTTGAAAGGTCCAGCAGAAAGCAGCTGATATTTTTTTTTCAACGCATCAAGGATGGCCGCTACCCCGATACAGGAAGCCATACAGTCTCCGTCCGGTTCCTTATGTCCAATTACAAAGAAAAAATCGTGCTCATTTATAAAAGATTTGAATGCATCAATATCTGAATCTAAAATCTGTTTCATATAAATTTAACTATCCTTTAAAAATAAAAAAGAGGACTTTTCAGTCCTCCTTTATCTTACAAGATTGTAAGTATTTTTTCTAGAATTCCAGATCTTCCAGCGTTTCCTTATCCGTACCTTCCAGAGTTTTTCGCTGATCAATAAGACCCCAGATTGGATTTGACTTATTCATAGGCATATTAAGAACAACGCGGTAGAACTCTCCGTCTTTTTTATAAACACTCATATATGATTCATTTGTGTTTCTTACACGGCGAATCATAAGCTTTGTTGTTTCACCCTGTGTTGGCAAAGACCATTTCTTAGGAATTACCGTAGAACCGGTACCGATTTTATTTTTCTGATAAATCACAACATAAGCATCTCGGCTATCCAATATCTTTAAAATAGGAAACGAGTAATATGAGATTGTAGATTTATATGCCGTAGACTTTGCAAAAGTTGCAGAAGTGAACAAAGCGGCAAGTGCAAGAACAATGAAAAGCTTTTTCATTCAATCCTCCTTAAAATTCTTTTCCACCCTTTTCTATAATTATATTCTGAAAAAATTAAAATAACAACAATTTTATATGCATATAATAGTAATTTTATAAAAAAGTGGCAGTTAAATTTTACAGAAAAAGCTGTCTTATACTACAATTTCATTAATTTTCATTAAATTTCATTAATTTCGCAAATTTTGATTAATCTTAATTAATAATAAAAGGAGAAAGTTAAATAAAAAAAAGCTTCCTTTTTGAGGAAGCTTTTTAGCGACCAATGGGATTGAACCATTGACATCACGGATATGAGCCGTGTGCTCTACCAACTGAGCTAGGTCGCCGTAAGAAGTGTTTTAATAGTATATTTTTGGACCAAAAGAGTCAAGAGCTAAAAGCTTAAAATCTCCAAAAAAGTAAAAATTCTTTTTTACAGCTCCAGATTTTTATATCCTGGCACGGAATTTGCTTAAAGTAAGATGTCCGGGTAATTCCGGCAGAAATAAAAAAAACGCGGACTCTGACAAGTCCGACCTCACAAGGAGCAAAAAAAAATGTTTATCGAAATGAACGAAATCCCAGACCTGATTGGTGACGGAAAAATCTCAAAAAAGGAGGCTGTCAACTATTTTGCGGAATTTATCTATAAAAATCCTGCAATATTCGGTCTGGAAAAAGAATCAGCCGATTTCAGAAATGACTTGATTGTGCAGATACTTGAAAAAGGTGAAAAAATCATTGATTCTTACAATCCAAAACTTGCAGGCTTCTTTTCTTTCTTTTATGCAACTATTAAAGGAAGAATAAAAGCACTCAGAAAAAAAGAATGCCGTTCTAACATCAATCAGAGCTGCATTTACGAAGAGCTTCTTCAGGATCTTTCTTACGAGGGGATAAAATACATAGGTTATAAAGAGATCAGACCTGTAAATAAGGGATACAAAAAACCGCCTTATGCCCTTCCCCGAGTAAAGCCGGAAGATATCGAAGGCTTTTTTAAGCAGCAGAATCTTTCCAAAGAAATAAGAACAGTTTTTATCATACTTTTTAAGTATGCCTTTTACATTGACTATCAGCAGCTTAAAAATATCTGCTGGCAGACCGGAATCGATTATGACTTTCTTATAAAAATCAAGGATTACTGCATGGATTATCTTGATAAAAAAGTTCAGGCTCAGGAAAAAGCCGCAGAAAGCAGAAACAGAACTTATTTTATGAGAAAAAAGACCGGCCTTCAAATCAAAAGCCTGGAAAAAGAACTCACAGGTTCTCCGTGCAGCAGCCCTCTGGAATACAAGCTTGACAGCCTTCAAAGCAAATACAAGAGGCAGACAGAAAGATTAAAGAGGGATAATTCTGAAATAATCAAAAAAGCTTCTCATATTGTGCTTCAGGACAGACAGATTGCAAATTTTCTGGGACTTTGTGAACGCCAGGTAAGGTATTATATTTCCCGTGCCAAAAACAATAAGATAAATTTTTCAGATTTAGGGACTGTAAGAAAATCTGAAAATGAATAGGAAAGTGACTAGAAAAAAGATTTTCGCTAGAATTGCAGTATGAAAATCTATTTAGCTACTGGAAATAAAAATAAAAAACGGGAGATTGAACAGATTCTCCCTAACCACACAATCCTCATCCCGTCAGATGAAGGAATTGAATTTGATCCTGATGAAACAGGAACAAGCTTTTATGAAAACAGCATTATCAAGGCAAAAACCCTGTATGACATAGTTCACGCGCCTGTTATTGCTGATGATTCAGGAATCTGCGTTGACGCTCTGGCAGGGGCACCTGGTATCTACTCTGCCCGCTATGCAGGTCCTGATTTTATGGAAGGCCGACCAGACGGAAAGAAAATTCCTCAGGCAGAGCAGAATGTCTTTCTTATAGAACAGCTGAATCAGGCGGTAAAAAATGGAAATCTTCCTAAAGGCCAGTACCTTCATGGAGACAGAAGCTGCCACTACACCTGCTCAATGGTTCTTTACCTTGGAACGGACAGAATTTTTGTCTGTCAGGAAACCTTTGAAGGAACTTTAATCAATTCTATTGAAGAGCAGGCTGGTGACGGCGGTTTCGGCTATGACCCTATAGTTTTCCTTCCGGAATATAATAAAACCGTAGCTCAGCTAAGCGCTGATGAAAAAAATGCAATCTCTCACCGGGGAAAAGCCGTAAGAATCATCAAAAAGATCATAGAAAGCTTAAATTTATAAAAAAAATCAAAAAAAATTAAAAAATTTTTGAATTTTTTGTTAAAGATTTGAGTCATGTCCTCCGATTATATATTAGAAG
>ODAI013895777.1_pt1 | contig 10147 bp, 7 predicted proteins | sample 1539321 | NCBI WGS metagenome assembly ODAI01 (sample SAMN02144231, study PRJEB22623) | gut metagenome | biome: sheep rumen | host: Ovis aries | place: New Zealand | reverse complement strand
TGCGCATTTTAAGGCAGGAAATCTCTGCTTTGGGCTACCGTGAGAATTTTTCAATCTATGACGAGACGGACCGCAACGCTTTGATTAAAGAAACCGGCCGCGAACTTGCTTATTCCCCAGACGCACTCGACGTTTATCAGGTGGGAATCTTGATTTCCGACATAAAGACCGGCCGCAAGCAGTGGACAATCGAAAACGAAATGTACAAAGAGCTTTACGAAGGCTATCAGGAAGGGCTCAAGCTTTACAACGCGGTCGATTTTGACGATTTGATCACGCTCCCAATCAAGCTTTTCCGCGAGCACCCGGAAATCTTGGCTAAGTACAAGGAACGCTACAAGTACATTATGGTCGATGAGTTCCAGGACACGAGCCACCAGCAGTACGAATTCATGAGACTTCTGGCGGAAAATAATATCGCTGTCGTTGGTGACGATGACCAGTCGATTTATTCATGGCGCGGTGCCGACTATCAGAACATCATCAATTTTGAAAAAGATTTTAAAGATGTAAAGGAAATCCGACTTGAGCAGAATTACCGCTCCACGGGCACAATCCTTGCGGCGGCTAACGGCGTCATCAAGCACAACACGAACCGAAAGGACAAGGAACTCTGGAGCGGAAAAGGCGAAGGAAAGCCGATTGAAATTTACATGCCCGAAAACGAAACGGCAGAAGCGGCTTTCATCACCGAGACAATCCAGGGCATCTGCGTGAGCGAAAAACGCAAGTACGATGATTTCTGCGTTCTCATGCGCGCAAACACTCAGTCGCGTGCAATCGAAGAGGCATTTTTGGCCGAGAACATTCCGTACACGATGAGCGGCGGAACAAGTTTCTTCCAGCGAAAGGAAATCAAGGACATAATCAGCTATCTCAGAGTAATCTCAAACCACGACGACGATGTGAATTTGCTACGAATCATAAACACACCGCGAAGAGGCTTGGGACGCGCTACAATCGAAAAGCTCAACGAAATCGCAAAGAATCTTTCATGCTCTCTTTGGGAAGCAATCAACGCGCTCCTTGAGGCTGGTGACAATGAGGCCGACTTATTCATGCAGGGCGGAACGATTTCAGCGGAATCAAAATATTCGGACTTTGACGACGAGGATTTTTCAGAAGGAACAAAGCAAAATCTCAAAGCATTCGTTGATATAATAGAAGGAAACAAATCCATGCTCGGTGGCCACGGTCTTTCAAAGAAAGTGCGCGCAATGGTAGACAATATCCGCTACATGGATTACCTGATTGGCGAAAACCCGAAGTCCGAGAAAGCAGCCCGATTCAAGATGCTCAACATCGAAAGTCTGATTGGCTCAATCGAGCGATGGGAAAACAATCCTGAGTCCGGCGAGCCTACGCTTTACAATTACCTCAACCGAATCACACTTTTAAGCCGTGATGATTTGGACGATGACGAAAATCTTGGAAAAGTCAACCTGATGACAATTCATGCTTCAAAAGGCTTGGAATTTCCGGTCGTGTTCATCGCAGGAACAGAAGAAGGCCTGATTCCGCACGGAAGAGCAGTTGATGAGGGCGGAGATGCCGCAGTCGAAGAAGAGCGTCGTTTGTTCTATGTCGCAATCACAAGAGCACGCGACAAGCTTTTGATTTCAGCCTGCAGAAGCCGCCGAAGACAAAACAGCGCAGTTGAAAGCCAGCCGAGCCGCTTCCTCGACGAAATTCCGCCGCACTTGGTAGAATACCACGAGCCGCAAAAAGAAGTGAGCGCAGACATGGCAATAGACCTCCTGCAGCAGATGAAAAAGAAATTCAGCGCACCAAAAGTTCCTGGATTTTGACAAAACAAGTTTTGTCAAAATCCTTACGAGAATTTTTCATCGCCAAAGTCGCTGAAAAATTCTCACAGGCGTTATCCGCATCCATGCGGTGCACAACTTTCCACTTTCATCTTTCCACTTCCAGTCTCTCCCAGAATTCTGTGTCTTCTTGTCCTACTCGCCAGAATGAAAGGCGGGAAATTCCGTTGTCGGCGTACATTTTGCAGCGGGCCGCACACGAGTCAACGGTGTCATAGAATACCGTCACGCGAGTTTTTGTATCGAAAGTGAAGCTCAAATCTCCGTCCGATGATTTCTTGAAATTTGAGACCTTGTTATCCTTTATTATGCCGTCAACCTTAAACATTCTGTATGCTTTTCGTCCGACATTCTCGTTGTTCCATGCACGGGCATAAAAATGGCAGCCCATAACAAGCTTGTCTTCGGGAATAACGGTCTTTGAATAGTCGGCGATTTTCTTACACCATGCAATCGAAGCAATCGGGCCTGGCGCACTTGTTGACCAATGCTCGTCATAAGCCATGACAATGATTTTATCCACGATTTTTGAAAGTTCGGCGTAATCATAAGCATCTCGTTCCAAAGTCTTTACGCGGGCATGAACCGCCACTGAAAGCGGCTTCCCTTTGAGCTTCTTTTTGAGAATCTTCAAGAATTCCCAGAAATGCTCGCTGTCTTCTTTTGAAATAAACTCCCAGTCAATCTGAAGGCCGTCATATTCTTCTGACTGCTTGATAAGCTGCTTTATGATTTTGTTTCGTATAGGAAGCTTAGGGTCGAGCAAAAGATGCATCTGAGCGACATTATCCAGGCTCGAAACGAGATGAATTCTTCCCTTGTAGTCAGGAAATCGCTCCGCTCTCTTAGGAACAGGCACAAATTCGCTGAAAGTATTTACCGCGTTTACAAAATACCCGATATCAGTAACCGGCCAGTCGTTTGAAAAAGCTTTTTCCTCGCCAATCATCACATAGCCCCAGACTTCTTTCAGGGCAACTTTTTGAGGCTCCCCATCCGTATTTTCATTCTGGGATTCAGATTTTTTTTGTGCAGAAAGATTTATGGAAGAATTAAAAAGAATTAAGAAAATAAAAGAAAATAAGATTTTTTTTCTCACTAAAACCACCCCACTCTTATTATCGGCAGGATTTTAGTGAACTTTTGGAAGAATTGGGGGCTGGGGCAAAGAAACCTTTTGAAAAAGGTTGCGTTACCCCAGTTTAGTTTTTATTGGATTTTTTTGAACAGCAGATAATCGATTGTCATGCCGTTCTGACCATTGTTCTCAGGATTATTGGCATCATTCTGCTGGACTTTAAGCGTAACAGTAGTAGGCTGGTCAAGGGTGAAGCTTACGACAGAGCGGGTTGTAAGCTCATATTTTCCGATCGGCGGCTCCGAACCATAGACCAGATATGAATCTTTGTTGACATAAACATTGAAACGAGAATGTTTTATATCAGGAGAATAGACATTTACAAGGCCCTCATAGGTACCCGCAGGGAAATTCACTTCGGCGATTGCCCATGAAGAATCTTTCAACAACTTGAGTGCATAAGAACCGCTTGCAGACCTGTCGGCAACAAGCTCCATTCGGTCATAATACATGTTCTCGGCCTCAATCTGCAATTTTTCACCGGTAAACTCAAATTTTGGGGCTTCTTTGAGCCGTTTCGGGAGTTTATCCTGCCCTGTTGTCTTTATTGAACCGAGGCTTACACCTGTTCCGCCGGAAATTCCGCCGGAGCTGCCCATTGACTGCTTAGGCTTAGCAGGCGTCTCAGTTTTTTTTGGCTCAGAAGCATCAAGAGTCGATGTAGAGCCACAAGAGGAAAGCAATGCCGAAAAAGAAAGAGCGGCAACCAAGAAAATACCTTTGTTCATAACTTTCATAAAATACTCCCATTAAAGTCCGCGTTAACGGCCTATACTATATTAAAACAAACTTATGATTTTTTTTCAAGACAAAAAAAACGGCCCACAAAAAAGTGAACCGTTAGTGAGACTGGCGTGATTCGAACACGCGACCCTCTGCTTAGAAGGCAGATGCTCTAATCCAACTGAGCTACAATCTCGTGGAAAATACTATAGCAGATTCGGGCAAAAATTGCAATAGATTTGCCCAGCGTTTCTACTCGCCTTTTCTGATAGGAACAGAGCCCAAGTCAAGGACAAGGCTGTAGCTTGCACTTACGGTATTCGGATCCAGGGCAACTCCAACAGCGAACATCTGAATATAATAAGTGTCTTCGCTTGAAGCAGTTGAAGAATATTTATAGTCAGAATCTCCATCAACAGGAATCACATCCCTTGTTCCGCCCTTGTTATCCTGATCATAATCAAAGAAATCGAAAGATCTTGTTCTGTCATATCGATATGGAATATAACTATTGTAAAGATATTCCGCCCCGCTCAATATGCCAATGCAAGCTTCCCATTTGTATCGGCTTTTTTTACTTTCAATATAATTGTTATACTTCGCTGTATCAGATTGAGAAGGCTCCGGACCAAGCCCGTTTTGATAATTCTTAAGCCGCATAATTACGGTCACGCTGCCAACATCTTTTGGGAACATCACAGAATCACCAGCATCACCAACCAGCTGCTGGTACTTGTATGTTTCAATCATTCTCGTCGCCGCCGCCGAACTGTTCGTTGATGTGTTTACAGAAAGTATGGAAGATTTTTCAGAAGTCAGAGTAGAACTGTTATTATAGATTTTATAATAGACATCAGTTCCGACAAAATTTTCGCCACTTTCACTACTAGTCTTAAAATTAAAATACCAGCTTTCTGGGTCAGAACTTGAAAATAATGGATTATTATAAGTAACCAGCGGCTCCTCAACAGTAATGACTTCTTCCAAGCCGCATGAAGACACAAAAACGCCGGCAATCATGCAAGAAAGCAATATCAAAAGATTCTTTCGCATAACACCGGCGTTATTCATATTATTGGATGTTTCCAGCAATGCTCAAGGCAATAAGACGAGATTTTGCGAGGTCAGCCCATTTTGATGAAGAATGGAGTGAAGTCAGCTTGTTATATGCCTCTTTCGCATCATCATACTTTTTAGCAGACTCGTTTACACGGCCGAGAGAGAACAATGCATGATCAACGAGAAGGAAATCCTCAGCCTCAGAGGCAGCCTTGTAATAAGCAATTGCACCGTCTGTATCTTTGAGATTCTCACTGCAGGCAGCAGCATTGTAATAGCAAAGAGGTGCTGTATAGGCATTTTTCTTTACCTCAACAGCCTTGAGCCAGAAATCGCGGGCCTCAGAATAGTTTTTCTGAGCATATTTAATCTCAGCGGCGAGCATGTTCGCGCGGAGACCAACGACACCACCTTTTGAAGTAAGTGAAGAAAGATCATCGAGTGCCTTTTTCTGTCGTGCGGCAATATCAGAGTCAGAAAGGTCTTTTGACTCGTTTGTGAGAATGTATGAGATAGTATCGACCTGTTCGATCCCTTTCTCAGTGATTTTTGATTTTACAGTCGCAACAACAGCAACAGCAACGATTGCAACAATGACAACCGCGGCAACGGCAAAAACCATGCCCTTTGATTTTTCAAGTTTTTCGTTCAAAGAAGCTTCGAGAGTTTCTTTTTCAATTTTATCAGCCATTTTTTACCTCTAGTTTCAAAGTGCAGATATTATATCACAAATTTAACGAATATTCAACTCATTCAAGAGCCGGGAAACATAAGTTCTTTGAATTCCAAGGATTTTTCCAGCCTCAGTCTGGTTCCATGAAGTTTCATTCAGTATTTTCTTTAAATACGCCGCCTTAAAACGATTGATAGCGGTTTTAAGGGTTTTATCATTTCCGTCACTCGCCTCAGACGCGAAATCATCAAATTCCTTTTCCGAAGAAGAATGTCCAGCAGCTGAAGGAACGGCATTAATCCGCAAATCCTCAGCCTGAATCAGCGGCGGTTTTCCTAGAACGCACGCACGCTCAATCGAATTCTCAAGCTCACGGACATTTCCCGGCCAATAGTAGCTGAAAATGGTCTGCAAGGCGGCATTTGAAAATCCGGTGAAATTCTTTTTGGTCTCACGGCTGAACCTGTCAAGGAAGAAGGATGCCAAAGGCTCAATATCATCCTTTCGCTCACGCAGAGGCGGGATATTCAACGGCACGACATTGAGGCGGTAATACAAATCGCTCCTGAAAAGGCCGTCCTGTACCATCTGCTCCAGATTGCGGTTTGTAGCCGCGACGACCCGGACATCCACCGAAACAGTCTCGTTTGAGCCTACGCGCTCAAATTTATGCTCCTGCAAGACCCGCAAAAGCTTTGCCTGCAAATCAAGGGAAAGCTCACCAATCTCATCCAAAAAAATCGTTCCGCCGTCACTTGCCTCAAAACGGCCGATTCTGTCCGTAACGGCATCAGTAAACGCACCTTTTACATGACCAAAAAGCTCGCTCTCAAGCAAAGTCGGGGACAGAGCCGCGCAATTCACACGGACAAAAGGCTTATCTTTGCGGAAACCTCTGATATGAAGCTGCTCCGCAAAAAGCTCCTTGCCGACACCACTCTCTCCAGTGATAAGAATTGTCGTATTTGTTTTGGCAACTTCTTCAATCACGCGGATTAAATCGAGCACGGCCGCACTTCGGGCAACAAACGGATGATAATCCGAACCGTTCTCAATCGTCGAGCGGAGAACAGAAATTTTGTCTTTTGCAGAACGATAAGAATCAGCATTTATGTAAGCTATCGCCGCCTGATCAGCAAGGCTCTGAAGAACAGCCAGGTCATCATCATTGAACGGAAGCGCATCAGCCTTGTTCAAAAGCTCGATTACGCCAAGACATTTTCCCTTGACCCGCATAGGAATCGCAAGCATATTGCTACAGACATAGCCTGTCTTTTCCTGAACAGTAGTAGAAAATCGCGGATCAGAAGCGACATTATTCAATATAAGGGATTTATTCTTTTCGACTACCCAGCCTGCGATTGAATTTTTTGCAACCGGGATATTCTTTGCCTCAGCACCTTTAGGCCCCAGGGCAACGACAAAACGGAGTGAACCGTCATCTTTATTAAGAAGAAGTGAAGAAGACTCACAATGAACTAAACGCATCGCCGATTCAAGAATGTAAACCAGCAATGCGTTTATATCAGAGTAATTTGAATTAATTCGTCCGTTTATTTCGATGAGCGTTTTCAGTTGTTCAAGCGAAAGAGAGTTCAAATCACTCATCGAAGCAAACCTTAAAGAACCATCAAACTAGTTGTTTTTCTGAGATTTAATCATGTCGCCGAGAGTATAAGCACCGTCGCCGTCATTTTCAGAAGAAGACATGTACTGAGAAATCTCTTTGCGAGCCTGAGCTTTTTTGTACTCTTTTACAGAGAAAGCAACTTTCTCTTTTTCGACATTGATGTCCACAACGAAAACATTGATTTTGTCGCCGACAGTGTATTTTTTAACAGCTTCCTCAAAAGGAACGTCGCGATCATCGCTCAAGTTTGCCTTATTGACCAAGCCCTCAATTCCGTCCGGAGCCTTTACGAACACGCCGAAATCAGTGATTGATGTAACTTCGCCCTCAAGAGTTGAACCGACTTTGTATTCCTCTGCGAATTTCTTCCAAGGATTATCTGTGAGCTGTTTGATACCAACGCGGATGCGGTGATTCTCTGAGTCAGTCTCAAGAACAACAACCTCAACTTCCTGGTCAACCTTAAGCTCGCTGCCAGCATGCTTAACTTTCTTTGTCCAAGAAATGTCTTCTGCATGGAGGAAGCCATCGATTCCGTCCTCAAGCTGAATGAATGCACCAGCGTTTGTAAGTTTTACAACTTTGCCAGTAACTTTTGTGCCCTCTGGATATTTGTCAGAGATTGAATCCCATGGATTTGCTGTTACCTGTTTGAGACCGAGTGAAACGCGGCCAGCAGGAATATCATAGCCCAAAATCATACATTTGATTTTGTCGCCGATTTTTACCATGTCAGAAGCCTTGTTGACTTTCTTTGTCCAGCTGAATTCAGAAATGTGAGCAAGGCCTTCGATTCCCTCTTCAAGCTCGATGAATGCGCCGAAGTCAGTAAGTTTTGTAACTGTGCCCTCAACGATGTCATCAACATGATATTTATCCTCGAAGTGTACCCATGGATCTTCTGAGAAATGTTTGAGAGAAAGATTGATTCGTTTTTCATTTGGCTCAAGGCGGATAACCTTAAGCTCAACTTCCTGACCCTTCTTTACGAAATCTTTCGGGCGTGTAACATGTCCCCAAGACATATCGTTGATATGAAGAAGACCGTCGAATCCACCCAAATCGATGAATGCGCCGAAACTTGTGAATGATTTAACTGTACCTTTTACAGTGTCACCAATCTGCTTCTCAGCGAAGAACTTGTCACGCTCTGCGTTAATCTGCTCTTCAAGATATTTGCGGCGATTGACAACGACATTCTGTTTGTTGTCTGAGTACAATCGCTCGATGTAGAACTTAGAAACAGTTCCGATGAGTTTAGAAGGGTTCTCGACCTTCTGAGCATCAGACTGGCTGATTGGCAAGAAAGCGTGGATTTCGCCACCGAGGTTGACATCAAATCCGCCTTTAACTTCCTTCTCGATTGTTCCTTCGATTGGGAGTTTCTCGTCAAAATATTTGCGGAAATCTTTCCAAAGCTGTTTTGCCTGAGCTTTTGTGTAAGAAATTTCCGGACCGTTGCGACCGTCCTTGCGGATAACAACGACTGTGACTTTCTCACCGTCATTTGGCAACTTTGTTCCGAATTCCTGTACCGGGATCCGTCCCTCAGTTCTGTATCCGATGTCTACGAATACATAACCATCTGCCGTCTGAATTACAGTTCCATCTACAATCTGACCATCTTCAATATTGAGGCCTTTGAGAGACTCTTCTAATTGTGTCTGGATTGCACCCTGTTCCTGAGATTCATCCTTTTCCACTTCCATCTGTTCCATAAGTGTAGTCTACCTTTATTTCTGAATTTTGCTTAATATTATCTCACAAACCTTGTCAATAGTCAAGGCTGAAGTGTCAATATAGAAGGCATCTTCCGCCCGCTTGAGAGCACCTTCTTTTTTGCTGCGGTCAATCTCATCCCGTTTGATGATGGCGGCCTTAACCTCTTCCAAAGTCATGTTTGATACGCCTTGATCGAAGCGTCTCTGAGCCTGAACATCAATCGAAGCATCAAGATAGAATTTATAGTCTGCGTTCGGGAAAACAACCGTCGTCATGTCACGCCCCTCGCAGATGATGTCGAGATGGTTCGTAATCTCACGCATCCTTTCGTTTACAAGGTGACGGATTTCAACAATCGAAGAAACCTGAGCAACCCTTGCAGAGACCGCATCATCGTGCAAGTGAGACTCAACGTCCTTTCCGTTCAAAATCAAATGAGAATTCTCATAGTCAAGGCTCTGTTTTTTGCAGAAATCAAGAACGGCCTTCTCGTCCGAAAGCTCAATCTCGGTCTCATTCAAAGCCATAGTGAGCGCGCGGTAAAAACTTCCGCTGTTCAAATAAGTGATTCCCAATTTTTTCGCAATCAAAGATGCGATTGTAGATTTTCCGGTTCCCGCAGGCCCGTCCATAGCGATAATCATAAAACACCTTCCTAGATTTTCTGGATATTTCAAAAACAGGCTCCCGGCGGAACATGCCAGAAAACATCACGGTGAACAAGTTCAAGTGAGGTTTCTGTCATAACCCGCCTACGCCTGTTTTTTGCATTTTCTAGCTAATGCCGGAAGTTATTTTATTCCGACATAAAGTTTTCAATTTTTGGCGCAAATCAACTTGCTGCCGCTGTTCCGTGGCTTGCTCACGCGCGGTGCTTTCGCACTGGCTTCGCCACCACTCCATAGCGGAGCGGCTTTCTCTTTTCGTGGAAATCGTACCGCAGAGTTAAACTTTTCGTTTTCCTCTTTCCACTTTCCGTTTTCCACTTCCTAATTCTTGCAGAGTTTCAAAAGGCCATGCACTTCTTTTTCGGTCAGGTCGCGGAATTCTCCCGGCTCCATTTCGCCAAGCTCCACATTTCCGATACGGACGCGGCACAGGTTCCGGATTGCGACTCCCGCATTCTCAAACACGCGGCGGATCTCACGGTTTTTGCCCTCGACCAGCACGACACGCATTTTGTGGGAATTCAGTTCTTCGGCATCTTTCGCCTTGTAAAAAACACCCTCGACACGCACGCCACGCTTAAAGTCTTCGGCAAGACGGCGCGGCAAAGGAAGAGAACTTTCTACTATATATTCCTTCTCAATCTCCGCGCTCGGATGACTCAGTTTTGCGGCAAAGTCTCCGTCATTCGTAAAAATAAGCGCGCCGTG
>ODAI011727296.1_pt1 | contig 10147 bp, 5 predicted proteins | sample 1539321 | NCBI WGS metagenome assembly ODAI01 (sample SAMN02144231, study PRJEB22623) | gut metagenome | biome: sheep rumen | host: Ovis aries | place: New Zealand | reverse complement strand
TTTTTTGCGAATGCTTTTCCACATCTTGAGTGAATGTTAGAAGTTCCTGGCGCGGAAGCCGTTTGAATGTTCATACAATTTCCATGAAGCATAGACTTTCGCAATTGCCTGAAAACTTATGAATGACTGACTGACCGGTCAGGAACGCCTTGGTGTTCCTCCCGCGACGCGTAAGCGCTTTCTACTGTACATGTCTGCGATCCGGACGAATGATGCGAATACAGTATAAGCCCCTGCTTTTAAAAATTAAAATACCTGAACGTTTGGAACAGTAATACCTTTTCGGTATGATAAAAATGAAAATGCATCCCTCCTCAGAATGTGCCGTCGAGCTGTTCCCGCACATGCTCTATGAACTTTGACGCAAGCCTGCCGGGCGTGTGCGCACGGTCCCAGGAGAGGAGATAGCCGACTCTGACAGCGGGTTCGATCCTCTTGATGAGGACTGAGGAATCCGGAGAAATATTCTTTGCGACGGATGCCGGAAAGATCGCGATGCCGATTCCCCGTGTGACCAGCTTGTCCGCATTGGAAGAGTGCGCGATCTGCACGGCAAAATGCGGCTGTCCGGGACACCCTTCGAACCATTTCAGGATCTCCTCATGGCGGGATCGTCTTGAAGAGATAATGAGGTCATAGTCAACGAGGTCGGAGATATGGACCGGCTCCTCAGGATTTTCAGCCAGCGGATGACCGTAAGGAATCATCGCGACCCAGTGCTCGCTGTAGACCGGAAATCCGTCGAGAATTTCAGTGTTCAGAGGCGTCATTGTGATGGCGAGGTCCAGAACGCCTGTCTTCAGGCGGTCCGTGAGATCATCGACATTTCCGCACCATAGATTATACGTCACATTGGGATATTTTTCCCGGAAGCCTGCGATCCATTCGGCAGCCAGATAAGGTCCGTTGCTGTCAACGTGGCCGAGATAGATGGTTCCGCTGATCCCGTTATTCATTTCAGCGATCTCGGATTTCGTCATCTCGGCGAGTGAAAGCAGCTGCTCGCCGCGTCTCTTGAGGGCAAGTCCTTCCGGCGTGAGTGTGATATGCCTCTTTCCCCTGATGAGAAGCTGGCAGCCGAGTTCTTCTTCGAGGTCGATGAGAGACCGGCTCAGAGGAGGCTGCGAGATGTGCAGCTTCTCTGCCGCACGGGTGATATTCAGCTCTTCTGACACCGATTAGAAATAACGGATCTGCCGTAAATCCATAAAGACCTCCTGCCATATCGGCGAAGAATGATTTCCATACCGAAAAAGTATTGACATACGATAGTATTATAGCAAAAAAGTGGAAGAAGTATATGAAAAAGTGAAAGACTTATGCGATGAAAATCTGATAATCTTTAAAGCAGACAAAGAAATCTAATCAGGATATAATGAAGATATTCAGGACAGATTAAAAAGTACTCAGTGTGGATCACGGAGGCTGACTCCCGAACTTCATTTTGCAGTTTTCATATCCTGAACAAAGCAGACTTTTCTTCGAATATTAGGAGTTATGAACAGGAGATTTGTAATGGAAAGAAAATGGTGGCACAAAAAAGTCGCATATCAGATTTATCCGAAAAGTTTTTATGACACGAACGGAGATGGAATCGGAGATCTCCCCGGTATCATTGAAAAATTAGATGAGCTGAAGGAGCTCGGCATCGATATCATATGGCTCTCGCCGGTTTACGCATCTCCGCTTGCCGACCAGGGATATGACATCTCGGATTACAGGAACATTGACCCGCGCTTCGGGACGATGGACGATATGGACCGTCTGCTCGCCGAGGCAAAAAAGCGTGATATGTATATCGTCATGGATCTGGTCGTCAACCATTGTTCTGATGAACATGAGTGGTTCAGACGGGCCTGTGAGGATCCGGACGGAAAGTATGGGAAATATTTCTATATTGAGACGGTCAAAGATGGGAAGTTCCCCTGCAACTGGCGATCTTACTTTGGCGGTCCGGTCTGGGAAAAGCTCCCGGGACATGAGGATAAATACTATCTCCATGTATTCCACAAAAAGCAGCCGGATCTCAACTGGGAGAATCCGGAGGTCCGGGAAGAGATCTATGACATGGTCAACTGGTGGCTCGATAAAGGGCTTGCCGGGTTCCGGATCGATGCGATCATCAATATCAAAAAAGCTCTGCCGTTTAAAAATTACCCGGCTGACCGGCCGGACGGTCTTACATCCATCGGCAATATGCTGCGGGATGCAAAAGGAGTCGGTGAATTCCTCGGAGAGCTCAGGGACCGCTGTTTTGCGCCGCACGAAGCCTTTACGGTCGGAGAAGTCTTTAACGAGAAGGCGGAGGAGATCCCGGATTTCATCGGGGATTCCGGCTACTTCTCAACGATGTTCGACTTTGCGCCGACTGTCTTCGGTCAGTCGGGAAAAGGCTGGCATGAAAACGCGGACATCACTCCGGACGAATACCGTGACTGCGTGTTCAACACACAGAAGAAGATTGGTGAGATCGGGTTCATTTCCAATATCATCGAGAATCATGACGAGCCCCGCGGTGTATCCCGCTATATTCCGGACGGAGACCAGTGCGAGGACAGCAAGAAGACGCTTGCGACAGGGTATTTCTTCCTGAAGGGCCTTCCCTGGATCTATCAGGGGCAGGAGATCGGGATGGAGAACAAAAAGTTCACTTCGATCGAGGAGGTGGATGATATTTCTTCGCTGGATGCCTACAAGGTCGCGCTTGCGGACGGCGTGACGGAGGAGCGGGCTCTTTACGCGCTCGGGAAGCTCTCGCGGGATAACGCGAGGACTCCTTACCAGTGGGATGACACCGAGAATGCGGGCTTTGGAACGGGTACACCATGGCTTCCCGTAAATCCGAACTATAAGGAGATCAATCTTGCGGCGCAGAAGGCAGATCCGGATTCGGTCTACAATTACTATAAGAAGCTGACCGCGCTCAGAAAAGACCCTGCGTATACAGAGACGCTTGTCTGGGGAGAAATGATCCCCGTAAGGCAGGACCTTCATGACATCATGGCGTATTACAGGAAGGGGGAGAGCCAGACGCTGCTTATCGTTGCCGCCTTTGGAAAGGAAAACAAAGTGCTGCCTCTGCCCGTAAAGCCGAAGAAGATCCTTTTGTCTACCCTCGCGGGAGGAAAGGAGCCGGAATTCGTTGAAACGAAGGACGGATGGGAAGCGGTGCTCTACGGATATCTGGCCTTTGTGGCTGAACTTTAATCACTGACACAGAATTCTCGTGAGGTCAGTCGGGAGATGGAAGTTCAAAAGGATACCTGGTCCTGACATGGGGATACAGACCTTTGTCAGAGATCAAAAAGCGCGGGAGCCCTATCACTGTGATAGGACTCCCGCGCTGCATTATGTGTCACGAATGCACTTCGTAAGGATCAGAGCTGTTTATTTTCCATAGATGAGCTGTTCTGCCTGAGCTGCTGACTCGATCTCTTCGACTACAGGGGCATTTGCATAGACTGACGGCTCGGGAAGCGGGAGAGACTGCATATAGGCATGCATTGCCTCTGCAACCTCCTTGCCCTTTGCGACCGCTTCGACGACTGTACGTGCTCCGCTCGTCGCATCGCCGGCTGCAAAGACTCCCTCGCGGGAGGTGTGTCCGCTTTCATCGACGGTGAGAAGACCGCCTTTTCCCATATCAAGACCGGCTCTGCTTGCAAGGTTCTTCTCAGCCCCCTGGCTGACTGCAATAATGATCCCGGTGCAGGGATAGACCTTCTCTGAGCCCGGAACTGCTTCGATGGAGCCGCTGTCGTTGACTTCGACATCTGCGAGTACGATTCCGTCCTCACGGATCTCCAGAGGCATCTTGTACATCATGAACCGGACGCCTTCAAGCTTCGCGTAGCTTGATTCATACTGGCTCGCGGCGATTTCTCCGGTCCTGTTAATGACAGTGACGTATCTTGCGCCATGACGGATCGCGGTACGGGCACAGTCCATAGCAGAGTTGCCGGAACCGATGACCATGATCCTCTCACCGAGTCTGAAGGCTTCCGGGGATGCGAGATAATTGATCGCATAGGTCACATTGCCAAGGCTCTCACCCTTGATTGCCAGCTTACGAGGTCTCCAGAGCCCTGACCCCAGGAAGACGCTCTGATAACCGTCGCGGAAGAGGTCATCAATCGTGATCGCGGTGCCGATCGTGGTATTGGGGCGGAAGCGGATTCCCTTGAGTTCCAGATGACGATAGGCAAAATCATCCAGGACCGTGTCCGGAAGGCGGAAGCGGGGAATGCCGTAGCGCAGAACACCGCCGATCTTGTCGCGGCTGTCAAAAATCGTGACGGAGTAGCCGTATCTGGCAAGAATGATCGCGATCGTGAGACCGGCGGGACCTGCACCGACGATCGCTACGCTGCGTCCGTTCGATTCCTTCGGCCCTGCGACCATCTGGTTCGCGTAGGTCGTGGAGATATAATCCTCGATGACAGAGAAATGCACAGGACTGCCCTTGATCCCCCGTACACAGTGGCCTTCACATTGCTTCTCGTGGTTGCAGACGAGAGAGCAGACCGTGGAGAGGGGATTGTTCTCAAAGAGCATCCAGCCGGCTTCGTTGAGTTTGCCGTCTTTCAGAAGGCGGATGACTTCCGGAATATTTGTGTGAATCGGACAACCTTTCTGACAGCGGGGAACCTTGCAGCCGAGACAATGATTAGCTTCTTCCATAACATGAAGTGCCATAAACGTAACCCTCCGATTGTTAATTGATGAGTGATAGAAAAACAGCCGTCGTAACGGGTGAAACGATACTTGAATATTGAAATGTAAGCCCTTACATTTCTGACTCTATTATTTCACGAATGGCGTGGGGAATCAAGGGGCGAAGGGGTTTTTTTGAAAAAATTCTGAAAAAAGTCAAATGTAATGACAGAATGATGAGAAAAACACATTCTTCATTTCACTGCGGCTACGATTCGCCCTGACTTTATTCTCAGGTGCGCAGAATCTCCTCCTTGTGGTATAATTGAGGCGTTCCGGCAAAAACAGGAGAGAAATATGATACACTGGTGATGGGGATTTAATCTCTGACGCAGAATTCTCGTGATGTAAATCTATGATGAATGCGAAAAGTGAAACTTGGCTCTGACATGGGTTGCAGACCCGCGTCAGTAATTTATGCGTCCGGCGGATCGCAGCCGCGCAAACAGGAAGGTGCTTTGCACCCTGCGCGGCGCGGCAAGAACGCCGAGGCGTTCTTGATGAAAAGGAGTCGGAATGCGGAAATTCGGTCAGTTCTATCTGGATAAGGAAAAGGATATTATTGTGGAGCTCTACAGCAAGGACGCTCAGCTCACCTACATTCTCCGGACGCCCTACCATAAGACCGGGAATCTGATCACGAACCTTGCCTCGCTCTGTAATCTGCCGATCAGCTTCGACAAGAGCGGTCTCAAAGTCATTCGCGGCGAGATTCCCTGCTATATAGACGGGGAGAACCGGGAGGTCTATGTCTTCCGTCTGAATGATACGAAGGTGGCGAATATTTATCCGGACGGTGAAATTGAGAGAAAGGCCTACGTGCCGGCAATCGCCAAGACGCTCATGAGCCAGACAAAGGACTATCATCTGGATTTTCGCAAGACCCTTGTGAAGACCTACATCCGGCGGGAGCATAAGTTCCGGACGGACCTGCATACGCATATGAATGCGAACCTGGATGCGGATATCCTCATAGCGCTGGGCATCCGTCACCAGATCCGTTACCCGCTGTACTATATCAAGAAACTCGGGCTCATTCCGAGCCCGGCTCAGCAGACCAGGCTGGAAGAGGAGCGGAAGGAGGTGGCGAAGCGCTTTAAGGATTCTCCCCTGCAGGGCAAGTATAAGGTCCGGAGGATTGATGACAATACATTCATCAACTTTGCGGACTTCATATTGAATAATCTGGAAAATGCAGACCATAATCTGCCCCGGATCCGCGCGTCGCTCACGATCCTGAAGGATGGCCAGGCTGTTTTCTCAAATCTTGAGAAGGTCTACCTCTACCGTTACGTCTTCGCAAAAGGCATCGAGTCGGAGGAGAAGATTGCGCTGACGAACGCAGAGAAGATCCCGGACAGGGAGATCACGGATGCACTGCGGCAGATGGAGGCGGACCGCCTGGATCCGAGATTTGCAGACTACACGCTGTATCAGAACAAGCTGCTTTGGATTGCCCGGGGCTGTAAGAAGAGAGGGATCGTCTACGCTGAGATCTCCGATACGAGTCTGGTCAAGCCGGCGGATGCTCCAAAAGTCCTTGCGTTCCTCCACGCGTCCATGCCGGATATCACGGCGGAGACCGGCGTTACCCTGCGTTTTCTTGCATCCTTCCGACGGATTCCTCTGACGATCGTCAAAGACAATGTCGAGTCCCAGCAGGTCCTGCGTGACCAGCTGAGGACGCTTCGTGCAACGGCAGCTGATCCCTATATCGCTGGCAGCGATATCATCGGGGAGGAGATCAATGATATCAGGGATCTCAAGCCTGTCCTTGCCGAACTGGTCAGTATTGCAGCGGATAACCCGGGCTTCGTGATCCGGATTCACGCGGGAGAAAATGACGGACTCAGGGACAACGTTGAAAAAAGCGTACAGTGCGTCCGGGAGGCGCTCCTGCCCGGCCAGAAAATGCCCCGTGTCCGGATTGGCCACGGTCTGTATACTCCGAACCTGAAGACGGAGAGAGGGAAGGAGCTTCTCCGCACACTGCGGTCGGACCGGGTCGTCCTGGAATTTCAGCTGACATCGAATGTCCGGCTCAACAACCTCAGCACGCTGAAACAGCACCCGTTAAAGCAGTACCTGAAAGAAAATATTCTCTGTGTGCAGGGAACGGACGGAGGCGCGATCTACGGAACGGATTCCATAGATGAGCAGCTCGCTCTGGAGAGGATGCTGGATCTGACGTATGAGGAACTTATGGCCATGAAAGAGGCCGAGAATCTGGTCCTTCGGGACAGTATGAACGTCTTTGAGGAAAAGAAGAAGAATTATACCCGCATAAATCGCGGGGAGGATGTGCGTCTCTTCTATGAGAGGAGAATCAGCGAAGAGAAGGGGCCGGAAAGCTCGTTCCTGACGCCGCCCGGCAAGGTCGAGAGCGCGGAAGTCCTTTCCGCACAGATCCGGGAGATGCCGACAGATGCCCTGCCGGTCGTCCTCCTCGGCGGAAGTTTCAACAATGACCATCACCATACGCGGGTAAAAGAGGAATTCAGGCTTTTCGTTGAGGAGCTGGTAAAGAAGGCAAATCCTCAGAAAGTATTCTTTGTCATCGGTCACAGGCTTCTCGGCTACGAGCGGGAACTCGCAGATCTGGCCGGTGAAAAATTCAGGATCTTTGCGATCGTACCGACACAGATCACACATGCTGAGGCCGGACGCCTCCGCAGATATGACCTTGGTATCCGAATTTCCATCGAGCCGACGGGGCTCGGCCTTTATAAGAGCTTTTCCTACGAGATCTTTAAGCGGAGGCCATCCGTCGTTATCGCAATCGACGGAAATTCTTCCGCGATCAATGTTGTCCAGGAGGCAAGGAACGGGAAAAAGAAGGCCCAGATTTTTGTCAGTTCCCACGCAGGCCTGCTGACTTCCAAGGCGAAGATGCTTGAGGGGTATGCGAAGCTGATCGACGGGTCGGAGAGCCCGGAGATCATTTCGGGAATCAGATGAAGATTTTTTCGGGAATCAGATGAAGAATATTTCGAGGATCAGATGAGTATTATTTCGGGAATCAGATGAAGAATATTTCGAGGATCAGATGAGTATTATTTCGGGAACCGGATGAGAATCATTTCAGGAGCCGGATCAGTATAAGAGAACCTCAGCTTTCGCCAGGAGCAAAGGGAAGACCTGTTGCACCTGACGAAAGCTGAGGTTCTTTTGCAGATATGTAATCATGTCACTTGCGGCCGAGTTTGTTCGCCTGCAGATGAAGATAGAGAGCTGTCAGAAGCAAAAACACAGTGAAAAGGAGTGTGGCGACCAGAATCCTGGTATCCGGGTCTTCTGAGTTGATTGTGAAGGAGAGGACAATAAGAGCAGTTCCCAGTGAAATCAAAGACTGCCCTCTGAGTTTCGCATACTGTGCCGGATCCCTTATTTCATTTTCTTTATAGCCGGGAAAAATTTCAGGCTTTTTTTTGAGCCATACATAGAGCCCAATCGCAAGGGCAAGCAGTCCAATATAGAAGCAGAAAGTCGCGACACTTGCGTTTGAAGGTGTCCTGAAAAAGTTCGAAAAGGAAACAGGCATGATTTATCTCTCCTTTAGGGAATTATTCTTCATCGTGCAATACTTGTGATGTGAGATAAACGAGGCTGCCGCATCTTATGAAAATCCGTCATACAGTTTCTTCCGCAGAAGATCTTATGGTACGCGGAATTTCATAAATGCGGCAGCCCCGTTCAATCTGTTCTCAGAGATCAGCTGAATGAATCAGCACATCTCGCGAATTGTCAGGCTTTTGCGTTGTAAAGTACATCGCCGACCTTCACATCGCCGGAATCCTTGACGATCTCTACGGATGAATAATCCTCTGCGTTCGTCAGAAGGACCGGAGTGAACATCTTATATTCTTTCTTGATAGCGTTGATATCGAACTCCGCAAGGAGATCACCCTTCTTGACAGCCTGTCCGTCAGATACCTTCGGAGTGAAGTACTTGCCGTTAAGCTTGACCGTATCGAGACCCATATGGATCAGCATTTCAGCGCCTGCGTCATTTACAAGTGTATAAGCGTGCTTCGTATCAAAAACACCGGCTACAGTGCCGTCGAACGGAGCGTAGAGTTTTCCTTCGGACGGGTCGATTGCGACACCAAGTCCGAGCATACCTGAAGCAAATGCCTCATCCGGAACGTCTGCAAGCTTGACTGCCTTGCCGTTCATCGGAGAGTAGATAGTTGTGTCTGCAAGACCTGCATCTCCGCCGGCTGCTGCTCCGTCATCTTCCGCTTCCGGAGGAATTTCGACCGGATCTTCGAATCCGATGAACTGTACAAGGATGAATGAAAGAACAACCGCTACAGCGGTTCCGATCAGAGCGCCCCAGATACCTCTTGCCAAACTGGGATCTGCTGTTCCGAGCGCCTCGCAGGCGGCCTGAGCCTGTGCATCATAAATAGCACACGGGATTGTCGAGAATCCGACCATGCCCGGATACTTGAAATAACGGGTTCCGAAGAAGGATGCGATAATACCGCCGATTGCCGCCGCACCGCAGCCGCACCAGAACGGCTTCTTCAGACGGAGCGTTACACCGTAGATAGCCGGCTCTGTAATACCGAAAAGTCCTGTGACACCGGCTGACAGAGCGGCACGCTTCATCTCGCTGTTTCTGGTCTTGAACCATACGCCGAAGCAGGCAGAAGCCTGAGCGCAGACAGCGATGGCAGCCATACAGAAGAAGATGGTGAAACCGGATGTCGCAAGTTCGGAAGTCGCGACCGGCGTGAAGCTGTGGTGGACACCGAAGATAACGAATACCTGCCAGAAGAATGCGACAATACCGTTTGCAAGCCACGGTACCAGGCCGTACAGGAACTGATATCCCTTTGCAACAGCGTCAGCAACGATCGTGGTGACCGGGCCGATCAGAAGGACTGTAAGCGGAACCATGATGATAACGCAGCATACCGGAAGGAACAGAGCTCTGAAGTCCTCGGGAAGGATCTTGTTGAGCTTCTTCTCAAGCATCGCAAGAACGGCTACCATAACGATAGCGGGGATGACCGTACCGGAATAGGTAACGCCGGACATCGGGATAAAGAGGAATTTCAGCTTGGCTCCCTCGGCAATGCTGTTAGCCATCTCCGTGAATCCCGGGTTGATCAATGTGCAGCAGCACCACAGCGCGATGAAAGGATTGCACTTAAAATGCTTGGATCCCGAAACAGCAATGAACGCCGGCATGAAATTGAAAGGCGTCCATGAAATGATATTGTAAAGTGTGCCGAAGCCGCTGGCATCGAAAGCTGCCGAGCCGCCCGGGGTCACTTTGTCGAGAATCAGACGGGTAATGATCAGAACACCCTGCAGAAGACCGCCGCCTGCGAGAACATACAGGAACGGGACCATCGAACCTGCAATCGTGGCGATGATCTTGTCAGCGATACCGACCTTTGCCGTCGGAGCATTCTCGTCGAAG
>ODAI013721701.1_pt1 | contig 10148 bp, 6 predicted proteins | sample 1539321 | NCBI WGS metagenome assembly ODAI01 (sample SAMN02144231, study PRJEB22623) | gut metagenome | biome: sheep rumen | host: Ovis aries | place: New Zealand | reverse complement strand
TCACGATGATGGTCTCGAAGCCCAGCTCATGGAGAGACTTGGCCGCGTGGACGCAGCAGTAGTCGAACTCGATACCCTGGCCGATCCTGTTGGGGCCGCCGCCCAGGATCATGATCTTGGGACGGCTGGCATCTACGGGATCATTGTCCGGTGCATTATAAGTGGAGTAATAGTAAGCGCTGTCCTGTGTGCCGCTGACATGGACGGCGTCCCAGGTCTCGGTGACGCCGAGTTCCTCGCGCTTATGGCGGATCTCGCTCTCAGGCATATTCAGGATCTGACTGAGATATTTGTCGGAGAAACCGTCTTTCTTGGCCTGAGTGAGCGCTTCGGAAGTAAGAGATCCCTTCATAAGGGCTTCTTCTTCCTCGACCAGTTCTTTCATCTGCTCGATGAAGTAATGCTTGACACTGGTGCGTTCGAAGATCTCATCCGCTGTCGCGCCCTTGCGGAGCGCCTCGTACATAATGAAATAGCGCTCGCTGTTAGGGACCACGAGGAGACCCAGGAGCTTTTCTTTGCTGAGCTCATGGTAGTTCTTGACAAAGCCCAGGCCGTAGCGGTCTTTCTCGAGAGAACGGACTGCCTTCTGGAAAGCCTCCTTAAAGTTCTTGCCGATGCTCATGACTTCGCCGACCGCGCGCATCTGCGTGCCGAGATGGTCATTGACGCCCTTGAATTTCTCAAATGCCCAGCGAGCGAATTTGACGACGACATAGTCTCCGTCCGGAACGTATTTGTCCAGTGTTCCGTATTTGCCGCAAGGGAGCTCGCTCAGCGTCAGCCCTGTAGCAAGTTTGGCCGATACCAGTGCGATCGGGAAGCCGGTCGCTTTGGAAGCCAGAGCGGATGAACGGGAAGTTCTGGGGTTGATCTCGATCACGACGACACGGCCTGATTTGGGATCATGTGCGAACTGCACATTGGTTCCGCCGATGACGCCGATGTGCTCGACGATCTTGTAGGACTGCTCCTGCAGCCTCTTCTGCAGATCTTCATCGATCGTGAGCATGGGAGCTGTGCAGAAGGAATCTCCTGTGTGGACGCCGACCGGATCAACGTTCTCGATGAAGCAGACAGTGATCATGTTGTTGTCCTTGTCGCGGACGACCTCAAGCTCCAGCTCCTCCCAGCCAAGAATGGATTCCTCTACCAGAACCTGGTGGATCAGACTGGCCTGGAGACCGCGTGCACAGACCGTGCGCAGCTCTTCTCTGTTGTAGACAAGGCCGCCGCCTGCGCCGCCCATTGTATAAGCGGGCCTGAGAACGACAGGATAGCCGAGTTCTTCCGCAATGGAGAGAGCCTCCTCAACGGAGTAGGCAACCTCGCTTCTTGCCATCTCTATGCCGAGTTTGTTCATGGTCTCCTTGAACTCGATGCGGTCCTCGCCGCGCTCGATCGCATCGACCTGAACGCCGATGACTTTCACGCCATATTTGTCAAGAATTCCTTCTTTATAGAGTTCTGAGCAGAGATTGAGGCCGGACTGACCTCCGAGATTGGGAAGTAGAGCGTCAGGACGTTCTTTAGCAATGATCTGCTCCATACGTCTGACATTGAGCGGTTCAATATAAGTGATGTCAGCCATTTCGGGATCTGTCATGATCGTAGCCGGATTGGAGTTTACCAGAACGATCTCATATCCGAGGCTTCGAAGAGCCTTACAGGCCTGAGTACCGGAATAGTCAAATTCACATGCCTGTCCAATCACAATGGGACCGGAACCGATGATCAGAATCTTATGAATATCTGTGCGTTGTGCCATAAGTCCTCACTTTCTAAAGTTTTGCTAAACCTTAACCTTATAAATTGTAATTGAATAGTGTGATATTTTCCACTATAAATTTAATTAATATTTGTAAAAATATCCTTAAATCTATGTTTGAATAGGGAAATAATATTTACAAATCTGTAATAAAATAGTAAAATATATTATCCGTTCCATTTGAGGACGCAGTGAATGAGGACGCATTGAATGGTTTTCGTTGATGTTCATGAATGAGGAAGGGCGGCAATGAATATAATACATAGACTGGCTGCGATCATCGCTGCAGTCGTCATCATAACCGGTGCAGCCGGGGCAGGAGCCCGTGCAGCAGAAGATGACCCTGAAGACTGTAAGACGATCGATATTAATGTCAGCAGCATTTGGGAAGATGAGAACGATAAGGACGGCCTGCGGACAGAAGAGATCCTGATCACGCTGTTTGCAAACGGAAGTGAAACAGGGGAGACGGCAGTTCTGGATCAGGAGAACGGCTGGAGTGCGACCTTTAGTGACATGCCTGTCACAGACGGCTCCGGGGCGGTCGCCTATTCTGTCGTCGAAGACAGACTGGAAGGGTATACATGCACGATCGCTGGGTCTGACAGGGAAGGATTTACGATCACGAATATTCACAAACCTCTTCCCGAAGGCAGAAGCAGTGAAGAGGAGATCCGCAAAGGCACGATCGTGGCAACTGTTGTGACCAGCAAGGTCTCGAGATCGACACCGGTGAGGACCAGCATCACGATCGACAAGACGATGTCAGCCAAAACCGCTGATACCGCCGCTGCCGGCGACTGCGTCCTGATTCTCATTGCGGCGATCACGGGACTGGTCCTGTGGATGCACTTTGAACAGGAAAATGAATCCTGAAAAGGAGAGAATAATTAAAGAATTGAATTTATAAATAGTTTAGAAAAATGTTATTTTCAGGCCTGAAAGTCGGATTGACTTACAGGCCTGTTTCGTGTATATATTGAGTCCTATAGAAACTGCTATAGAAACTGCTATAGAAACAGCTGCTAAAGAAACAGCTGTTAAAACTGCTGTAAAACAGTGACGAAAAAAGTAAGATCGGAGGTGAGGCACTGTGATCTCTGAATGGATCGAAAAGATCCGGACGCTTATACCGGTAATCTTTACAGAGAACGATATTTCTATACTGGTCCTTGTATTTGTCATGATCGTGATGCTGCCTGCTGTTCTGTGCCTGATGCGGCGCAAGCCTCTGGTGAGAGGGACGGCGCTCATCATTTTTGCTGTGTATATACTGGGGAATCTGAGTTTTACGATTCTGGGCAGGGAAGTGATCTATGCGGAGAAGCTTCCCACATTCATGAGCTACAGGAGAGCTTTCTATTTTGACTACGGACTGATCGGAACACTTCAGATGCTCCCGCACGGACTGCGAAGCACGCTGGAACATGTACACATCGGCAATCTGACAGCAGCCAGAGAAGTGTTCCTGAACATTCTTCTGTATATACCCATGGGGTATCTGCTGCCGTTCGTGATCAAACCTATGAGGTACAGCATTGCGGCCTGTACGATGATCGGATTTCTGTGCAGCTGCGCCACGGAATACGCACAGCTGCGCTGGAGCATCGGATATTTCCAGGTCGACGACATTATCAACAATACTTTCGGATGTCTGATCGGGGCGGTCCTGGGCTGCATGCTGTCCAGGGTATGGAAAACCAGCTGATCCCCAAGATATCTGATTCGGGCTATCTTCTGCATATTTAACAAAAATAGTGTTAAAATAACTTGTCTTGTGTTACAATATGACTAAGAATCAATAGGTTTTCTCTTTAAGAGATTCTTTAAGAGGTTTGTTTTCGGAAGGTTTATCTTCAGGAGGTTTGAAATGGCAGATATTTATGCAAACATGGGCAAGAATCTGATCGGGACCAAGACATTTGATAATCTGATGGAAGCGTTCGCCGGCGAGTCCCAGGCGAGAAATAAGTATACTTATTTTGCATCCAAGGCCAAAAAGGACGGGTATGTACAGATCGCCAAGATCTTTGAGCAGACCGCAGCCAATGAGAAAGAGCATGCCAAGATCTGGTACAAGATCCTCGAGGGCGTGCATGACACCAGGGATAACCTTGAGATCGCAGCGGACGGCGAGCAGTACGAGTGGCAGGAGATGTATCCCGGATTTGCCAAGACAGCAAGAGAAGAGGGATTCGCAGAGATCGCCAAGCTGTTCGAGATGGTCGCTGATATTGAGAAAGAGCATGAGGCCAGATATCGCAAGTTGATCGAAAATATTGAAGGCGGCCTTGTATTCTCCAAGGACGGCGATCGTGTATGGGAGTGCGGCAACTGCGGCCACATCTGCATCGGACCCAAGGCTCCGGATGTATGTCCTGTCTGCGATCACCCTCAGGCATATTTCGAGATTCACGCCGACAATTATTGATCTGATTATTGATCTGAGTATTGTTCTAAGGCATAAGCCCGTCAGGACATGCCTGATATAGGCGAACATGACCGGAGGATCATCCGCAGGGATGATCCTCCTTCAAAATGCAGTGTTTTATAAACAGATGCTTATATACAGAGGCTGACAAATGGATAGTCATGAATACGTAATAGACAGCAGTTGTCTCGGAAAACAGATGAAGATCAGAGCTTACGGCAATGCAGGGATCCCGTTTCTCGGTTTTCCGACGCAGTGTGCGTCCTCATCCAACTATGAGGACTTCGGCGTGATCAAGGCGCTGGAGCCTCATATTGAAAGCGGAAGAATGCGTGTTTTCTGTGTTGACACGGTGGACGACGAGAGCTGGTACTGTCCGGACGGGATCAATACCTGGCGCAGCGCGAGGCAGGAGAGTTACTACCGGTTCATCTGCGAGGAAGTGATCCCTTTGATCGGCGAAGAGACCGGACCCGGAGAGCAGCCTGTATTAATGGGGATCGACATGGGCGCGACCCACGCGGCGATCCTGTTCTTCAGGAGGCCGGAACTTTTCAGCGGTCTGTTCGCACTTTCGGGGATCTATGACTCTTCTTATTATTATCACGGATGGATGGACAGTACTATGTACGACAATTCTGTCGAGTGCTTTCTGAACAATATGCCGGATGATCATCCGTGGATCCGCAAATACAATAACTGCTTTATGATCTTTTGCTGCGGGAGAGGCCCCTGGGAAGCGGAGTGTGAGAGGACCCTTAGGAATCTGGATAGGATCCTTCGCAAGAAGCGGATCAACGCAGCCGTTGATTATTGGGGAGAGGACGCAGGTCACGACTGGATCTGGTGGAAACAGCAGCTGGAATACTATATTTCGGGCATTCTGGACCATCACTCGTTCATAACGAAGCCGTAGGGCGTATCATTGACGAATCGGTGAATCGAAAGTATACTTCATTATGTGAAACTGCGAGGCTGTGAAGAGATTTCACAGCCTTTTTTTAAAGACGCAGTATTCATGAAAGTTCAATCAGAAAGGAATCTCATATTATGAAAAGACAGTGCGGTATTTTAATGCCGGTATTCTCTCTCCCTTCGAAGTTCGGGATCGGATGTTTTGACTCAGAGGCCTATAGGTTTATTGACTTCCTGAAGGAATCCGGTCAGAGCATGTGGCAGGTCCTTCCCTTTTGTCAGACCGGGTTCGGCGACAGCCCCTACCAGTCGGTCTCTTCTTTTGCGGGAAATCCGTATTTCATAGACCTTGAACAGTTGATCGGAGACGGGCTTTTGACCTATCAGGAATGCGAATCGGTATGGTTTGGCTCTGACCGGGAAGCTGTCGATTACGGGGCAATGTATGAGAACCGCTATCCGCTGCTCAGAAAAGCTTATGAAAGATTCAAGGACAGCATCGAGGGAAGATTACACAACGGTGCAGCTGCGCAGGCCAAAGAGTATAAGGCTTTCCTGGAGAGGGAAGCGTACTGGCTCAGGGACTATTCTCTCTTTATGTCCATTAAGCAGAGAGAACAGGGCAGGAGCTGGCAGACATGGGAGACCGGCCTTAAGATGCGCGATCCCAAGGCACTTCAGAAGGCTGAAGAAGAGCTCGCGGACGAGATGGGCTTTTATTTCTTCCAGCAGTATGAATTTGAGAGACACTGGGATAAACTCCACAGATATGCGAAGGAGAAAGGGATCAGCATCATAGGTGATATTCCTTTCTATGTGGCTATGGACAGCGCCGCAGCCTGGGCTCACAAAGAGATCTTCCGCTTTGATAAGGACGGAATGCCGATCGACGTGGCGGGCTGTGCGCCGGATGCGTTTTCCAAGACCGGCCAGCTTTGGGGCAATCCTCTCTACGACTGGAAGGCCCTGAAAAAATCCGGTTACCGCTGGTGGATCAACCGCATTGCCAGAAATATGGAGTTTTACGATGTGCTCCGCATCGATCACTTTAACGGATTTGCAGAGTACTACGCGGTCCCTTACGGCGATGAGACTGCGGAGAACGGAAAGATCATGAAGGGTCCGGGCATGGATTTCTTCAAGAGCCTGAACAAGGAGCTGGGCGATGTTCCGATCATCGCAGAGGATCTCGGAACCCTCACGCCGGTCACGGAGAAACTGCTGGAGGATGCCGGTTATCCCGGAATGAAGGTCCTGCAGTATGCTTTCGACTGGACAGAATACAGCTATTATCTGCCGTACAACCACATCAGGAACTGCGTTGTCTATACCGGAACGCACGACAATACCACCACGAGAGCCTGGATCGAGGAGATCAGTGACCATGACAGAGATCTGGCGCGGAGATACATTCACTCCGAGAATACGGACTACGGTACTTTCGTGTGGGACATGATCCGTGAGGCATACCGCTCGGTCGCAGATCTCTGCATCATTCCTCTTCAGGACTATCTGGTCAAGGGGAAGGAGGCCAGGATCAACAGTCCCGGTACGCTGGGAGAGAACTGGAAATGGAGGCTTGCTCCGAATTTTCTTTCTAAAGAACTGAGCAGCAGTATCCGTCAGCTGGCCAAATTGTACGGAAGAATTCCCAAAGCAGAGAAAAAGGACGATGGAAAAAAGAAATAATTACGAAATCTTACTGCTTCCTGTTGGTATAAATCTGTAAAAGTGATACTATAATTTTGTAATATTTTATATACCGGAGGAAGCGATGGCTAAGAGAAGATATAAGGGAAGAAAGAGAAGGAATCCGTTTCTCGTCTTTTTAAAAATAATGCTGCTGCTGATGCTCACCGGCATGCTTGCCGTATTGTGCATCTTCTATTTCGGCGGATACTATGACAAGATCAAAGTCCTGAAGGATGAGGCGGACCAGCTCGTGAGCGAATCCACGAAGGAGACCTTTGTCCCCTCTCAGACAGGCGAGATTTATGATGCGTTCGATGATCTGATCTCAGAGACCCTGCCGGAGAAGGACTCCAACTATATAAGCAGCGATGAGATCCCGGATGTGTTCAAGAAGGCAATGGTCAGTATTGAGGACAAGAACTTCTATAAACACAACGGCGTCGATTATAAGGCTATCGTGCGCGCATTTGTGGCGACGCTGACCAAACGGCAGATCACGCAGGGCGGCAGTACGATCACCATGCAGCTGGCAAGAGGGATCTTTCTCAACAACGGCAGGACCTGGGAGAGAAAGGTGGAGGAGATCTTCATCGCCTGGGACCTGGAAAAACACTGTGCCGGCCCGCTCGACAATAACGATAAAAAGGACAGCCAGAAAAGAGCGGAGAGTAAGAGAATAGCGAAGGAACAGATCCTCGAGTATTATCTCAACAATGTTTACTTCATGAACGGATATTACGGGATCGCTTCTGCCTGCGAGGGATATTTCAGCAAAAGGCCTGATCAGCTCAGTCTCTCACAGGTCGCTTTCCTGTGCGCGATCCCCAACAGTCCCACGTATTATGACCCGCTGGTGTATCCGGAGCATACGATCGAGAGAAGGAACCTGATCCTCAAGAATATGCTGGAAGACGGCGTGATCACCCAGGAGGAATACGATGAGGCGGTATCGGAGGAAATTGTCCTGGATCTTTCCAACAACCAGAGGGAAGGTCTGAACGAGAACACCTATGTGCTGTCTTACACCTATAAGTGTGCCACGGAAATCCTCATGCAGATGGAGGATGATGACTTCTCATTCCGTTACGACTTTGCCAGCGATGATGATCGTGAACTGTACGAGGACATCTACAATGAACTGTACGATTACTGCCTGGCCAAGCTCTACAAAGGCGGATACAAGATCTATACGACCTTTGATATGGACATGCAGGACACCCTGCAGGAATGTGTAGATGAAGAACTTGCAGAATTTGAGGATACAGCTGACGACGGAAAATATAAGATGCAGGGAGCTGCCGTATGTATCGACAATAATACGGGGCAGGTCGTCGCTATGGTCGGAGGAAGATCTCAGGACGACATCTCGGGCATGACGCTCAACCGTGCATTCCAGAGCAACCGTCAGCCGGGAAGCTCGATCAAGCCGCTGGTGGTCTACACGCCCGCATTTGAGAGGGGCTATTTCCCGGGCACGCTCGTCGAGGATCAGGAGATCGAAGACGGACCGAAGAATGCCGGGGGCGGCTATTACGGCGAAATGGAGCTGAGCGAAGCTGTTCAGAGATCGCTCAACACAGTCGCATGGCAGATCTATGAAAAGATCACGCCCAGACAGGGGCTCAAGTATCTCAAGGCCATGCACTTCGCAGATATTGTCGATTCCGATAATACGATGGCTACGTGCCTCGGAGGATTTACCTACGGCGTGAAGCCCGTAGAGATGGCTTCAGGATACTGCACGATCCAGAACGACGGCAAATACCGCTCTCCTTCCTGCATCAGGAGGATCGAGAACTATAAGGGCGAAGTGATCTATAATTATGACAGCAGAAGCTCTGAGATCTACGACACGAATGCGGCCAGAGAAATGGTGAGTGTTCTTCAGGGTGTTCTGGAAGAAGGCTGGGGAACAGGCCGTGGACTCAGACTGAACAACGGCATGCCGGCAGCAGGTAAGACCGGAACCACTGATGAAGCCAAAGACGGCTGGTTCTGCGGATTTACACACTATTACACGACTGCTGTCTGGGTCGGCTGCGACCAGCCCGAAGCCGTGCGGAATCTTCAGGGAGCAACGTGGCCCGGCAGGATCTGGAGAAACTTCATGAATGCCATTCACGAAGGACTGGAGCCGGTCGAATTCAAGGATTACGATCACGCCAAGGAGAAGAGGGCACTCAAAGATCAGGATTATGATGACGATGATGACTGGGGTTACTATGATTCATCGAATGAAGATAAGAAAGAAAAAGAGCAGACCGAGCCGGAGCCTGAAGTCAATCCTGTGCCGGAAACACCGGTTGATGAAGGCGGTAATGAACAAAATCCCGGCGGTGAGGACACCTGGGACGAAGGAGACACCGGCGGCGGTGGAGACACCGGCGGCGGTGGAGACACCGGCGGCGGCGGAGATACCGGAGGCGGTGGAGACACCGGAGGCGGTGGAGATACCGGCGGCGGCGGAGACACCGGCGGCGGAGATACCGGCGGCGGCGTAGATACCGGCGGCGGCGGAGACACCGGAGGCGGTGGAGATACCGGCGGCGGCGGAGATGCCGGAGGCGGTGGTGATGCCGGCGGCGGCGGAGATGTCGGCGGCGGAGATGCCGGAGGCGGCGGAGATGCCGGCGGCGGTGCATGATCTGTATGTTCGTTTCAATAATGCAGCGCTTCGGGAGAGATCCCGAAGCGCTTTTAGGAGTGTCTGATTCAGAATGAAAGAGCCGTTCATTTTATTTGAAAATGTTGTCAAAATATACAAGATGGGAGAAGTAGAGATCCGGGCCGTCGACGGAGCGGATTTCTCCGTGGAAAAGGGCGAATTCACCGTGATCGTAGGTCCCAGCGGAGCCGGGAAGACGACGATTCTCAATATGCTGGGCGGAATGGACAGCTGTACGTCCGGGCGGATCCTCGTGGACTCCAGAGAAGTGAGCAGGAGCAGTGCGAGACAGCTCACGGAATATCGAAGGCATGATATAGGCTTTGTATTTCAGTTCTATAACCTGGTGCAGAACCTGACGGCTCTGGAAAATGTGGAACTGGCTTCTCAGATCTGTAAGAATCCATTGGATGCGGCAGAAACCATGAAGGAAGTGGGACTGTCGGAGCGCATGAACAACTTCCCGTCTCAGTTGTCCGGCGGAGAACAGCAGAGAGTGGCCATAGCCCGCGCATTGGCCAAGAATCCCAAGCTCCTTTTGTGCGACGAGCCCACATGTGCACTTGATTATTTCCCCGGCAAACAGATTCTGGCACTTTTGCAGAAAACCTTCCGTGAACGAAATATGACGATCATCGTGATCACTCACAATCTTGCGCTGACCCCTATGGCGGATA
>ODAI013339117.1_pt1 | contig 10148 bp, 9 predicted proteins | sample 1539321 | NCBI WGS metagenome assembly ODAI01 (sample SAMN02144231, study PRJEB22623) | gut metagenome | biome: sheep rumen | host: Ovis aries | place: New Zealand | reverse complement strand
TATGTATTTCTCCAAAACTTGGTACATGAAATCATTCTGGACATGGTCATTGTCTTTCTGCCCTAGGATTACCTGTGTCTCACCTAAATTGATCTATAACATATTCTCACATACGATTTACAACTTCACTATCTCCGCTTCATCACCACAAATTATCATTTACTGCAGCCAAAAAATAGTTACCTAAATTCAGATTACGATTTACTTCTTCATTATTATCCATAACAACGAACTGTACATCACTATCGTACCAATTATTTGGTCAATATTGTAGTGCTACATCTCTAGTAACTAAATCTTTTCAAGTTTTTATCTCAGAATTTAGTTGAAATCCGTGATTATTTCACCACTGAAAATAATATCAATATGATTCTTTTCATGTTCAAGATGTAGTTGCTCATAGATTCTTATCCATAATGGTTATTGATTCTTCTCAATTATCTAATGTTATCGTTCATTCTTCAGAATTGTGAATAATTCAAGCTAATTCACTATAAATATCATTTGATATAATTTCAGATTTATCTTTTTCTATCAAAGCTTTTTCTTCATCTCTTGTTTTATAAACTCTTACATAAGGATTAAAAATATAGATTCAATCAAAATATCCAACATATTCAGAAGAAGCTTCTTTTAATCATGTTACTTTACGAAAAGTTTCTAAATTTGTCCAAAATCATATATCATTTTCATGACTTTCTGGTAAAACAGTATTTTTTTCATACGGTGTATATAAAATTTCATCAGGTTTAAAAACTAACATTACAGCCGCATTTTCTGGAGTATCTCAAACTATTCATTTATAAAATACTTCATTCCATACATCTCAACTGTATATATTTCAAACTTTTTCAAAATCTTCTAATTTTATAGTTCCATTAGGCCACTGTAATAATCAATATTCACTAAATTCTTCCTTATTGAAAATATCTTTAATCTTATTTTCTACGAATCCATATCACCATAAAAATATTCATTTCCAATATCACTGTTTTAATAATAAACAGGTTTTTTTATTATTTTCTGCTCAATATTTTCTATAACATTCAAATGTTTCGTTATAACATTGTTCTTTAGCTGTTACATTTACCGAAAAAGATGTTAATACAACTCAATATCAAATATATATTACAATCAATATTCAAATAATCCAAAGTCAGAGTTTTTTCATTCAAATATCTATTTACTCACATAAATAGTCTGAGAAGGAAATGCAAATTCTATTCACTCTTTTTCAAATTTTTCTATCATTTCAAGATAAATCTTTTCATTTATTTTTAAACTTGTTTCATAATCTGGATTTTGAATATTATAACTCATCAAAAAGTTTATACTAAAATCTCACATTTTTTCTAAATAACATCGTTCATATTCTACATTTTTTTGATTTGAAATTATATCTTTGACTATTTCTGGAATAAGTTTCAGCTTTTTAATTCATGTATCATAAGTCACTCAGATAGAAATTCTCTGTCTTCTAGATTTCATAGTTCTATAATTTATCACTTCAGTTGCGAGAATATTACTATTTGGAATAATAACTTGCTGTCACTGAACTGTCTGAATCGTAGTAGATTTAAGAGAAATCTGTTTTACAGTTCAGATTTTTTCACTACTTCATTCTCATATTTTGATATAATCTCATACTATAAAAGGTTTGCTGAGAATTATAGAAAAAGATGAAAATAAATCTGTCAGAATATTCTGTAATGCGAATGCAACTGCGATTCAAGCTATTCAAAATCATGCCAAAATTGGAGTCAAATTTATTCAAATATTAGTCAAAAATACAAAAATTCATAAAGCCCAAACTATAACTGTCACGATAGTTTCTACAGATTTTTTAGCTGTTTTATCCTTGCGAAAAAATTTCTCTAATGAAAAATCTATACATTTTATAACTATTTTTATCACGAATATTGTAACTATTCATAGGAATACAGCTTTTAGTATATATTTTATATTTTCAGGAAAAGTTAAAAAACTGATTGCTATATAGATTTCCATCGCTACAAAAAGCCATTTTGGAAATTTATTCATAATTTTACTCAAATATTGAATCCATTTTTTTTCAGATTCTTCTTTATCTAATGAATCTAATTTTTTGAGAAATAAATTTACTACAAAATATAATACTAAAAATATCAATATTGATAAAACTATCATTCATATAGTGTTTCAGTAAACAACTGTATTCATGATATTAGATATAGAATCTGGCATTTTTTATTTTAATATAGAATAAATTATTATATAATGTCATTCTGAATGAAACGGAGTGAAATGAAGAATCTTATGTGATTTACTTATTTCTAAGATTCTTCGCTAACGCTCAGAATGACGTGAAAATTACTCAGCTTTTTCTTCTTTTTGAACAAAAAATTTTTTTGGATTTTTGGATTTATGAACGGTTGGACTATCTATTTTTTCTATAATAGCATCCAAAACTTTATCCACATTCTGACCAGTCTTTCATGAAACACATATAATTTCATCAGCTGGAATTCAGATTACATGTTCAATTTCTGCTGCTACTCTAGCAGGATTTGCAGCTGGAAGATCAATTTTATTCAAAACTGGAATAATCTCCAATCATTGATCTATTGCCTGATAAAGAGTGGATAAAGTCTGAGCTTGAATTCACTGACTTGCATCAACTAATAAAATTGCTCATTCTACTGCTGCGAGTGAACGAGAAACTTCATACTGAAAATCTACGTGACCTGGAGTATCTATCAGATTTAATTCATATCATTTCCACTGCATTCTAGCTGGAGTAAGTTTGATTGTAATTCATCTTTCCTGCTCAATGTCCATTCTGTCCAAAACTTGACTATGTTCTAGTTTTCTTACAGTTCATGTAATTTCGAGCATTCTATCTGCAAGTGTAGATTTTCAATGATCAATGTGCGCAATTATACAAAAATTACGTATATGTTCTGTGGACATACTTTCATTTCTAATGATTTTCTAAATAACTACGCTGTTTCTACTCCTACTCATTTTATGATAAAGAAAACTACCAATGCAACGACTATGAAATCAATAGTTCTAGCAAGTAATTTTCAGTATAGAACTCATTTCCAAGAAAGATTTTCCAATTTATCAATTTTTAATTTCTTTAAAATTGGAGCGAAAATAAGAGGAGTAACAAAATCTTCGATGAAAGATTTTGTCCATTCTCAAACTTTAGTGGCGATTAAAAGTCAGATAGCAACTCAGATTACATTATAAGTTGCAATAAAATCCATAAATTCTGCTCGCATTAGCATATAATGAAAATATAAAAACATTTCCTATATAGATAAAATTCGAAATAATTCAATATTTTTATCTATTGATTTTTATGAAACAATTATTATTCTAAATAGAGTTATCCAAGAATACACTCTTGACGGATCTATCGCGAGATACATCCGAACTAATACCTAGAGAGGTATAATATACTAGTACTGAATTCAGTGCTAGTATATTTTTTAATATTTTTTTAACATTTTAACATATTTAAAAATAAGAATTAATATTTTTTCACAAAAATATTAACAATTTTACATTATTTATTATACTTATATTTTATCAATTTTCTGTTTTCATAACTGAAATTTTTTTAATTTATCATATATTTAACATTTTTGTATTATTACTATTATTTATTTTTTTATTAAATTATATTTATAATATAACAAAAGAAAATTTTTGACGAATAAAATGTTGAAAAATAAAAATTAAATCATATAAGAAAAATATATAATTTTTTTATATTATTACAATATTTTTTAATGAAAGATAAAATTAAAAGAGGTGTAGTTATAACTATTTTTTGATTGTTTTTGTTATACTTAATATGGTTAATTTCTCAGTGAAGTATGATAGTAAAACCTGAATATTCAGGTCGAAATATTCCAATGTATGTTATACTTATAGTTTTATGTTTATACATGATATTTTTGTATTGAATTTATCCTATTCATATTAGATTTTCTAGATCTACTGCATTAGTAATTTGATTATTTTTTATAGTGGTATCGCAAGTTTTATTGGCTAATGATGGTTATTCTCATATTTATATTTGAGATTTATTTTCTGTTTTGTGAGTTTTGATATTAATACTATTTCCTACTAATATTCTGACTACAGATAAAGTAAAAAAACAAAAAGCTAAGAAAAATGAAGTTATTATTGAAGTTTAATTTTCTTAATATAAAAAAATGTGAACTGATGCTTAAATATTTCAATATCAATCAGACTTTTTAATTATTATTTTATAAAAAAATGGCAGAAGCTAATAATATTATAGAAATTACATCAAAAGATCAATTTGATGAAGCTGTAAAATCTGAAACTTTAACAATAGTAGATTTTTGGGCTGTATGGTGTGGACCATGTAGAGTATTAAAACCTTTATTACACAAAATAGCTGGTGAACATCCAGAAATTCAATTATTAACTGTGGATGTGGATGCTAATCAAGAATTAGCTGCTGAATATGACATCAATTCAATTCCAGCTGTATTTATGTTTAAAAATTGAGAAATAGTAGATAGTTTTGTAGGAGTTATGCCTGAAAATGAAATATTAGAAAAGATTGAAACTAATAAGTAATTTTATTTTAGAAATTTAAAGTTAGATTTAAAAAATAAATCAATTTTTTGTTTAAAAATTTTTCTATTGAAAATATAATCTCTAAATTTATTTATAAATGATAGTTTTTATTACCAAATTTTAATTAAATATGGAATTACTAGTTCCAGAAGAAGTACGTAGACAGGAAAACAACTTACGTGAATATATAAAATGACTTTGAATAGATGAAAGTCAGATTAAAAATGTAGATCTTTTTCTTGTAGCTTTTATGCATAAATCTTATGCTGCTGATTTTAAAGTTATCACTTCACATAATGAAAGATTAGAATTTCTTTGAGATTCAATTCTTTGAGCTTGTGTAGCTAAACTTCTTTTCATAAATCATCCAGAGATGGCTGAGTCTACGATGACTTTATATAAAATAGCACTTGTTCGTGAAGAAACATTAGCTTTAGCTGCTAAAAAAATCTGATTAAATCAACAATTATTTATATCTAAATGAGAGGAAAATAATAATTGACGTGAAAAAGAGACAATTCTTTGAGATGCATTTGAGGCGTTACTTGGATATTTATATATAGATTTTGGACCAGAGGAGGTGCTTGAATTTGTAGAAAAATATCTTTATCCTTTTATGGACAGCATTTCTACTCATCCAGTTAAGTCTTATAAAACATTAGTTCAAGAAATAGTACAGAGAGAAACTAAACAAATTCCAGAATATCGTGAGATAGAAGCAGAAGTAGATAAAAAATGAAATGTATTATTATATAAATCAGAATTGTTTATAAATAATGAAAAGGTTGCAGAATGAACATGAGTAAATAAGAAGAAAGCTCAAGAATCTGCAGCAAAACAGTATTATGAAAAAAGTAAGAAATAAATAATTAGGAATTATTACAACAACGAATTTATGTAGTATTACCTATTAATACTAGTTTTTTTGCTATAACTAAGAATGACAAGTTTGATGTGTAGTGGATTTCTCACATTTGTTCGAAATGACGGACATACACAAAAGATTTTTCGCTAAAGCCTCAGAATGACGGTGAGATGTATGGTAGATTCTTCACTGTCCCCGATAGATCGTGGTAAACTGTTTGAAATGACGGTATATTAAAAATAGATATTTAGCTGTATTTAGAATTAATATTCAGAATTGTTACCTATTTTTCTAATTTTTCCTATAACTTTATCAGTAAAAAGAATTCAGTCTAAATGATCCATTTCATGCTGAATTACTACAGCACTAAATCATGTATATTTTTGAATATGAGACTTTCATTTTTTATCTTGATATTTTAGTACAATTCGAGTCCATCTTTCTACATCACCACATAATCCGGGTACAGAAAGACAAGCTTCTTCTCATTTTTTCTTTTCTTCTGAATGTTCAAGAATTTCTGGGTTTATCATAGCTGTTTCTCAGATAATTTTTTTTTCAGTTTTGCGTCATTTTTTGGTTTCTTTCCATTGAGTAGTGGCAATTATACGAATATTTTTTCATACTTGTGGTGCTGCAAGCCCAACTCAGTCATACGCATACATTAGATCTAATAAAATTTCAGCAAATTCTTTGACTTCATCATCAAAAATGTCAACCTTGTCTGATTTTTTTCTTAGAATTTGATTATCTTCTCAGGTCTGAAGAGGATAAAATATTTTAGTCTGCTCTATTAGATTATACATTATTATGAATATATGTAAATATAAAATACTATCAATATTTACTACTATAATCATATCAGACTTGAAAATCAATCCGAAATGAATATAATTATACATGTAGCAATGTTCAGCCGCAGTGAATTCCTATAATTCTTATAGAACTATGAAATGAATTCTCTTGTGGAGGGGTGGCAGAGCGGTTGAACGCGGCAGTCTTGAAAACTGTTAACCGAGTATTCGGTTCGTGGGTTCGAATCCCACCCCCTCCGCCATTTATGTTATTTGATTATATGACTAGAACTCGTAAAGTAAGTAAAACTAGAATCTTTCTAACAATTCTTTGTTTACTTATATTCGGTGTCGTTGTTTCAGTAGCGGACAAATGTTGTACACCAGTAGATTTACAGTATGTAAATCCAACCTTTGTTTCAGATATTTCCAAGGATGTCTCTATCAATTTGGATGCGATGAGTGTTTCAATGGATGAAACAAATGATACAGCCGTGGTGCAGTATATTATCCAAGAATGAGATACATTTGAATCTATTGCCACAGAATTCTGAACAACGGTTTCAAATCTAAAAAAGATTAATTGAATCTCTAATATTAAGCCATGACAAAAGATCGTGGTAACAAATGAGGAAGACTGAATCCTTTATAAAGTTAGAGAAAATCAGAATATTAAAGTCTTTGCAAATAAATATGGATTGGATCTAAAAGATCTGATGACTTTGAACTATATTACTGATGATAGTGAAATTCTTTACGAATGACAAGAGATTTTTATTAATCTTTCAGAGGAAAAGGCTAATAATATTCCATGATTTATAGATAAAGCTCAACCTGATTTGAGTATTCCTATTGTAAAGCCTAAACCAAAAGTTACTACGACAAAAACTACGACTACAAAGACTACTACAGTTAAAACTTCAAATGGTTGAGGTAATACAAATGCTTGATGAAGTACATCATCGGCATCAAGTTCATCAAGTAGTTCAAGTAAGATAATTAAGAAATGGACATATAATGCCAATATTAACAATGGATTCTATCGTGGATATTGTACATGGTATGTGGCTACACAAGTTCCTTCAATCTTTAAATATACATCTGAAGGTACACAAGAAAGACCATTTGGTGGAAATGCTTCTACATGGTATAGTGCAGCTAAGGCGGCTTGATATACTGTTTCAAAGACTCCTCGTGCTGGTTCTATTATAGTGTATAGTAAGTTACGTTCATCTGCAGGTCATGTATGAATTGTAAGACAGTACCCTTATAATTGAGATAGTTCGAAGATGTTGGTTGAGGATATGAACTATGCAGGAAAATTTGTAGTAACACAAAGAGTAGAATCTACAAGTCGTGCAGGAATTATTGGATATATTTATTACTAATATAGTTAATAAAGTGGAAAGAGCGGAGGAATCTGCTCTTTTTTTATAATTTTTGTTGTGATAATGTTTTTTTGTTATTTTGGATAGAATGTTGTAAAATTACAATATAATGTTAAGAATGACTTAAAAAGTAGATTTCTCATTATCTCTGGTAAATTGTGATAAACTGTTTGAAATGACTGTATGTTAAACACTTATTATTTTATAAGAAATTTGATAAATGAAAGTTATCAAAAAAAAGGTAAATAATTAGAATTAATTTAATATTAGAAATAAGTCAATAAAATTTTAATTATTATTTCAAAATACAAGTCGAAATGCTGAAAAATGTTTCGATTTTTTGCAAAATTTTGGATTGAGGAATATAATTGTATGATAAAGATTTTAGAAAGAAATAATATAAATGGAGGAAAACAAAAGGATAAGAAAGATTATGAGTGTAATAATGTTGGTAGTCTTTACTGCATCTAATTTTTTTGAACCATTTAATTATGCATTAGCACAAGAAACAGATTTAACATCAGAAACATGAGCAGAAATAGTGAATGATAGTACAGATACATGAGATAATGAGCAGACACCAGAAACAGATACATGAGATAACGAGCAGACACCAGAAACAGATACATGAGATAATGGTCAAACTCCAGAAACAAACACATGAGATAACGAGCAGACACCAGAAATAAATACATGAGATAATGACCAAACACCAGAAATAAATACATGAGATAATGACCAAACACCAGAAACAAATACAGGAAATAACGACCAAACACCAGGAACAAATACATGAGATAATGACCAAACACCAGAAATAAATACATGAGATAATGACCAAACACCAGAAACAAATACAGGAAATAACGACCAAACACCAGGAACAAATACATGAGATAATAGCGAAGAACCAGAAATAGATACAAATCTATGGGAAGAATGAGAAGATTTCAATGATATGGTATATACATGAGAAGTAGAGTGAAGAAGATATACAATAACATTAATGGATAGAAACTTATGAGCTATAACACTTGATACACAAGATGAAGATTCATATTGATATTTTTATCAATGGTGAAATAATTATCCGTTTTCACATCATACAAATCAGAATCAATATACAAATCAAAGGGAGGATGCAACATGATATGGACCAGATAATCGATATAGATGAAATAAGTTTATAAAATGAAATGGAGATTGGTCAACAGAAATAAATAATAATTTATGGTGATGAGAGTGAGATAATGGAGAAAATGACTATTATGATGTAGATGCTAATAGACAGTGACCATGTCCAGATGGATATCATGTACCAAGTGTATGAGAGTGGTATGCCTTATTATCATCATTTTTATCAAATAATGGATTAGATTTAGTTTCAACGAGTTGATTGTCATATTCAGATTATATATGAAGAGAAAGAAAGGCGGCATATTATTTGGAAAGTGAATATATAGAAGATTTTAAAGAAAAGTTTAATATAACATATGCATGACGTATTTTGTGACAATGAAATTTACAGCGTACATGAACAACAGCACATTTATGGACATCTACACCATATAATAATGAATCACTATGATTTGAGGTATGGGATGATCATATAAATCTATGATGATGGGAAACTGTTCGTGCAACAGCATATCCAGTACGTTGTTTCAAAAGTGTAGAATATGAATTGATAGATTATACAATAACATATGTAAATGGAGAAGATGAGACAACAGAAATAAAACATCGATGAGATATACTCACAGAGCCAGGACATAAAGATAAATGAGAATGATATGAATGGTTGTGATGGTATAGAGAATGAGAAGATGAAACATTTGATTTTGCTACACCAATTACATGAGATGTTAAATTAATTGCTACATGGAGATGTGCAGATAATTATCATGAAGAAAATGGACAATGTTATGCAAATATAAAGACAGTAGAATGTGAACAGACATGATGAGTAGCTAATTCTGCATATGTAGTAACATGAGTAGAAATCACGTGGGATACAACATGAAGTCAATGGAGTGAAATTCCTGTATGTGAATGGGAATGTATGGAAAATTATCATGAAGAGGAGGAAGAAGAGAAAGTGAAATGTGAATCAAATACAAAGATAGAAGAATGTATCCAAACATGAAAAGTAGCTAACTCAACATATATAGTAACATGAGTAGAAATTACTCGAGATTTTACGTGAAATAAATGGAATGAAACTCCAGTGTGTGAATGGAAATGTGATGAACATTATCATACATGAGATGATAATAATTCATGTGAAATAGATATTTTTCAGTTTACGTTGGTAGAGAATAGTCATATAAATACGGAGTGAAGTACAGATTCATGAAAGAAAGCATACAATTCTAGAGTAGAGCTAAATGCGGAGGCAAATGTATGATATAGATTTTTATGATGGCAGATAGTAGGATTAAATGGAACATGAATATCAAATACATCAGTGAGTAGTCAGGTAGTGTTTAATATGCCAGC
>ODAI013327649.1_pt1 | contig 10148 bp, 7 predicted proteins | sample 1539321 | NCBI WGS metagenome assembly ODAI01 (sample SAMN02144231, study PRJEB22623) | gut metagenome | biome: sheep rumen | host: Ovis aries | place: New Zealand | reverse complement strand
GAAACGCCCGCCATCCATCTTCACGTTCAATAGTGTTATGAGGAACAACACTTGTTGGGCAGACCAATGATTTTTCCAGTTCTGTCCTTCCGGTAAATACAAAAGGTCTATCAATATCTATCTCTGTATAGTCTGTCACCTTACAGACGGAAAGCAGTAAATCCAATGGTTCTAAACTGATACCGGAGACTTGATTGACAGAATGTGATTTCACAGATACATTTTCCTCGATGTTCTCCCAGATAAACATACTATTCAACGACCTCCTTCGGCAATATAATACTTTTCGCTGTCCTTATTTGCGGCAGTCTTGCTGTAGCTGATTCCATTATCAGGGTCAGCAAATATCACATACCATGATGAATTCCTCATCATTTTCATAATTCCTCTTTCATAATCATACAATAAAAAAAGACCATCACACAAGTGATAGCCTTTTCATTACTGCATATGTTTTTCAACTTCTCTACCGCGACGGATACTTTTTCATAGCCTCCTCGATCGTCAGTCCCTGCGCCACAGCCTCCTTGCGTCTGCCGTTGACAGCCTGAATCTCCTTCACTCTCTCACCGTCCAGCTCGTATCCCGTCATAGCCCAGAGCGTCAGCGCCCAGGCACACATCGGGACAATGCAGAACAGCACGATGACGACCACATTCATGCCCTGCGTATAGGGAGTCGTCTTCGTCGGCAGCGAATCCAGCCCGATAATCGTGACCGCCACGCCGACAACCGTCGCTGAAAGACTGGAGACCAGCTTATCAACCAGCGAGAACAGCGTTCCCATGATGCCGGGAATAAACTTGCCCGAGCGGTATGTCTCATAATCCGCGCAGTCCGCCACCATCGGGATCGGCATATCCGCCGTCGCATAATATGCTCCGTACCCAATGCCGAAACAGAGGATAAAGGCGATAGTGTAGAAATTCAGAGCAAGCCTGCCGTCCACCAGGATCTGCATATGCATCGAAGTGTCCGGGTTCCAGAGAAGCAGCAGGACCAGTACACCGATGTAGCAGACAAATGCCACCGCCACATATCTCATAAGCGATGCCTTCTGTCCTTTTTTCTGCGAAGTGCGTACTGTCAGGGCGAAAAATGGCACCGCAAATACATATCCAAGTACCATCATCAGCATGTAAAGACCGTCATAATCGCCCATCATGCAGGAGTACAGCATGATAAGGACCGTAATATTTGTCGCAATCGACAGAGCCAGCTTGCAGGCTCCGCCGGCAACCATCAGCTTCTGGAGCGGCTTATTTGCCTTGATAATATCCAGATATTCCGATACCTTGACCTTCTGCTGCTTGTCGCCGCCGATACCAAAGTATTTCGGCTGATCCTTCTCCCATATGCCGATGATTGCAAGAATGGTTAAAAGGACGGAAATCGCGATACCGATCGGCGTGATCGCAGCGAACCAGCTCCGGTTGTAGTCACCGAAAATATTGTCCCTGGCAAGGATTGGGCCGATAAACTGCATGACACCCATGCCGGCCAGTGACCCGATCGTATTGAAGATGGTAAAGAGCGGCCTCTGTTTCGGATCATTTGTCAGAACCGCCTGAGCTGCCCGGGTGACCGAAGTCTGGAAGGTGTAGCCAATGACCCAAACCGCATACAGCAGGATAAACAGCGCATAACGCAGCCCCATCATGCTCTCCGGCACAAATGGTGTCAGAATATAAAGACAGATCACAGAGATTGCCATGATGACAGATCCGATGACCATAAAAGGACGGAACTTACCGAATCTGCCATTGGTCTTGTCCATCAGGGCCCCGATAATGGGGTCCGTGATGGCATCAAAAATACGCATTCCGGTAACCATGAAGGAGGCAAATACAGTTGCGATTCCCAGTACGGTATTGCCGAACGTCGCGATGTAAGTAAGAATTAAAACGTAGTAAACATTTGTCGCGCCGTTATTCATGGGGAACAGCGCAAGCTGATATGGTTTCGCCCGGTTGAGTCCGCCGGACTCCTGAGCCTGATTGTCACTCATATGGAAACCTCCTCATCTTTAGAGCTGCCGCATCTTATGCCCCAAGCTCTTTCTTCAGCTTCTTATTCTTAAAGAGCATATATCCGCTGCCGATCGTCAACAAAGCCATCAGGCCGATGACTCCGTAAATTGCCATCTGCCACCAGGGCGTATTCGGAACGATACGTGTCTCAGATGTCCAGCCGTTCATTGCGTTGGAATTCACGACTGTGTAGAGAATGTTGTGCATAGCCTCTCTCATCTCCGTCACCATGTACGGATCGGAAGCATAACCGCCTGCAATATTGGTGTGAATCATCGGCATCGGGCTGTCCCAGATATCGGAACCGCCGATCAGGCCGTCGGCCACATCCATATATTGGCTGAGGCCGGAGAAGTCCGTGATGGACATGCCGCGCATGCCGCACTCACCGCGAAGGTAAGCGGTCTGCAGGCTATAGTTCTCGCCGCACCACTGTGCACCCCATCGGTTGAAGCCGGACATGACGCACCATGCACCGCCGTCAATGATCGCGCGGTCAGCAACTTCCAGATAAATCTCGCGGGCTGTCTGCTCATTCAGCCATGTGTTGACACCGCGTCTGGATGTCTCGGAGTCGTTCAGGGCGACATGCTTGAGGTATACGTAAACGCCCTTTGACTGGATACCCTTTGTCTCAGCCGTGCAGATTGCGCCTGCTACAAACGGATCCTCTGCATAATACTCAAAGTTACGGCCAGAATAAGGCGTCCTGTGCATGTTGATACCCGGTCCGTAAAGTCCGGAATACCCCATGTCAAGGCAGTCATTGCCGATGCAGCGGCCGACATCTTCCATCAGCTCAAGATTCATCGTTGCAGACATGACATCCTCAGATGTATAGCACATTGCGGACTTGCCGCCTACCAGCGATGCTGTAAGACCCTGCGGGCCGTTCTCATCCTTGGTCGCTGCCTTAGAGACGCTCTCGCAGGCTGCTGTGTTGTGGAATCCGAGTGTGATCGTGTTGACCATTTCCTGGAATGTGAGCTGGTCAAGCAGAGTCTCCCATCTCTCATCATCATACGGTGCGCCGATAAGTTCTGCGATGGTCATCGTTCCACCTGATGCAAGTGCAGGCATCGGTGTATCTGCATGTTCTTCAGGTTTATATTGTGCAAATGCAAGCGCGCCCGCAAGATCGTCATTCATTGTCAGTTTAGCCCGCTCTTTCGGGAATGTTCCCTCCCAGTCGCTGCGGCTCAGGAATGTGACTTCACCCGGGTTCAGGCTGCTCTTGTTCGGGTCGGACTCATCGAAAAGGTTCGTGATCTCAGCGCCTGTAGCCTCGGATTTTGCGTACGTAGTCGTATCGAGTTCAGCATTATTCCACTGCCATACGAGATCCTTGCGGCCTTCTGCATCCATACCGTTTGCAGCGGAGTAACCCTTTGCTGCAAGAATATTGTTCATGGCTTCATGAGAGCCCATGCCGATAGTGAAATAATAGTCGCCGGCATCTAAGATATAAGTCTTGGCCCCATTTGCATCATAGGTCCTGAGTTCCCTCTTCGGAACGTTCACTGTGACTGTCTCGGAAGCACCCGGCTCAAGGACCTGTGTCTTGCCGAATCCGCAAAGCTCAACGGATGCCTTCTCGATACCGTTCTGTCTGTCATACTCGGTGTACGGAGACTGGAAATAGACCTGAACCGTCTTCTTTCCGGCAACATCACCGCTGTTCGTAACTTTTACTTCGACGTCGAAGCTGTCTGCGTTTTCCGTGACCTTATAATCACTGAAGTCAAATGTTGTGTAGCTGAGGCCGTATCCGAACGGATATGCGACCGTGGTGCCATAGTCAAAGTCGCCTGCACCGGCCGTTCCCATAACGACATCCTCATATCTCGTCTCGGGATAACGATACCCGAGATAGATGCCTTCCTGATACACGCTGTACATAGCCTGTACATCGGCACCCTCTGTATTCAGTCCGTAGCTCTCATATCCTGCATACGGAACCGTATAGAAGTTCACGACTGCCGGGTTCTTCATGTTGTCATACCAGTAAGTGTCGACAAGGGAACCGGACGGAGATACCGTACCGGAAAGAAGGCGGCCGACACCGATCGCACCGGTCTGTCCCACATCGCCGATCCACATACATGAATCGATGCCGTAGTTTACGCCGCAGATTTCCGGATTCAGGAAATCAAGCTCGATTGCATTGGATGTGTTGAGAAGAACAACGATCTTCTTGAATGTGCCGTCGTCCTTAAGAGCCTTAAGGCCTGCCAGCAGGTCTTTCTCTTCCTGAGAAAGTGCAAGATAGTCACCGTCGCCTTCCGTTCCTACCGCATACTGGACATTTGCTGTCGTGGTCTCTGCCTGCTCCTCACCCTTCTCTGCATTTTCACTCTGCTGCAGAGATGTCTGGGCATCTGTCGCCGTCATAATAGATAAGGACGTATCGCCGTCCGGAAGATCTGCGCCCTCACCGCCGGATCTGGAAAGAACAACGATGGCAGCATCACCGAAATCTGCAAATGTAGAGCCATTTGCACTCTCAACCTCCGACCACGGAGCTTCGTTGACACCGTACTGGGTATTTGCAACAAGCGAATCGGAGATGGAAGCCGGTGTGAGACGGCCGTATTTGTCTGATGTGGATGTATACCAATCCCACAGTGTCTGGTTGATCTCGATGCCTTCCTGCGTCAGCGCATCCTTAAGGGACGGGGCCTGGCTTGTATCGACAGAACCGGAACCGGTTCCGCCGTAGACGAGCTCCACGCTGCCCCTTGCGAAAAGAGAGACCTTTGCACCGTCAGCAAGCGGCAGTGCGTTGTTATCATTCTTGAGAAGAGAAGCGCCCTCGGCTTCTACCTGAGCGCAGAGCTCACGCTCATACTCCCAGCGGGCATCTTCATTCTCGAAATCACTTTCAAAATACTTAGCATTCTCATCATATCCCTGAATTTTGGAAAATGATGTCTCCAGCGCTACATTGATGGTTGTTGCGTACTGATTGGCAAAATAGTTGCCGACGATAGCCGCGATTGTAAGAACCGCGCAGATGATTGTCAGAACTCTCCATAATCCGACTCTCGGTTTTTTATTCATGTTTTCCTCCTTTTATATCATTTTACAATGCTGTCTGTTTTTATACCCAGTTCGCACTGTTTGAGCTCTTACCCTTCAGCTTATAATCCGGATTCGGCTTATCCACCTTTCGGAAAATAGCACTGTCGACGCATTTTCCGCTCACAGCCCTCATCTCGTGCGTTCCGCTGATTGGAACTTTAAATGTAAAGACATGCCGGCCTTCCTGTGTTCCGATCTTCTTACCGTCACAATAGAGCGTGACTCTCTTCCTGTTGGAATAAACTTTGACCTCCATGGAGCCTCCGGTCCGGTCCTCAAAACGTTTGGAACAAATATGCACGAATGGCTCCTCTCTGTTCCACCATGCTTTGTACAGGAAAAAGCTGTCTTTCTTAATCTTCCGGTCAAATGTAACAAGCCCCTTATGGTTCATACCCGGCTCGCCGCCCTGATCACGGGCATCCGCCGCGAAATCAAACATGTTCCAGACGTGGGTCGCCCACATGAACGGCCGCTTTGCGAAACAGCGGAGCAGGTACTCGTGATACATTGCCTGATACTCTTCCGTCTGGTCGCCGCGGCGCGGTCTGTCCGAATGAAGGTTGGTCATGCCCTCAGCACCGTATTCCGAGAAGCCAAGGCATCTCTTCGGATACACTTTGTGGAAGAAGTCGATCCACAGGTCATTGAGCTTGAATCCCGGAACATACCACCCGAGGTAAAGATTCCAGCTCACTACATCCGTGATGTGGGCAACCTTGTTGAACGGGCCGCACATCGCATAGCAGGCCAGCGTTGTGAATCTGGTCTCATCCATCTCGTGACACAGGTCATTCAATATCCGGTGGTTGTCCAGCATATCCGCATTGTCCTTCGTTGAAATCGTAATTTCGTTGGAAACACCCCAGCACACGATGGATGCGTGATTATAGTTCTGGATGATCAGTTCCTTCATCTGGGAAATCGTATTCTCCCTACCATTCGGCATATGCTCGGATATGTACGGAATCTCTGCCCATACGACCATGCCGCGCTCATCGCACAGGTCATAGAAATATTGGTCATGCTGATAATGGGCAAGGCGGATCGTATTGACGCCCATCTCGCAGATGAGATCCATATCCTCCAGATGCATTTCCTTCGTCAGGGCGTTTCCGATACCTTTCCTGTCCTGATGGCGGGACACGCCATGAAGGGGATACCTGTGTCCGTTCAGGAAAAAACCTTTCTTCGGGTCACAGTGGAAATCTCTGACGCCGAACCGTGTTTCAATTCTGTCCTTCTCCTCGCCGTCCACGACGAGAGAGGCTTCCGCCGTGTACAGGCAGGGAGATTTTCGTCCGTCCCAGAGCCGGACATTTTCAATCTGAAGACTAAGGTTCCTGCCGGAGCCTTCAGCGACGACATTTTCCTCTGCATCCCTGATTCGAATTGAGACTTCCCCTTCTTTACAGTTTGTGTACGTCTCCACACGGACATCACCTTTCGTGTAATTATCCGTCGGCTTCGCCGTCACCCTGATGCCGGGTCCGCCGAAGTAGTCCATATCGAAATGTTTCTCATTCACCGTGATCAGAAACACATCCCTGTAGATGCCGCCATAGAACGTGAAATCCGCCTTCTGGGGATAGACCCTGTCATTCCGGCTGTTGTCTGCCCATACCTTCAGGTGATTTGTCTCCCCGACGAGGTCCGTGATGTCGCTGCGGAACGTCGAGTAGCCGCCGTCGTGGGTCGTGACCGGCTCTCCGTTCAGCTCCACTTTCGCGGAGGCGTTAACGCCTCGAAATTCCAGATAGACACGCTCGTCCGGGGCAAATTCCGGCGTATCGAAGTACTTCTCGTACAGGCAGCTCCCCCGCCAATAGTCGTTTCCCCCATCCTGCCCGTCGAGCGCATTCCATGTGTGGGGCAGGTCCAGCGGAGTCTTCGTGCCGTCAGGCCCGGTGAACTCCCAGCCTGCGTTCATTAATACGCTTTTTCTCATGTCCTCCTCCAATATATTTTGTAACCGGTCTGATATTCCTGTATCTATTAAACGGCACGGCGGCACCGCTTTCAACGCAGGCGGAATAATCAGCATTTTTCACAGCATAATCGACATCCCACAGCCATCTTAGGGATTTTACAAACTGCCCGAATATGTTAAGATTAATATACAATTCATACAAATAACCTGTAACATGAGGCTCATCATGAAACAATATCTTACCGCAATTATAGAAGATGATCCTGATTACTCCCGGTATCTGGAAGATTGTCTTGTACGCTACGGCGCGGAGCACGACTGTACCTTCAAGATCCGCTCCTTCCGGCACGGCGAAGCCTTTCTGGACAACGGACAGGGTCTCTACGATCTGGTCTTCATGGATGTAGAACTTGGAGACGACTGGATGAACGGCATAGAGACCGCCCGCGCAATGCGAAAGAGCGGCAGCATGGCCATTCTCTTCTTCATCACGAACATGCCCCAGTATGCCCCCAGCGGCTACGACGTGGATGCCATCGACTACTGCATCAAGCCGATCAACTACCGTTCCCTGTCCGTCAAGCTGGACAAGGCTCTGCGCATCCTTGCACAGCGCACGGGCATCCCTGTCAAGATCCGCATAAAAGACGGCATTCGCGTAGTCTCTTCCGCCGAAATCCGTTATATCGAGGTCATGGGCCATGATCTGATGTTCCATACTGAAAATGAAACCATCACCGCCTACGGAGGCCTCAAAGAGCGGGAGGAAGACCTTCCCGGACAGGCCTTCGCAAGATGCAGCGCCTCCGTCCTGGTCAACCTGCGGTTCGTGGACGGACTCTACGGTGACGAGCTGAGTATCGGAAATGAGCGGATCCGGATCGGACGCTCACGCAAAAAAGACTTCATGATTAAGCTGAACAAATATCTCGGCGGGTAATTCACATGGCACTTTCCTTTTTATCCTATTTTCCACCCCGACACGACCTGAATGCCGCCGCATACCTGACAGAAATCGTTCTTGCAGTCATTCTGTTTCTGGGGCCTTACAGGCGAAGAGAACATTTCCGTCTCCGCGCGGCCGCTTCCATCTCACTCCTTCTCCTTCTCGGAACAATGACCGGCATCCCTTCGTCTGCCGCCATTCCGCGGTTTTTATGGTTTTTTGCTGCTATGGCCTTATGTATTGCCGGTGTGTGCATATGCTATAAGGGCGATGTCTTTACATTGACATCCGCCTGTGTCGCAGGTTTTGCCTCGCAGCATATAGCAAATAAATACTCTCTCCTGATTCGCCTGATCCCCACGGTATCATGGATCACTGAGCAGAGTATGACCATGCGGATCGTCTTCGAAATCCTGGTTTTCAGCTATGTATACCTGATTATCTACCTGATATTCGGAAGACATCGGACCGGAGCAAAGGCGGATTACCACCTGTCTCTTCTCTCTCTGTTTATCATCCTTACCTGTATCGGTGTAAACCGACTTGTGGTGGACAATGCAATCGGCAATATATATTTTGAAATCGCGGCCTGCCTTTATGCGATTCTCTGCTGCACATTTTCCCTGATCATACAGTTCACCGTTACAAAATGGCAGCAGGCCGACACGGAGAGGCTTATCACCTCCCAGCTCTTCTCAGAGTCAAAGAAGCAATATGAACAATGGTCTGTCAATGCAGGAATGATCAAAGAATGGATCCACGACCTGCGGCACCTCATGGACCGGATCGAGACAATGGCATCAGAGAAGCATGTAGATATTCCGGATATATCGGCTGTCCGGGCTGCCGTAGACCGCATCTCTCCGACGGTGCGGACCAGTAACGATACATTGGACATCCTTCTGCTCAACATGGATGACCTGTGCCGGAAACATGGCATTACGCTGCACTGCGTTGCTTATTCGGACTGTCTCAAGTACTTCGACGGTATGAAGCTATATTTTCTTTTTGCAAATGCCATCGACAACGCCATTGAAGGCGTTTCAAAAATAAAAGACCCCGAAAAGCGGCTGATAGAAATCAGCATCCGCTCCTTCGGGGCCTCCGCTACGATACATATATGGAATTATTTCTCGGGTCCTATCACATTCTCATCCGGTCTTCCGGTGAGCAGTAAGGATGAAAAGGTCCACGGATTCGGAATGAAAAGCATGCAGCGCATCGTGGACGAATTCGACGGGGTCATGAGTGCTGAGGCTCTTGGCGAGGTCTTTAATCTGGATATCATGCTGCCTGTTAAGGAGCGGGGAAAGGCCTGAAAATTCTTCTTCACCTCATTTGTGGCTGTTTCCGCCTGACGCTAACACCGTCATTTTCTGACAGTGCTTCGAAGGGTTCCAGATACCTGGCGACCTTCCCGGTGGTATTCTTTCTTGATTATCTCATCAAAGCAGACATCTCCATCAGAGAGATCAGAGTGCCGTATAAACCTTACATGTCTGGTCAAACCGGAATATGCTATCCTATCGGTATTGCAGAAAATCTTGCAAAGCGGCCTGATGCCGTAACATGAAAACATCTCGACATACATACATTTGCTGATTTTGTATTCGATTTTCTCTTTTCCTAAATCAAAATAATCATAAGTAATACTACTATCTTTTATCCTGTCCGCATGGTCAGATTTATTCCATTTCCGCACGGCTGAAAAACTGAATGGGAATAAGTCAACGAATTTAAGGATCTTAACAAAGCCATTCCATCGACTTTCCATGCTTTTCTCTACTACTGGAATAATCTTGTCATCTGTATACCCGGCATCCTTTAACTCAAGGCACAAGGCAATGACGGCATATACAAAAGAAACATTTGTTGATGGATATACATTGTGAGCCATAAACTCATCGGAGTTATACATCTCCTTAAGCCTCGTCTCATACGATGACATCCGTCTGTCAGCATCGTTTAACTCTTCGTTTATCAAAACATTTCTGTAATACTTGGAGTAAGTCTGTACCTTTTTATTAATCTCTTTTACGTTCATTTTGGGCTCCATCACATTGGGTCATATGCATAAAGCTGGAATATTCCGATAGTCTTTAAATAAAGGTTTCCCAATTCGCCGTACTATAGGTGACGGCGAATCAGGAGTTCTTCCTTG
>ODAI012941646.1_pt1 | contig 10148 bp, 12 predicted proteins | sample 1539321 | NCBI WGS metagenome assembly ODAI01 (sample SAMN02144231, study PRJEB22623) | gut metagenome | biome: sheep rumen | host: Ovis aries | place: New Zealand | reverse complement strand
TTGACGGCTGTTTCAACGCCCTTTGTATTGATTGTATTTTGAATACTGCTTATTACGCTTTGCTTAAAGAAGGCGTCGTAAATCAACTGAGCCAGCCCGTCCGAAACAAAACTTGCCAGCATTGATGAGGCAAGCATTGCCGCAAAATTCAGCAGCGTTCTTGCGAGTCCGCGCCTGTAACCCAAAAACGAGAAAAAAACTATAAGGAAAATAATTATTATATCAGATATCATATATCCTCCCGTTTGATTATCAGGCGGAATCACCCGATGAATCGGGATTGTGACGTTCAAGCTCAATTTGACGAATCTGATTGACGCTCATTACAAAAGCGCGGTTGTCACCTGTTAAGATAAACGAACGCGCTCCCGTGCCCGCGTCGCCCGAAAAAGCAAGCTTTCCGCTGCCGTCATAGGAATAAAGCATGTTGCCGTCAAGTACGGCGATTGTTCCCTTGAACACGGAAACGGATTCCGCGCCGTAGGGGTTGTCAACCGTCAGGATTTCGCCTCCGCCGTTGTTGTAGCGGATAAGCGTACAGCTTCGTCCGTCACCGCTTTTTGAAAGAGCTAATACAAAAGAATTTGTGGCAGGACTGAAGCAGTAATTAACCAACAGCTTATCATTATAGCTTACGGTTTTAAAATCATCGCTGCCGTCCGTAACAACATACGCGTTTTTTTCGCCGATAAACACCGAACGGTCCGAGCCGATGTATTTGCAGTCCATAACGGTGTCGCCGGAAATTTCGTGCTGCTTAACGGGTTTATCATGCTTGAAGTCGAGTACATAAATTCCGGTTTTTACCACGCCGTTGTCAGATGTCATTCCGCATACAACGCAGCGTGAGCCGTCGCCGTTAAGCGCGACAGATGTTATATAATATTCCGAAAAAGAATATTTGAATATTCTGTTGTTGTTTTTATCATAAGTGCAGAGCTGGCTGAAATAACCGTTGCCCTCGCTTACAAGGCAGTAAACTCCGTTTGAAGCAATGTCGCCTGTATATATTATTCCTTCGGCGTCGCCGGTGAACAGGTTTTTTTCAAAATCGTTAATCTGATAACCTGTTTCGCCTATTCCGAAGGTAAGGTATTTATTGTCGGCTGACTTCATTACCGGCTTTGAATAACGCAGCTGAACGTTAGCCACCTCGCTGCCGGAATTATTAAGCGTGATAAACGAAGTGTCCGAGGCGTAGGCAACTCTTCCCTGATTTACGCTAAAATTGCGCGCTTCTACCTCTGAGCCGATTATGTTAACCGGAAAACCCTTACCGGCGTTTCCGAGCACGTCGTAATTCCACCACACGCTCAGGTTGTCCCATGTAAGCTTGTCGCGGTTGGCAAACGCCAAAACAGCCAAGCCTGCAAGCAAAACCGCGCATACGCAAAGGATAATCCTTTTGACAGTCTTAGGCGAAAGGTCAGTTTTTTCCTGCTCGTAATCGTCAAGCGGCACGTCCTCATAGCTGAGCACCTTGCGGTCGCTTTGCTTTTTACGCTGCTCATAACGCCCTTTAAGTTTTTTCTTGCGTTCGTTATAGCTTCCTTTAATCTTGTTAAACATTCGTTCACTCCCAATGAACTAATCCCCATAATTAACACGGTTAAGATATAATCCGCACGCGGGCGCGGTAGGTCCTGCGTACTGTCTGTCTTTTTTATCTATTATTGACGGTATTCCGTCCGGGGGGATTTTGCCCTGCTGAATTCTGAGCAGAGTTCCCACCATTATTCTTACCATATTATATAAAAATCCGTCGGCTTCAACCCTCATGAGAACCATGCTGCCCTCGCGCGTTACCGAAAAGCTCATTACGTTACGCGTAAGGTCGCCTGCTTCGCGGTTGTCCTGAGTGCAAAACGAAGTGAAGTCGTGCTTTCCGACATACGCCTGAGCGGCGGCGTTGAGCATTTCGGCGTCAATTTTGTAGCGGTAATGCAGCGCGTAGCCCTCAAGAAATGGATTGCGAACCTCGCTGTTCCAGATTTTATAAACATATTCCTTGCTTTTGCACCTGTAGCGCGCGTGAAAATCCGCGGCGACTTCCTTGCAGTCGAGCACGGCTACCGAAAGCGGGAGCCAGCGGTTGAGCGCCGCCTTAAGCCTTTGCGCGGGAATTATGTGAGCGGTTTTAAGGCTTATGCAGTACATGTTGGCATGCACGCCGCTGTCTGTGCGGCTGCAGCCCTTTATTTCAAAGCCGTCGCCTATAATTTTTAAGAGAGCGTTTTGAAACGCCTCTTGTACGGTAAATGCGTTTTGCTGAATTTGCCAGCCGTGAAACGCCCTGCCGTCGTAGGTGATTGTAATCAAAAGATTTCTTAAATCACCGCCGGAATCATTATGTTGCATATAATTACACCTGCAATAACAAGGGCAATCGCGGCAAACGCCGCGGCGTCGCGCATACCCATGTGTATTGATTTCATACGTGTTCTGCCCGCGCCGCCCCTGTAACAGCGGCATTCCATAGCCGTAGCTATTTCATACGCGCGTGTGAACGCGGATACGAACAGCGGAATAAGAATAGGCACAAGCGCCTTGACGCGGCTTAAAAAATTGCCGGAGTCCATGTTTGCGCCTCTTGCCTTTTGCGCCGACATGATTTTGTCGGTTTCCTCAAGCAGGGTAGGCACAAACCTTAACGCAAGCGACATCATCATAGCAATTTCATGAACGGGAAAATGAATAACCTTAAGCGGCTTCATAAGCCGTTCGATTGCGTCTGTAAGCTCTGTGGGAGCGGTTGTGAAGGTTAAACATGAGCTTGCCAAAATAAGGCAGATAATGCGCACAGTGACAAACACAGAGCGGTTTATGCCGTCCCACGTAAGCTTAATTATGCCCCACTGCCAAATCGGTTCGCCCGTTCCGTAGAACAGATTAAGCAGAGAAGTGAAGATTACAATAAATATTATTACCTTTAAGCTTTTGAAGTAAAACCTCGGCTTGATTTTGCTTAATGCCAAAAACACAGCGGTAAATACGGCGGTTACAGCCAAGGCAGCGTAGTTAAAGGTACAAAATATTATAACTATATACGCGATAAAAATCAAGATTTTTGCTCTGGGGTCAAACTTATGGATAATGCTGTCCCCGGGAAAATATTGTCCGAACGCAACGTCCCTTACCATTGTTTACCCTCCTTTTTAAGCAGAGGCGTAAGCACGGCAACCGCTTCGTCAACGGTCAAAACGCCGTCGGGCACATTAAAGTCCTTTTGCTTTAAATCCTGCATTATACTTGTAATTTGAGGAACACGAAGCCCGATTTCGCTGAGCCTGTCACCCTGCGCAAAAACATTTTTGGTCTTGTCAAACATAACAAGCTCGGACTTGCTCATAACGATTATTCTGTCGGCAACTCTGGCTATATCCTCCATTGTGTGGGATACAAAAATCACGGTGTTGCCGCGCGCCTTGTGGTAGTTGACAATCTGCGAAAGTAAAATTTCACGTCCCATGGGGTCAAGTCCGGCGGTGGGTTCGTCAAGCAGCAAAACATCCGGCTCCATGGCGATTACTCCGGCAATTGCCACTCGGCGTTTTTCGCCTCCGGACAAGTCAAACGGAGATTTGTCAAGATGGGTTTCCTTTACGCCGGCAAACTGCGCCGCGCTTCGAACAGCCCTGTCAAGCTCGTCGCCCGAAAGTCCCTTGTTAACCGCGCCGAAGGCAATATCCTTGTACACGGTCTCCTCAAAAAGCTGATATTCGGGGTACTGAAAAACCATGCCGACATGAAAGCGAACCTCGCGGATTTTCTTCGGCTCTGCCCAAATGTCCCTGCCGTTAAGCAACACCTGACCGTCTGTGGGCTTTATTAAGCCGTTAAGCATTTGGACAAGCGTGGATTTACCCGATCCGGTGTGGCCGATAATTCCTATAAATTCACCTTTGTTTATGCTTAAGCTTACGTTATTGACCGCGCGTTTTTCAAACGGCGTGCCCTCTCCGTAGGTAAAGCCTAAGCCCTTAAGCTCAAGAACACAACTCACAGCATTGCCTCCTCAAGCATTTTTACACATTCTCCGCTTGAAAGCGGAATTTTGTCAAGCTTTACGCCGCAGCCCCTCAGCCTGTAGGCAAGCTCAGCTGCCTGCGGTACGTCAAGCCTGTGTTTTTTCAGCATTTCAACCTGCGAAAACACTTCGTCGGGAGTACCCTGAGTAAGCACTCTTCCGCTGTCCATAACAACTACACGGTCGGCAAGCACAGCCTCGTCCATGTAGTGAGTTATGAGCACTACGGTGATTTTGTTTTCACGGTTAAGCTTGATAAGCGTTGACATTACCTCGTTTCTTCCGCTCGGGTCAAGCATTGCGGTAGGTTCGTCAAGCACAACGCACTTGGGCTGAATTGCCAAAATGCCCGCAATTGCCACACGCTGTTTTTGACCGCCCGAAAGCTTGTGCGGAGCGTGCATGCGGTATTCGTACATATCAACCGCCTTTAGGGCGTTGTCAACGCGCCTGCGTATTTCTTCGGGTTCAACGCCGAGGTTTTCGGGACCGAAGGCTACGTCGTCCTCAACAATGCTTGCGACAAGCTGATTATCGGGATTTTGAAGCACAAGTCCGACCTTTTCGCGAATGTCCCATGTTTTGTTTTCGTCAGCCGTGTCATCTCCGTCAACATACACCTTGCCGCTGTCCGGCAATAGCATTGCGTTGAGATGCTTGGCGAGCGTTGATTTTCCGCAGCCGTTGTGACCGATTACCGCCACAAATTCACCTTCGTTTATATCAAGGCTTACGTTGTCAACAGCGTTGACGTGCGGCTGAGGGTCGGTTTCCTCGGCATAGGAAAAGCACACGTTTTTTATTTGAATAAAAGCCATTTATAATTTCTCCCAGATTGCGGTTGAGCCGCAGGGCAAAACAAGTCCCGTGTCGGTCACCCTGAGTCCGATTTCATCGCTTGAAACCGTGCCGCCGAAGTCTTTTTTCAACAGCACGCTCAAAAGATATTCCATAACAGCGGGAGAAAGTCCCGTTGTGTATGAATTTAATATAAAGAATACGGGGTCGTCGCTTAACGCCTGCCCGCACAGGCTTACCAGCGGATAAAGCTGTTCTTCAAGCTTCCAAACCTCGCCGCCCGGACCTCTGCCGTAGGACGGAGGGTCCATTATGATTCCGTTGTAACGGTTGCCTCGGCGGATTTCGCGCTGTACAAACTTTACGCAGTCGTCAACAAGCCAGCGAACGGGCTTGTCCGCGACTCCGCTAGACTGCGCGTTTTCCTTTGCCCACTGAACCATGCCCTTTGAAGCGTCAACATGACACACCATGGCTCCGGCTTCCATGCACGCAAGCGTGGCGCATCCGGTATAGCCGAAAAGGTTCAGTATTTTCAACGGACGGTTTTGTTCCTTGATTTTCGCGGCGGCAAAGTCCCAGTTTACCGCCTGCTCAGGGAACACACCCGTGTGCTTAAAGCCCATGGGCTTTATGTTAAAGGTTAAATTGTTGTAGTTAATTGTCCAGCGCTGCGGCACCTTTTTGTAGGTTTCCCAATGACCGCCGCCTTTGTTTGAGCGGTGATACCGCGCGTGCGCCTGACGCCACAAAGGATTTTTTTTGCCTGTTGACCAAATGATTTGAGGGTCGGGACGAATTAAAATAATATCGCCCCATCGCTCAAGACGTTCGCCGTCGGATGTGTCAATAAGCTCGTAATCCTTCCAGTTTCCGGATAATCGCATTGCTCATTTTCCTTTTTAATTATTTCCGAACAGATTTGGCTGAGTAGCCGCGCCTGTTACCGTGCCTTTTGGAAAATCATATCCCAAATGACGGCAGCCCTCGGCAGTAATACACCTTCCCCGCGGAGTGCGGCTTAAAAATCCGATTTGAAGCAGGTACGGTTCATAAACATCCTCAATAGTTACGGCTTCCTCGCCTATGGCGGCAGCAAGGGTTTCGAGTCCCACGGGTCCGCCGTTGTAAAACCTAATAATCGCTTCAAGCATCCGCCTGTCGTTTTGGTCAAGCCCGAGCTCGTCAATTTCAAGTCTGTCAAGCGCGGTTCTTGCGGTGTCGCAGGTGATTACGCCGTCGCTCATAACCTGAGCGAAGTCGCGCACGCGTTTGAGCATACGGTTTGCTATTCGCGGAGTGCCGCGCGAACGCGAGGCTATTTCAAGCGCGCCGTCCACGTCTATTTCAATACCCAGGATACCAGCGCTGCGCTTTACGATTCCGGCAAGCTCCTCGGGCGTATAAAGCTCAAGTCTTAACACTACGCCGAAGCGGTCGCGCAAGGGAGCGGTAAGCTGTCCTGCCCTGGTGGTTGCGCCCACAAGGGTGAAACGCGGAAGCGGCAGGTGGTACGAAGCCGCCATTTGTCCTTTGCCGGTGATTATATCAATTGCGAAATCCTCCATCGACGGGTAAAGCACTTCCTCAACCGCGCGGCTGAGCCGGTGTATTTCGTCAATAAAAAGCACGTCTCCTTCGTTTAAGTTGGTAAGAAGCGCCGCCAAGTCTCCCGGTTTTTCAATTGCGGGGCCCGAGGTAATTCGGCAGGAAACACCGAGTTCATTTGCGATAATGCCGGCAAGCGTGGTTTTGCCGAGTCCCGGAGGACCGTAAAGCAAAACATGGTCAAGCGTTTCGTTCCTGATTTTTGCCGCCTCAATAAACACGCGCAGGTTTTCCTTCGCCTTGTCCTGACCTATATATTCGTCAAGATTTTTAGGCCTGAGCGGATTATCGCCCTCGGACACGTCCTCGGGAATTTCAGAGGTATCCGTTATTCGGTTTTCAAAATCAAATTCATCTGTAAACTGCATATTACTCATATTATTACCTTATTTACGTCCCATTTCACGCAAGGTCATGGCGATGAGCTGTTCAACCGGAAGGCTGCTGTCGAATTTTGAAACCAACGGTGAAACCTCGCCGGGCGCATAACCCAACACTCCCAACGCTTCAATTGCCTTGGAAACATTGCCGGCGGAAACTGCCGCCGCTGCTCCCGTTACCGCGCTCATGTCACCGTCAGTGCTCATTGCCTTTGCGAGCTTGTCCTTTAACTCAAGTATAATGCGCTGGGCGATTTTTTTACCCACGCCCTGAGCGCGCGTTATTGACTTAACGTCATTTGAGGCTATTGCCATTGCAACCTGTTCGGGACTGAGCTCCGAAAGTATCGCGAGACCTGCCTTGGGGCCTACTCCGCTGACGCTTATAAGCGTTTTAAATGTCTCGAGCTCGGTTGTTGAAGCAAAACCGAAAAGCTCCATCGCGTCCTCGCGCACATTTAAGTAGGTATACAGCATGACCTCGGTATTCGGCTTAAGCTGTTTTAAAGTATTGATTGTCGTCTGGCAGTTGTAGCCCACTCCGCCGCATTCGACAACAGCCGTTGACGGAGTTGTATGAATTAACTTTCCTCTTACTGAGTAAAACATTTTGTCTCCTTAATCAGCGCAAAAGCGAATGTAATGCTTCTACTGATAATGCGTTCCTCTTTGATAAATTTTTCGCCTTAAGTCGGAGCCTGCCGCCTGAGCGTGACATATCGCTATTGCAAGGGCGTCGGCGGTGTCGTCGGGCTTGGGTATTTCGCTTAAATTTAAAAGCCTGCGCGTCATTTCCATAACCTGTGGTTTTTTTGCTTTGCCGTAGCCCGTGACTGCGGTTTTTACCTGCAAAGGCGTGTACTCAAAAATAGGAATTTTTAACTGCTGCGCCGCAAGCAGAGTAACGCCTCTTGCCTGCGCTACCTTGATGGCGGTTTTTTGATTCGTCTGAAAATACAGCCGTTCAATTGCAAGAGCGTCCGGACGGCACCGCTTAAGAATTGCGTAAAGCTCGTTGTAAATATATTCGAGGCGCTGATTAAAATCGGTATGCGCCTGCGTTTCAACAGAACCGAAGCCCAATGCCTTGTACGCGTTTGACTGAAAGCTGACAGCTCCCCAACCAACAATTGCGTAGCCCGGGTCTATTCCGAACACTACCAAAAAAATTCCTCCGTACTTCAGGGTATAAAAATACATTCTATTTGATTATATCACAATTGCAAGCAATACGCAACATTTTTTAACGCTTTTTAAGCGTTACGGTTTTACCTTCAAAGCTTAAATCAAGCAGGTTGCCGCGCGGAGTGTATTTAAAGCCGTAATTCTGCGCTATTTGAGGCATAAAAATCACGAATTCCGTTTCATCGGCAAGGTATTTTCCCTCGATTTTCGTTTTGTCTTTTCCGTTTGATAATGTCAGACAGGCGATTTTGCCGTTAAAATCAAGGTCGATTTTTCCGCCCGACTTAAGCTTGAGCTGCCACGAAGATGACGTCAGCTCGCCGACGCAGCTCGTTTCCCCTGTTTCACAACCGCATAAAAACAGCGCGAATGTGATAAAAATAAGCGTAAAGACAAATTTTTTCAAAATATTCACTCCTTAAGCGGTATTATATACTTATAAAAAATATTCGCGGATTTTAAAAGTATGCAAATATGTTATTTACAGTTTTGTTATTATTCTTGAAAAGCAATAAAAGTTTTGCTATATTATTTTTGACAGGAGTTATTGGAGTGGTTTATTTGCAGCGTGAAATTACTCAGCCCTGCTTCGTTTTTGAAAGCTCGGGCGAGGTTATGCAGGCAGGATGGGCGCGCCGCCCGATGTTTGCGTATAACAAAAGCAAAAGCAAGTCGCAGAATCACTGCGAACGCGATTGCTATTTTATTAATAACGGCGAGGTTTCGCTTTATTTATGCGTCGAAAATTATACGCCGGGTTTTTCGGTCAAGATTGCCATTGCCGACCTTAAACGCGGCGGTGTGATTCATGACTGTGTGGTAAAAAAATTCAGCTTTAAAAAAATAAGCCTGCCCGAAGCGCCTCACAAAGGCGAGCTGCTGTACACGGACAAGCTTATTCAATTGCAGATTACCCACAGCGTTGACAGCAGGATTTTGAAATGCGACTTCATTGATTTCGGCGCTATTAAAAATTTATATTTCAACCTTCATTTAAGCCGCCGCAAGGGCGACAGCCTAAATATTTTGGCGCCGTTTGAACGCAACCGCAGGTATTTTTATATGAAGCGGTTTGAACCCGAATTTACCGCGGAGGGGATTATACGCGTAGGCGGACTTGAATATTCTTTAAAAGAAAATACCTCTCTTGCCTATTTTGACAGCGCGCGCTTTTACAAGCCCAGAAAGCACAACTATCAGCGGCTTGGCTGCGACACTGTGCTAAATTCCGGAAGAATATCGCTGAATTTGGCAAGCCGCGTGGGTGACAACCGCTACGGAAATGAAAACTGCATGTTTATTGACGGTAAAATATTAAAGCTTCCGCAAATAAACGTAAAAGGTACGACCTTAAGAGAAGGCAGACCGTTTTACTTTTCGGATGACGACGGCAAAATTGACCTGACTTTTAAGCCGTTTACGCTTAAGGGCAAGCCGATGAATGCCGTGATGGACAAAAGCGAGGTTATTTTCGGCAGGCTGTTTGGCTTTATTTGTTTGCCGGACGGCGAAAAGCTTGCGCTTGACAACGCGCAGGCACACTTGGTTTTTGCCGAATTTTAAAATTTTTTCTTGCGCGGCGGTTATTTTTGTGATATAATCTATACATAACTTACTAAATTGGTGGGATTTGGATGAAAATATCAACAAAAGGTCGTTACGCGCTCAGAATGCTGCTTGATTTGGCGGAGCATAAAAACGACGGATATATTGCCCTTAAAGACATCGCGGCAAGACAGGGAATCTCAAAAAAGTATCTTGAGCAAATTATTCCCGTGCTTAACAAAACCGATATTTTAAACGCCAACCGCGGTTATCAGGGCGGATACAAGCTTGCGAAAAGCCCTGATAAATACACGGTGGGTGATATTTTAAGGCTTACGGAGGGCAGTCTGGCTCCCGTTGCATGCCTTGACCACAACCCCATTGAGTGCGACAGAAGCGACGACTGCATTACCCTGCCGATTTGGAAGGGGCTTTACAAGGTGATTTCGGATTATCTTGACAACATTACTTTGCAGGATATTTTGGACAACCGCGCGGAGCTTTACGCAAATGATTATGTGATATAACAAAGTTGGCTTTTGACAACAAACGGCGGCTCAGACGAGCCGCCGTGTTTTTGTGCTTAATATTCCCTTTCCTCTTTG
>ODAI012832846.1_pt1 | contig 10148 bp, 7 predicted proteins | sample 1539321 | NCBI WGS metagenome assembly ODAI01 (sample SAMN02144231, study PRJEB22623) | gut metagenome | biome: sheep rumen | host: Ovis aries | place: New Zealand | reverse complement strand
GGCGGCGCATTCGAGGTGACGGCCAGTGAGAATTCCAAACTGTTGCCGGGCGACCGTTTCGAAGTCTCCCACCTGATGAAAGGCTATCCGCTCTTCATTCCCCGCATTCTCCGCGCCGGGGAATACACACCTGCCTATGTCGCCGGCAACAACGGCGGCCTGACGCTGTTGCGCGTCGAGGCCTGATCGATCAGTCTTTCAGCAGGCCATCCAGTTTGCTGTCATTTAAGTCGGATAGCATAAGTTTAATGACGGATAACAAGTCAGGGATGTCGGTCTTGATTGTGCCGAATATGCCTTCGGCATCTACTTCGCCATATTCGTGTGAGAGGAAGTTCCGCATTCCAAATACTGAATTCCAAGGAATGCTGGGGTAGCATTTGAAAAGGCCCAGTCCGCAGAGGTTCCGGATCTTCACAAGCGACTCCGTGATGAATTGCAGACTCATGCCACAGGCACGATATACGGTCATACCGGTAAGCGATGTCAAATAGTCATCGGGCTTGTGAATGCCACCGCTCATCTGCAGAAGGAGTTCCGTCTCTTTAATTGCGCTGACCAATAGCGCTTTCACCCGTTCTTTCTTAGGATACATATCGGGCCTCCTTCGCCAATTGTTCTTTAAAGGATTCCGGTAAGGATGACTTTAATGAGACCAAGTCGATTTTTCTGCCAAAAATGAGTTGGAGTTGTCCGGCGATCTCTGCATAACGATAGAGTGTAGGTTCTTTTAGGGCGACGACGATATCAATATCGCTGTCGGGAGTTTCTTCTCCCCGGACAAAACTACCGAATACACCAATTTTTTCGATTCCAAGCCGCTCTTTGTTGCAGGAATAGTAAACTTTCAAAAGGTTGAGAATATGATTGATTCCAGTCTCTTCTTGCGGCCTTATATCCTTGAAGTCAACAATCATCTGGTAGCCAAGGGCCGCCAATACCCTGTCGACGGTCTCAGGGCTCCCCAAAAGGCCATTCTCCATTCTGGAGATTTGGGATTTGCTCATACCCGCCAGGATCCCTACCTGCTCCTGAGTCATTCTTCGTGACAAGCGCAGCTCTTTGAGAAAAGCGTAGTGTTTCATTTTTTTCTGCAAAGATACAATAAGTTTAATAAATATGCAACTTATCGCTTCTGCGCGTCGATGATCTGGTTTGAGACTTCTTCGAAGAGGTCGTCGATGCTTTCGGCTTGGTCGGCCTGGCCGGGCTCCGGCTTTTGACCGGCCTGCTGCGGTGCCGCTGCTTCTTCCGCTTTTCCGCCCCGGGCAAAGAAGTAGCCGCCGGCCAGGACGGAGGCGACCAGGGCGGTGGCCGCCAGGATCCACCAGAACCAACGGCCCCGGCCGTGGCGCAGCAGCGCGGCCTTCACCTCTTCGGCCGAGGCGTAGCGCTTTTCTCTCTTGCGGTCCATACATTTGAGCGCGATGCCCGTATAGCGGTCCGATACTTCGAAGAGGATGCGCCCCAGCGAAAAGATGTCGCTTCGCGCATCAGCCGGCTCGCCGCGGAGCACTTCGGGCGCGGCATAGACCACCGTTCCCGCCGATTCCTTGTGGGTGGCGTGCGTGTCGGAGTCGGAGAGGCCGAAATCGATGAGTTTGATGTGCGAACCCTTGTGGGTGACCAGAATGTTTTCAGGTTTCAGATCGCGGTGGTACACCTGCTTTCGGTGGATGTAGGACAATGCATCGCAAATCTCGCTGAACAATTGCTGCTCCAGCATTTTGTCGATGGGACCGTGGGCATACAGTTCTTCAAGCGTACAGCCGTCAACCCATTCCATTTCGATGCAGGGACCTAAGCCTTCCACTTCCCGGAAATCGAGGGTCTTGCAGATACCGGGATGGTCAAGTTCCCAGCCAATCTCGAATTCCTTGCGCAGCAGGCCCTGGTAGAACGGGTCTGCGCGGTGCTCTTCCTTGAGTGCCTTGAGCACGCGGAATTTCCCTTCGCGGGCCGTCCGGAACAACATGCTGGGGCCGGACTCGGACTGGTAAATGCACTCGAGTTCGCTGACCGAAGTCATGCCGCAGGGCGGATCTGTGAAGAAAAATGAGGGTTCTCCCATAAAAATCAAGCGAATATACGGATTTTTTTGTGTATATTTGAAAACTATGCGGCGAATCTTGCTTGGACTGATCCTTTTATGCGGCTGCCTGACGGCGGCCGGTGCGCAGAATACGGCTGCGCGTCGTGCGCAGGCCGCCCGCGACAGCCTTCGCTGGGAACAGGTTCTTGACGCTTATCAGGCATTCTGCGACATTGCGGTTGAGGCCCGCAGCGGTGAGCCGGAAGCCATCGGTCGGCTTCGTACCCAGGCCGATGCCATCACCGCTCTCCTTCAGCAGGTGAAAGGCAGCCGGATGACCGCCTCGCAGCAGAAGCGCTTCGAGCGGATGAAACAACGTTATGCCAATGTCGTCATGCTGCCCGATCTTCCGGCAGCGCCTTTCCCGGCGCCATCCTTGCCTGTGCAGCCCGTCCAAGTGGTGCAGGGCCAGACGGTTGTCATCCGGGACACGGTCTTCGTGGTCCGTGAAGTCCGGCAGATCGACACTGTCCGCGTCGTGGAGCAGGTGGATAAGATTGTGGAGGTTCCGGTGGAACGGATTGTGGAAGTTCCGGTCGAAACACGGACAATGCCGGCAGAGGATGCCTCCGTATCGGCGGCTGAACCGGTCAAGCAGCGTGCTTCGTATTTGTTGCTGGGACAGGCCGTCGCGCCAGATTTTTCGTATGGGGCCATGCTGGGGGTCATGCGCAAGGCCGGTTTTTATGTCCGTTTCGACAGCAATTTCCGTTGGCGGACGGCCGACTACAGTTGTACATCGGCCGGGCAGGCCTCATACGGCCAGATCTGGACGACCGGTCACAGCGAACGCAGCCGCCTGACCGTGGCCGGCGGTCTGCTGCTGCATCCGCTGCCGTGGCTCACGGCCTATGCCGGTGCCGGCTACGGTGAGCGCTCGCTCTACTGGGAAGACATCTCCGGCCGCTGGGCGCAAGTATCCGACGTCTCCTGCCGCAGCTTTTCCGCCGACATCGGCTTGATCTTCAATCTCGATCACCTGGCCATTTCCGCCGGTTTGACCACGATTGGCTTCTCCCGTCTCGACGCCATGCTTGGCCTCGGCTTTATCTTCTGACCCCGCCTTTTCTTGCGCTGCAACGGACGCAGCTGCTATTCAGCGAGTTGCTGAAGTTGACCCCCTCCGAAACGGAGGGGGTCAACTCATGTAAGCGGCTGTAAATCAAGTGTGTCCGTTGCAGCGCAAGAAGGGGCGGTCGCGACAGACCGCAGTCGCAGATAAGGAGGCGTTCGCAGAATGGCGCTGCCGCTAGCGGTACTCGTCCCAGGCCTTCACGGGGAGGGTGGCGGGATCGAGGGCGCAGAAGGCACGGATGTAGGCCGTGGCCAGGCGGCTGTTCGTAATCAGCGGGACGTTGAAGTCGATGGCGGCCCGGCGGATGCGGTAGCCGTTGGTGAGTTCGCCGTGGGTGAAGTTCTTCGGGATGTTCACCACCAGGTCCACGCGATGGCTCTGGATCAGATCGACGGCCGAAGGAATGGCCTCCGGCTGGCGGCCGCCGTCGGCCGGCCCGCCGACCGCGTGCGCGTCAGCTCTGCGCCCGTCCGCGCCCGGCCCGTCAGCCGCGCCCGGCCCGTCCGGCGCTTCGTCGGGGAAGCGGGTGCGGCGGGCGGGGACGCCGTTTTCCTGCAGATAGCGCCAGGTGCCGGTTGTCGCGTAGATGTCGAAGCCCTGCTGGCTGAGCATCTGGCAGGCCGGCAGCAGGTCGGCTTTCTGGATGGCGTTGCCCGATGAGATCAGGACGGCGTGCTGCGGAATCTGGTGGCCGACCGAAAGCATCGCCTTGAGAATGGCCTCGTCGAGATTGTCGCCGATGCAGCCGACCTCGCCCGTGGAAGCCATATCCACGCCCAGGACCGGATCGGCGTGGCCCAGGCGGGAGAAGGAGAACTGCGAGGCTTTCACGCCGACATACGGTAGTTCGAAAGCATCGATTCCGGAAGTCTCCGGGTGCTCGCCGAGCATACAGCGCACGGCCAGGTCGATGAAATTCAACTTCAGGATTTTCGACACGAAGGGGAAACTCCGGGAGGCCCGCAGGTTGCACTCGATGACCTTCACCTGCCCCTGGTGAGCCAGGAACTGGATGTTGAACGGGCCGGTGATGTGGAGTTCGGCGGCGATGGCGGAAGCCACGCGCCGGATGCGGGCGGCGGTCACGCAGTAGAGTTTCTGCGGCGGGAACTGGATGGTGGCGTCACCCGAATGGACGCCGGCATATTCGATGTGCTCGGAGATGGCATGCGCCACGATCCGGCCGGCGTCGGCCACGGCGTCGAATTCGAACTCCTTGCTGCGCTGGATGAATGAACTGATGACCACCGGATGCTCCGCCGAGACTTCGACGGCCATCTCCAGGAAGGTCTTCAGGTCTTCATCGCTGTAGCATACGTTCATCGCCGCCCCCGAGAGGACATACGAGGGCCGTACCAGCACCGGATAGCCGACTTCGTCGATGAAGTGCCGGATATCGTCCATCGTGGTCAGCTCCTGCCAGCGCGGCTGGTCGATGCCCAGCGCATCAACCACCGAAGAGAACTTGTTGCGGTCTTCCGCCCGGTCGATGTCGTCGGCGTTGGTTCCCAGGATGTTGACGCCACTGCGCTGCAGCGGCAGGGCCAGGTTGTTGGGGATCTGGCCGCCGACGCTGACCACCACGCCGTATGGTTTCTCGACGGCGCAGATCTCCAGGACGGTCTCGAAGCTGAGTTCGTCGAAGTAGAGCCGGTCGCAGCTGTCGTAGTCGGTCGAAACGGTCTCCGGGTTGTAGTTGATGATGACGGTCTGCCAGCCCCGCTGCCGGAAGGCATTCACGGCGTTGACCCCGCACCAGTCGAATTCGACGCTGCTGCCGATGCGGTAGGCGCCGGAACCCAGGACGATGACGGTCCGCGAGCCGTAGTAGGAGGGAACGATGTCGTTCTTGCTCCCGTTATAGGTCAGATACAGGTAGTTGGTCCGGGCCGGGAATTCGGCGGCCAGCGTATCGATCTGTTTGATGCACGGATGGATGCCCAGGGTGAGCCGCCGCTCGCGGACCTCGGCCTCCGGCCGCTTGTATACACGGGCGATCTGGATGTCGGAAAATCCCTGCCGTTTGGCCCGCAGGAAAAGATCGCGGCCGACGGCGGCCAGCGACGGGCAGGCTTCCAGTTCGCGGTAGGTCGTTTCCAGGGCGAACAGTTTGTCGAGGAACCAGCGGTCGATGCGGGTCAGTTCGTGGACGCGCTCCACGCTGTAGCCCGATTCGAAGGCCGCCGCAATGGCGAAGATGCGCGTGTCGGTGGGATGCGACAGGGCCCAGTCGAGGTCTTCCACCTTGTAGGGTTTGTTGCAGACGAAGCCGTTGGCGCCCTGCCCGATCATCCGGAGTCCTTTCTGGATGGCTTCTTCGAAGGTGCGGCCGATGGCCATCACCTCGCCGACGCTTTTCATGCTGGATCCGATCTCCCGCGAGACGCCCTTGAATTTGGCCAGGTCCCAGCGGGGAATCTTGCACACCACGTAGTCCAGCGCGGGTTCGAAAAAGGCGGGGGTCGTCTGTGTGACCGAATTCTTCAGTTCGAAAAGTCCGTAGCCCAGGCCGAGTTTGGCCGCCACGAAAGCCAGCGGATAACCGGTCGCTTTCGAGGCAAGGGCCGACGAGCGGCTCAGCCGCGCGTTGACTTCGATCACGCGGTAGTCATCCCCGTCGGGACTGAAGGCGTACTGCACGTTGCATTCGCCGACGATGCCCAGGTGGCGCACGATGTCGATGGCTTTCTGCCGCAGGAAATGGAATTCGTCGTTGGTCAGGGTCTGCGAGGGAGCCACTACGATGCTCTCGCCCGTATGGATACCCAGCGGGTCGAAATTCTCCATGTTGCAGACGGTGATGCAGTTGTCGTAGCGGTCGCGTACGACCTCGTATTCAATCTCTTTCCAGCCCCTGAGCGATTTCTCCACCAGCACCTGCGGCGAGAAGGCGAAGGCCTTCCCGGCCGCCGCCTCGAGCTCGGCCGCATTGTCGCAGAAGCCGGAGCCCAGTCCGCCCAGCGCATAAGCCGCCCGCAGGATGACGGGGTAGCCCACCTGCGCGGCCGCATCCAGCGCTTCCGCGACGGAAGCGGCGGCGTGCGAGCGGATGGTTTTCACGCCGATCTCGTCGAGCCGCCGGACGAAGCGGTCGCGGTCTTCGGTGTCGATGATCGACTGGACGGGCGTCCCCAGCACGCGGACGCCGTGCCGCGCCAGCACGCCGCTCCGGTACAGTTCCACGCCGCAGTTGAGGGCGGTCTGCCCGCCGAAAGAGAGGAAGATGCCCTGCGGTTTTTCTTTCTCGATGACCTTTTCGACAAATACGGGCGTCACAGGCAGGAAATAGATCTTGTCGGCGATGCCTTCGGAGGTCTGCACGGTGGCAATGTTGGGGTTGATCAGCACGGTCTGAATGCCTTCTTCGCGAAGGGCTTTCAGGGCCTGGGAGCCGCTGTAGTCGAATTCGCCCGCCTCGCCGATTTTCAGGGCGCCAGAGCCCAGCAGCAGCACTTTCTGTATGGTTTTGTCCAGCATGATGTCAGAGTTTGGAGATGAATTCATCGAAAAGGAATTCCGTATCGACCGGCCCGCTCGAGGCTTCGGGATGGAACTGTGCCGAGAAGAAGGGCTTGGTCTTGTGACGGATCCCTTCGTTGGTACCGTCGTTCATGTTGACGAACATCGGTTCCCATTCGGGGCCGAGCGTGGCGGTGTCCACGGCGAAACCGTGGTTCTGGGAGGTGATGAAGCAGCGGTCGGTGCCGCACAGGCGCACGGGCTGGTTGTGGCTGCGGTGGCCGTATTTGAGCTTGAAGGTCGTGCCGCCGGCCGCGCGGCTGAGCAGCTGGTTGCCCATGCAGATGCCGAAGACGGGTTTGTCGCCCGAGAGGGCCTTGCGCAGGTGTTCGACCGTAATGTCGCACAGGGCCGGGTTTCCCGGGCCGTTCGAGACGAAAAGCCCGTCCCATTCCAGGGTATTGAAATCGTAGTCCCAGGGGACGCGCACCACCTCGATGCCGCGCTTGAGCAGGCAGCGGATGATCTGGTGCTTGACGCCGCAGTCCACCAGGACGACCCGCTTGGGGCCGCTGCCGTAGCGGATCACCTCCCGGCAGCTGACGATTGCCACCTGGTTTTCGAGGTTGGGATCGGGGAATGCCGCGGGAGCCGGGGAGCCTGCGGGCACGATGGCTCCGAGCTGGGCGCCTTCGTCGCGGAGCAGCTGCACCAGGGCGCGGGTGTCGATGCCGCAGATTCCCGGAACGTGCTGTTCCTGCAGCCATTGCTCCAGGCTCTTGCTGGCGTCCCAGTGGCTGTATTTCTCGCTGTAGTCGGCGATGACCAGGCCGCGCACGTGGATTTTTTCGGATTCGAAACGGGTGCACAGGCCCTGGGCGTCGGGTGCTTCGTCGGGGATGCCGTAGTTGCCTACCAGCGGATAGCTGACGCAGAGGATCTGGCCGCTGTAGGAAGGGTCGGTCAGGCTCTCGGGGTAGCCGACCATGGCCGTGGAAAATACGATCTCTCCTTCGGAGGGGCCGTCGTAGCCGAAACTCCAGCCGCTGAATTCACGGCCGTCTTGCAGCAGGAGCGTGGCTTTCTTGCGTTTGTTCATGATGCTTTCTGCGGGGTTTTACCAGGCGGCGGCCGCCTCCATGACAGCCGCGATCTGGCGGGTGCACAGCTTGCCCAGGCTGCCCAGGTGGGTATGTCCCAGGTCGGAAGCCTTGAGGCTGGCCGGTGCGGGGCCTTCATAGTGGAATCTGCCTTCATTCACTTCGATGCCGACCTGCCGGTAGGCCTCCCGGAACGGGGTTCCGGAAAGGACCCGGCGGTTGACTTCTTCGACGGTAAAGAGTGTCTCGTAGAGCGGGTTCTCGAAGATTTGCGGGTTGACCTGCAGATGCTGCAGCATATAGGCTGTCATCTGCAGGCAGTCGTGCAGCTGGTCGATGGCGGGGAAGAGAATCTCCTTGAGCAGCTGGTAGTCGCGGTGATAGCCGTGGGGCAGGTTGCTGGCCAGCAGCGCGATTTCTCCCGGGCAGGCCAGGATGCGACCACAGCGTCCGCGGATGATCTCCCACACGTCGGGATTTTTCTTGTGCGGCATGATGCTGCTGCCGGTGGTCAGGGAGTCCGGGAAATGGATGAATCCCTGGTTCGGGCTCATATAAAAGATGCAGTCGGCTGCAAATTTGTTGAGGGTCAGGGCGACGGCGCCGAGGGCACCGGCGACGGTGCGCTCGAGGCGCCCGCGGCCGAGCTGGGCGGCGACGCTGTTGTAAACGGGTTCGGCGAAACCGAGCAGTTGTGTGGTCATCGCCCGGTCGAGCGGGAAAGAACTCCCGTAGCCGGCCGCCGAGCCGAGCGGATTGCGGTCGGTGACTTTCCAGGCGGCGCCCAGCTGCGTCATGTCTTCTGCGAGGGCTTCCGCGTAGGCGCCCAGCCACAGTCCGAACGAAGAGGGCATCGCCAGCTGGCCGTGCGTATAGCCGGGCAACAGGATCTCTTTGTGTTTTTCGCTGAGATCCTGCAGGATATGGAATAGGTTCAGCACTTCGCTCCGCACTTGCCGCAGCTCTTTGCGCAGGTAGAGTTTCAGGTCCACGAGGACCTGGTCGTTGCGGGAGCGGCCGGCGTGGATCTTCTTGCCCAGTTCGCCCAGTTCGCGGGTGAGCATCAGTTCGATCTGGGAATGGATGTCTTCCACGTCGTCTTCGACCTGGAAGATACCGGCCTTGACCGACACCAGGATGCGTTCAAGCCCTTCGGACAGGGCTTTCCGCTCGGCAGCCGTGAGCAGTCCGATGCTTTCGAGCATCCGGATATGGGCCTGGGAGCCTTCGATGTCGCTCTCGGCCAGTCGCAGGTCGAGCGTGCGGTCGTCTCCGACGGTGAACCGGTCCACGAGCTCCGTAGCTTCAGTTCCTTTGTTCCATAATGTTGCCATAATGATTTGTTTTTGCATGAACTATACAAGTTCATGCATATCGTATAAATGTATTAATAAACTCTCTATAAATATCGATTGCCTGCGTGATTTCTTCGACGAGGATGTATTCGTCGGCGTGGTGGGAGCGGGTGGAGTCGCCCGGACCCAGTTTGACGGCGTCGCAGGGCAGCTGCATCCAGTCGGAGGAGGTCGGCGAGGAGAAGGTCTCCAGGCCGAGGGCGGCGACGGCGGCGCGCAGCGGCGAATCGGCGGCCGTGGCCGACGCCCGGTGCAGCAGGTTGCGGGCCACCAGCCGGCTGGTACAGACGGCCTGCAGCTGATCGCGGATTTCCGCGGGGGAATACAGTTCGTTCGGCCGGATGTCCACGACGAAGCGGCAGCGGTCGGGAATGACATTGTGCGCCAGGCCGGCTTCGATCTGCGTGACATTCAGGCGGACTGGCCCCATCTCCGGCGAGACCCGCGAGAAACGGTGGCTGCGCAGCCGGGCGATGTCGTCGAGGGCCAGATACAGGGCGTTGACCCCGTCGCCGCGGGCGGCGTGGCCGCTCTCGCCGACGGCTTCCCCGTCGAGCACCAGCAGGCCGCGTTCACTGGTGGCGGCCCGCATCCCGGTCGGTTCACCGACGATGGCCCAGTCGGGGCTCGGGAGCCAGTCGGGCGCCCCGGCCGGCTGACTGAAAGGTCCGTCCGGTCCGTACAACCAGCGCAGGCCGTCGGGGCCGGAGGTCTCCTCTTCGCGGACCAGCAACAGCAGCAGGTTGAACGGCAGCGGCCGTCCGGCGAAATGCCGCAGGACGGCCAGCATGGCCACGAGGCTGCCGCCGTCGTCGTTCGAGCCCAGCCCCCGGACGACGGCCGGATCGGTGCCGGGATCATAGGGACTGCGGGTGTAGCCGGCGGCCGGCGGAACGGTGTCCATGTGGGCGATCAGCGCCAGGGTTTTCCTGCCCGGATCGGGCGGAGCAGCTGCCGCGGAAATGTTTCCGCCGGGGCAGCTGTGCGGGAGTCCCTGCGACGTCAGCCATCCGCTGATCTGCCGGCAAAGCTTGTCCTCCTGCCCCGAAGGGGACGGGATGCGGACT
>ODAI012586753.1_pt1 | contig 10148 bp, 7 predicted proteins | sample 1539321 | NCBI WGS metagenome assembly ODAI01 (sample SAMN02144231, study PRJEB22623) | gut metagenome | biome: sheep rumen | host: Ovis aries | place: New Zealand | reverse complement strand
TTTCAGATGCAAACGTAGCGGTTGACTTCGGCTTCTTCAAGGGCCGTTTGAGCGGGACTCTCGAGTTCTACCAACGCGATCGTTCAGAGGTGATATTAACGAAGAGTTTGATGTCCTATAAAGAAATCAATACAATCGATTATAACAGTAAGGAACTCTATCGTAGCCGTGGCGTTGAATTGACCCTTCATACAGTCAATGTAGATACGAAGTTATTCGGTTGGAATAGTGATATCTGTTTCTCCTATTATCGCAACCGTACCGTTCGTCGTGACCCTGACTTTATACCTGCTCCATATCAAGATTATGTGGAGGACTGGGGAAATGTGTATGGATATAAAACCGACGGTTTGATTCAAGCCGGCGAGAGTTATCCATACCTGCCTAACTCGCAACCTGGAGCGATCCATTATTTGGATATAAACGGATATCAATATGAAGATGACGGTGTGACCATCAAGCGCGATGCGGAAGAACGCTATAGGCCTTCCGGAGGGCCGGATGCCAAATTGGATCAGGCTGATATTGTTAAGTTGTACAATAACACTCCGATTCCATTCTCGTTCAACAATACCTTCCGTCTGTGGCACTTTGACCTGAATATTTATCTATACGGTTCACTTAACGGCTGGAAGCAGAATGATGTTCTGTATCAGTCCAGTTATTGTATAGCCGATCTCACCTATGGTGTGAACGCCTTGACACAGGTGCAAAACCGATGGACTTATCAAAATCAAGAAGGAGTACTACCCGGCGTAGCCGAAATTAATTCCGGTATAGATCCATCCTCTTCGAATTTCTTCTATGAGCGTTCATGGTTCTTACGTTTGGATAATATTTCTCTCGGCTTTAATTTCCCGACAGAGTGGTTCAAGGGCTATGTTAAATCAGCCCGTATATATGCAGCTGTCCGTAACGTTGCAGTATTCACTCCTTATAAAGGTATGGACCCCGAAACGGGAAATGGTATAGGTGCCTATCCAAGTCAAATGTCCGGAGCAATCGGATTGAGTTTCAAATTCTAACCCTTGTAATCTTGTACTACTATGAATACGAAAAAATATTTAATAATTACTCTCTGCTCAGTTATTTTAGCATCTTGCGATTTGTACCGCGAAGATTATACAGAGATTGCAGAAGAAGATTTTCCTAAGACAGAGAATGACCTTAAGTTAGCGGTAAATGCACTCATGTACGAGTTCGGTACCGGCTACTGGGATGGTGAAGCCATCTATGGCGCGAATTATCGTGGCTATCAAGTTATGTCCGATATGACGACCGATGTTCTCTGGTCTTGTTGGGGATGGGAAAGCGATGTGCTCTATTATCAGCAGTGGCAAGACAACAATACCTCTTCTATCAGCGGCTATTTCTATGACGCATTTGCTCACTACCAGTTTTTGTCCAAAGCGCGTAATGTGATACGTCGTATTGAGGCAAGTAGTGCACCCGATGAGGCGAAAAAGCATTACTCAGCGGAAGCCCATGCTTTGCGGGGGTGGATGGGATTGTATCTATATGATAACTTCGGCCCTGTTCCGGTAGCAACCGACGCTCAATTGGACGACCCGCTTACCTTCAATTATATAGGCCGCCTGACTGAAGAGCAGTATGACTCCGTAATGACGGAGGACCTTACTTACGCTATCGAAAATCTGCCCGAATATGCTCCGCGAGGCAGAATGACAAAAGGTATAGCGATGACCTTACTCCTTAAGTATCGTATGATGCAAGGACGTTTCAAAGATGCCGAGCAGTTGTGCCGTGACATCATCGCCCTCGGTGTATATAGTCTTCAGCCCAATTATTCTGATGTTTTTGATATAACGAAAAAAGATAATAATGAGATTATCCTATGCGTGCCGGCAAATAGTAGTTCCTCTTGGACTGCCAATTATATGATAGCCGAGATATTGCCTGCCGATATGCCATGGGCGGAAAAATCCACAGGATGGGGAGGCTATGTGATGCCTTGGGCCTTCTATGACACCTTCAAAGCCTCCGACAAGCGTCTCCAATGTGTTTATACCAGTTATACGACAGCTTCCGGACGAAATATGGACAAGACCAATTCCGCCCAGCTTTCTTATGGTGCTCTACCACTTAAGTATGGCGTAGATCCTGATATGACCGGAGATCAGGCTGGAAATGATTTGATTATCTATCGTTATTCTGATGTTCTGCTCTCATTGGCAGAGTGTATCGCCCGTAATAGTGGAGTAAACAGCGAGGCAGAAGGTTACCTTAACCAAGTCCGTCGTCGTGCAGGTTTGGGAGATATCATCGGATACAATACGAATGACTTCCTTACCGCAATTCTTGAGGAACGCGGTCATGAGTTTTATTTGGAAGGTTTACGCCGCCAAGACCTCATCCGTTTCGGCAAATATGCCGAGTATGCGAACAATCGTATCAAAGCCGCTAATGCTGCCGGAGGTAACTATTATACGGTAACCAATGTGCATAATCGCTATCCGATTCCACAAGCGTTTATAGACGAATCCAAATCGGCAATAACCCAAAATCCCGGCTATTAATTCTGTAGTACACCTTACATATAATAATTAATATACATACCTATGAATAAACAACAATTAATTGCTGCCTTTGCAGCTAAATTTAATGGGTCCACCGGAACACTTTATGCTTCTCCCGGACGTATTAATCTTATCGGCGAGCATACTGATTATAATGGAGGTTTTGTCTTTCCTGGCGCAGTAGAGCAGGGAATAATGGCCGTTATTCGTCCTAACGGAACAGATACCGTACGTGCTTACTCTATGGACTTGGATGACTATGCCGAATGGGCAGTAACCGACCCGAAAGGCCCGGAATCTACTTGTTTCCGCTTCGTATATGGTGTTGCTCGTGAATTAGTAGAACGCGGTGTGGACGTGAAGGGCTTCGATACTGTTTTTGCGGGTGATGTCCCCCTTGGTGCCGGCATGTCTTCTTCTGCAGCCTTAGAGAGTTGTTTCGCTTTTGGCTTGAATGACCTTTTCCATGGTTCTATCTCTAAGTGGGATATGGTCCTTGCCGGACAAGCTACTGAACACAAATATATCGGTTGCAACTGTGGTATCATGGACCAATTTGCTTCTGTATTCGGTCAAGCCGGCAAACTGATGCGCTTGGATTGCCGCAGTCGGGAGTTTGAGTATTTCCCATTTAATCCCCAAGGCTACAAATTGGTTCTCGTAAATTCCTGTGTGAAGCATGAGTTGGCAGGTTCCCCATATAATGATCGTCGTCGCTCATGTGAAAATGTGGCAGCAGCTGTTCAAAAACTGCATCCGGAACGTAAGATTGAAACGCTTCGCGATTGCACATGGGAAGATATTGAAGCAGTTAAGAGTACATGTTCTGCTGAAGATATCAAGCGTGCTACATTTGTACTTGGAGAGAAAGACCGCGTATTGGCTGTTTGCGACGCATTGAATCGTGGCGATTATGAAGAAGTAGGACGTCAGATGTACCTTACTCACCAAGGATTGAGTCATGATTACGAAGTGAGTTGCGAAGAGTTAGACTTCCTTAATGATATTGCAAAGGAATGCGGTGTAACCGGTTCCCGTATCATGGGAGGCGGATTTGGCGGCTGTACCATCAATCTTGTTAAAGACGAACTCTATGACGCTTTCACGACTCGTGCCGTACAGGCCTTTAAGGAAAAGTATAATGTAACACCTAAAATTATAGATGTAGTAATTGGCGATGGTAGCCGTAAAATCGAATAATGATGGACGCAATACGTAGTTTTACCCTCACCGGAGCAAAAGGATTTAGCGCCGAGATTTCTAATTATGGAGCCAAACTGCTGCGCCTGATGGTGCCCGACGATAAAGGGCAACTCGCGGATGTTGTTCTGGGTTTCAATACTATCGAGGAATGGCAGACTAAAGAACCCTATTTTAATGCCATAATCGGTCGTGTGGCTAATCGAATTAAAAACGGTCGGTTCGAATTGGATGGTAAAACGTACCAGTTACCCATCAATAATGGTACCAATTCTCTTCACGGTGGTGTACATGGCTTTAACAGTAAAGTGTGGGATGTCCTCTCATATGATGATCGTAGTCTTGTACTACACTATTGTGCTGTTGACGGCGAAGAGGGGTATCCGGGCAATTTAGATGTAATAGTGACTTATTCTGTTAAAGAAACGTCACTCACTATTCATTACAAAGCCGTTACCGATGCGCCGACGATTGTAAACTTGACCAACCACTCCTATTTTAATCTTAACGGAGAAACTTCACCTTCGGTGCGTAACCATATGTTACAGGTCATTGCTGATGCCTATACGCCTTTTGACGCAACTGCTTGCCCAACAGGTGAAATAATTCCTGTCGAAGGCTCGCCGATGGATTTTCGCCATCCAGTGCAAATAGATGAGCGCATAGATGACCCGTTCTTTGTTCCGGGGCGCGGTATTGATAATAACTTCGTGCTCCGAAAGACGCCCGGTCTGCATACGCCGGAATTAGCTGCAGTCGTATGCGCTTCCGGTAGAAAAATGGAAGTGTTCACAACATTGCCGGGTCTGCAGGTTTATACGGGTAATTGGGTGGAAGAAAATATAGGGAAGGGTGGTTCTCTCTATTGCCCGCAGAACGCTATATGCTTGGAAACACAGAACTTCCCCGACGCACCTAATCACCCTAATTTTCCGTCGGCCGTACTCCGTCCCGGAGAAGAATATGACCAAACAACCATTTATTCATTTTAGTTATGCGTAGAATATTTGTTTCTGTTTTATTTACCTTAATTACGCTCTGCATACCTGCATTTGCTGCCGATAAATCCGATTGGTATCTATATGTTTGGTCCGAAGATGTGGCAGGCGATTGGGGACAATTTGAAGTCACAGACAAATCAAATATATTTGTGATTCCGTCATGCGAAGTGTCTGTCAAGGGAATTAAGTTTTGTGTTCGCAACGGCGACTGGAGCAAAATGTACGGTTGGAAAGAACTTTCCGTAACAGCAACCGCCACTCCTGTTGAACTTGCGGAAGCAAATGGTGCTAACGGCTGGTTAGACCTGCCTGTCGCCTCCTACAAAGTCACGTTCAATAGTACATCGTTAACGATTCAGTTTGATGAACCGGACGAGCAACAGGGAGGCGGAGAGGAGGACAAACCTGACCATTCTGATTCGAGGCAGTTTCTGCGTGGAGGTGACTTGACGATGGTGACGTATATAGAGGATTTCGGTACTACTTTCCGCTATGAGGATGGAAGCGCAGGGGACGTGTTTGATATCTTATCGCATTATGGCGTTAATTTGGCGCGCTTGCGTCTCTATAACGCTCCGGGAACAGGGGTTAAAGATGGTTCTACTACCTATCGTACACCTATCCTCACGACGAAGCACCCGACCGGCTATCCATATGCAGGAGAAGATGATATTGCTGCACTCGCCCTGCGTGCTAAACAGCATAATATGAAGATTTGTCTTACCTTCTATTTGAGCGATTATTGGTCCGGTGCTACCAATCAGTACATCCCTGCTGCTTGGGCAGAAGCCGGCTCGCTTCAGGCGTTGGGTGACTCGGTCTATAACTATGTGTACCGCTATATGACGCGTATGAAAGAACAAGGGACAACTCCCGAATATGTTTCCATCGGTAACGAGTCGGACTATGGTATATTGTACCAAGATCTCAATAAGTCCTATGTCTCTTACGGTGGTCATACAACTCAGAACGGTATAGCAAATGCAGTCTTCCTTTTCAATAAAGCTTATGATGCCGTTAAGGCAGTTTCAGCTGCTTCCCAGGTTATAATCCATCATACAGGCGGTGATCAAGGCCGTTCTGAAAAGTGCCGCTCATTCTTCCAAAGCCTTACGGAAAACGGCGGTAAGTTTGATATTGTAGGTGGATCTTATTATCCTAAATGGTCTCAAGACCATAATTCAACGGATGATACACCTGCCGGAATGCTTGTTTGGGCCAAGTTAATGGAGCAGAACTTTCATAAACCGGTAATCATAATGGAGACCGGTTATTCATGGACTCAATATCGTCCATCCGGACGTAACGGAGGTAATTATGAAGGCCAGTTAGGCATGAACGGCAGTTATAATGAGGCATCTGAAAAGGGACAGTGCGATTTTATGTCTGATTTACATGACAAGATCGCTTCCGACGAAAATATAATAGGCTATATGTATTGGGATCCTATCTTTGTGGACCAACAGGTGAAAGGTTCGTGGATTACATCGTGCTGGGCGGAGAAATACGATCCGGCTTATAATCAGTGGTGGGAGGCCGGAAATGTCATCTCAAACACGACTTGGTTTGACTATTCCGGTAAACCGCTACAAGCTCTCTATAAAGAGGTTAATTCACGTCAATCGCCTACGACGAAGTTAGCAGACCCGCAAACCGTTACCCGTTCTTCAACCGCTTATAAGGTAATGGAGAAAGGACAATTATACATTATTCGTGAGAATCACAAATATACTATAGCCGGCATAGAAATTCAATAAATCAAATATAATATGAAACCAACACTTTTTGTACTTGCAGCAGGTATGGGCAGCCGTTACGGAGGCCTCAAACAGTTAGACGGTCTTGGACCTAATGGTGAGACCATTATGGATTATAGTATCTACGATGCTATTCAGGCCGGATTTGGCAAGGTGGTCTTTGTCATCCGCCGTGTCTTTGAAGCAGATTTCCGTGAGAAAATCGTTTCCAAATACATAGACCGTATTCCCGTAGAACTTGTGTTCCAGGATTTAGACAATCTGCCTGCTGGCTTTACGGTTCCTGAAGGTCGCGAGAAACCTTGGGGAACGAACCACGCAGTGCTGATGGGTAAGGATGTAATCCATGAGCCTTTTGCTGTTATCAATGCGGACGACTATTATGGCAGAGAGTCTTTCCAGGTCTTGGCAGATTATCTGCGCTCTATTGAGGGCACGGAAGGCCGTTATGCCATGGTCGGCTATCGCGTATGCAACACCCTTTCTGAATCCGGTTCCGTTGCGCGCGGAGTGTGCGAGACCAATGAACAGGGATTCCTCACTAAAGTCACCGAACGTACCAAAATCCTGCGCGAGGAGGATGGCGTCATTCGATTTATCGAAGAGGACGGTAAGACTCCTCTCGAAGAGCATACTCCTGTTTCGATGAACATGTGGGCTTTCACGCCGGATTATTTCCGCTACTCTGAGCAGTATTTTGTGGATTTCTTGCGTGAACATGGTACTGAACTCAAGTCGGAATTTTATATACCTACGCTTGTTGATGCACTTATCCATTCCGGACAAGCTACTTGCCGTGTTCTGGATACTCCCTCACGCTGGTTCGGCGTAACCTATGCAACGGACAGACCGCAGGTCGTTGATAAATTTGCTCAATTGGTTAAAGACGGAGTTTATCCATCCCCATTATTTAGATAATATGAATATCCTTGTTACAGGTGGAGCCGGATTTATCGGCTCGCATACATTGATTGAGTTGTATAAGGCAGGACACACCGCTTTTGTGGTGGACAATCTTTATAACTCCAATCAGGAAGCCTTACGGCGCGTAGCGCAGATAATTGGTATTCCTCAAATCCCGTTCAAAGAAGCAGATATCCGTGACCGGGCTGCATTAGAGTCTGTCTTCGCAGAACATCATTTTGATGCCTGTATCCATTTTGCAGGGCTCAAGGCTGTCGGGGAATCAGTCGCGAAACCTTTGGAGTATTATGAGAATAATATGAATGGCACTTTTATCCTCTTGGATGTCATGCGCAAGCATGGATGTAAGAATATTATCTTCTCCTCGTCTGCTACAGTGTATGGTGACCCCGCAATCATTCCTATTACGGAGGATTGTCCTAAAGGGCATTGTACCAATCCTTACGGTCAAACCAAATCCATGCTGGAGCAGGTGATGATTGACTTGCAGAAGGCAGACCCCGAATGGAATGTGGTGCTGCTACGCTACTTCAACCCGATTGGAGCTCATCAGTCCGGTCGGATAGGGGAGAACCCCAACGGTATTCCTAATAATCTAATGCCTTATATCACGCAAGTGGCTATTGGTCGTCGTGAGCGCTTGAATGTCTTTGGTAACGATTATCCGACTCCCGATGGCACTGGCGTACGTGATTATATCCACGTTGTGGACTTGGCAACCGCTCATGTTGCTGCATTGCAGGCTATAACGCGTCAGCAAGGACTTGCTATCTACAATATCGGTACGGGGCATGGCTATTCCGTTCTGGATGTGGTTAATACCTTTATTCGCGTCAATAAGGTGGATGTCCCGTACGTCATTATGCCTCGTCGCGCCGGAGATATAGCTACTTGTTATTGCAATCCTGCTAAGGCGGAACGAGAACTCGGATGGAAGGCACAATTCGGATTAGACGATATGTGCAGGGACTCTTGGAATTGGCAGAAAAATAATCCTAATGGTTACAATTATGAATAAACAGCAATCTTCTTCACTTCGTGTAATCACGATTATAGCGATGATGTTCCTTTATGGAATGATCGCTTTTGTTACCAATCTTGCTGCTCCTGTCGGTAAAATATGGGAGCAGACTTTTACAGGCTCTCATGCCCAGTTTATGGGTATGTTAGGTAATGCCATGAACTTCTTGGCTTATCTGATTATGGGTATTCCCGCGGGTGTGATGCTCTCTAAGATCGGCTATAAACGTACTGCGCTTATTGCAGTCTTTGTTGGATTTATCGGTATTCTCTTTCAGTGGCTCAGTGGAGTGTTTGATAGCTTTGTAGTCTATCTGCTTGGCGCATTCGTGTGTGGATTCTCCGTTTGTATGCTTAATACCGTCGTTAATCCGCTTCTTACCCTTATGGGCGGCGGAGGTAAACGTGGTAACCAACTCAATCTTATCGGTGGTACTATTAACTCCTTGGCGGGCTCGTTGACTCCGATGTTGGTTGGAGCACTTATTGGTGCCGAGTTGGCCGGTAAGGAAATAGATGACGTAAACCTCATCCTCTATATCGCTATGTCTGTCTTTGCTGTGGTTTATCTCATCATCCGCATTACGCCTATTGCTGAACCCGGAGCAACAGAGGAACAAGTCATTTATGAACACTCACCATGGTCTTTCCGCCATTTCGTGTTGGGAGCTGTAGCTATTTTGCTCTATATGGGTGTGGAGATAGGTATTCCCGCTACTCTCATCAGTTATATGACGCCTAAGGTCGGCTTTGCTGTCGCAGGCTTCATAGCAGGACGTTATTGGCTTTTGATGCTGGTCGGACGTTTTATCGGTTCGGCTATAGGTGGGCGTGTCTCTTCTCGGGCTATGCTTATTATTGCAGCTTCGATGACTGTCGCTTTGGTGGTAGCAGCTATGACGCTTGGTGATTCCGTGATGGTTAAGACTTTTGTACAGGGTGGGGTATTAGAAGTTCCTGTTGCTTCTACACTCCTTGTACTCACCGGCTTGTTTACTTCTATCATGTGGGGCTGTATCTTTAACCTCTCTGTGGAGGGATTAGGTAAATATACGGCTAAAGCATCCGGTATTTTCATGACCATGGTGGTCGGTGGAGCTATTTGGCCTTCACTGCAAGCCTCTATCGCCGGACATATTGGTATTCTCATCAGTTATATCGTTCCGCTCCTCTGCGCTGCGTACATCTTATGCTACGCTTTATGGGGAAGTAAGAATGTTAATTCAGATATTAAAATCGACTGATCATACCTTCATTCTATTAGGAGCCCTTACAGAAAAGTAGGGGCTCCTTTTATGTCTTATGCCCTCGCAATTAGGTGATAAGCACAAAAAATATATCTTTTTGTGAGAAATTCGTGTTTTTTCTTGCACGATTAAAAAAAAAGCAGTAATTTTGTAGGCTCTTTGGGAGCAGGTCATGGGAATTAATAAATATCTAAATTATATTGGTATATTAATCACAACAAAACATGGAAGAAAAATTAAACCTGTTGGCTGATTTCCCTGCCATTTCCACTCAGACATGGAAGGACAAGATCATCGCTGACCTGAAAGGTGCCGATTTCGACAAGAAATTGGTATGGCGCACGCCGGAAGGATTCAACGTGCAGCCGTTCTACCGCCGTGAGGACCTGAAAGGGCTCAAGACCACCGTCTCCGCCCCCGGTCAGTTCCCCTACGTCCGCGGTACGCGTACTAACAACGACT
>ODAI011841396.1_pt1 | contig 10148 bp, 11 predicted proteins | sample 1539321 | NCBI WGS metagenome assembly ODAI01 (sample SAMN02144231, study PRJEB22623) | gut metagenome | biome: sheep rumen | host: Ovis aries | place: New Zealand | reverse complement strand
TCGGAGGCCTTGCGGATTGTCCGGTCATCGCTGTACCGACAAGCGTGGGATACGGTGCGTCCTTTCACGGTCTGTCGGCCCTGCTGTCCATGCTGAATTCCTGCGCGAGCGGGGTTTCGGTCGTGAATATAGACAACGGATTCGGAGCGGGTTTTCTCGCAAGCCGAATCAACCACATGAAACTGAAGTCATAAAAGGAGGAAAAGAGTATGCATATGGCAGATGCTTTGCTGGCCCCTGCGGTCGCAGCAACCATGTATGTGGCTTCCGGAACGGCAGCCGGAATATCCATCGCAAAACTGAAAAAAGACGAGAATACCCAGAAACTTCCCACCATGGCTGTGACAGCAGCTCTGGTTTTTGCCGGACAGATGATCAACTATACGATCCCGGGAACAGGATCCTCCGGGCATATGTGCGGCGGCATGCTGCTGTCCGCCCTTCTGGGACCCTATGCAGGCTTCCTGTCCATGATCGTGATCCTGGCGATTCAGTGTCTGTTTTTCGCGGACGGCGGGCTGATGGCTCTGGGGGCCAATGTCTGGAACATGGCGTTTTATGGCTGTTTCGTGGGATATTTCCTGATCTGGAGAACAATCATACGGAGCGGCTGGTTCAGGAATATGGAGACAAAAGCAGCGATCCGTCTGAAGATCATCATTGCGTCCATCGCCGGCTGTATCATCACTCTGCAGCTTGGAGCTTTCTCTGTGGTGCTGGAGACGAGTCTTTCCGGGATTACCGAGCTGCCCTTCGGATCTTTCGTTGCTCTGATGCAGCCGATCCATCTGGCAATCGGTCTGGTGGAAGGTCTGATCACATCCGCGGTTCTGGTATTCGTCTTCGAATCGAGACCGGAGCTCCTGCAGGAGGTGAACAGCACAGAGAAAGGGATCGCAAACAGACAGTCGCTGAAGACGACCGTGATCATTCTTGCCGCAGTTGCCGTTGTGGTTGGCGGCGGCCTGTCGCTTCTGGCCAGTTCCAACCCGGACGGTCTGGAATGGGCGCTGTTCGGCAATGCGGAGGAAGGCTATGCGGAGAACATGGGTCTGGATGAAGAGGATTTCGGCGTGAAGAGCAGCGCGGCGGATACGGCCGCCATGGTGCAGGAGAAGACGTCCTTCCTTCCGGATTATGCCTTCCCGGGCAGTGAAAGTGCGGCGGGGACGACCGTATCCGGAATCGTGGGAGGCGCTCTTGTGGCAGGCGCTGCAGCTCTGATCTGCTTCATCGGTGGATTCTTCCGGAAGAAAAAAAGGCCGGGAACGGTATAGAACCTGTACGAATCATCCGGAGTCACTATAATGGACTACGGAAACACAAAACCTGATGGATTTTTATGGATAAGATAGACCGTGCAGCCCTGGAGCTGCGGGAGATGGATGAACTGGCGGCTATGAAGTCGCCGGTTCATTTTATGCATCCCCTTACCAAGCTGATCATTACAATTTCATATATCCTGACAGTCGTTTCCTATGGAAAGTACGATCTGAGCGGACTTCTGATCATGGCGCTGTATCCTCTTTTCCTGTTCAGTCTCAGCGGGATTTCCATGGGGATCTGCTTTCGGAAGATGCGCGTGGTCCTGCCGCTGGTGTGTGCCGTGGGTCTTTTCAATCCGTTTTTTGACCGGACTCCTTTGTTTTCCTTCGGAGGGATCGTGATTTCCGGCGGGGTGGTCTCCATGATAACCCTGATGCTGAAGGGCGTTCTGTGCCTGCAGGCTTCGTTTCTTCTGGCGGCGACGACTTCCATGGATTCTCTCTGTGCGGCGCTTCGCAGGCTGCATGTCCCGATGCTGATGGTGACTCTGCTGCTCCTCACCTATCGGTATGTTTCGGTGATGGTGCAGGAGGTATCCATTATGACAACGGCATATAAGCTGCGCGCTCCGGGACAGAGAGGAATACATATCTCAGCCTGGGGGTCGTTCCTGGGGCAGCTGCTGCTTCGCAGCATGGATCGGGCTGAAGAATTGTATGCAAGTATGCAGCTGCGGGGATTTGACGGAAGCTTTCGGTATGCAGAGGGAAAGAAGGCCGGATTCCCGGATTATCTGTGGGCGGTGCTTCTTCCGATCGTCTTTCTTCTTCTGAGAAAGTATAATCTGGCAGAGCTGACCGGCCGCCTTCTGATGTCGGCCGGCTCCTGAAGATTTTATTATTCCTGAAGAGTTCTATTCTGCAGAGGTGACCGGCTGCCTTCCGATGTCGATCGGATTCTGAAGTTTTTATTCCTGAAGAAATCGATCCGGCAGAGCTGACCGGCCGCGTTTTGATGTTGGTCGGGACCTGATGAGTTCTATCAGCAGGAGGTACGATATGATTTGTTTTGAGCATGTTTCTTTCTCCTATACAGAGGGACATCCTGTCCTGAAAGATCTGAACTTTGCGATCCGGGACGGTGAGTCCGTGGGTCTGATCGGGGCGAACGGTTCCGGGAAGTCGACTCTTTTGAGGGTTCTGTTGGGGCTGCTTCCGCACAGAGGATCGGTCCGGGTGGATGAGCTGGAGGTGGAGAAGGAGAATTTGCGGGAAGTCCGCCGAAGGCTCGGACTGGTCCTTCAGAATTCGGACAGCCAGATGTTCATGCCAACGGTGGCGGAAGATATGATGTTCGGTCTTCTGAACTACGGGATGAGCCGGGAGGAGGCAGAAGAACGGACCGACGAGGTTCTGAAAAAGCTCGGTCTTACAGAGCTGAAACGTCGTCACAATCACAGGATCTCCGGCGGGGAAAAGAGAATGGCGGCCATCGCTACGATATTGGCCATGGATCCGGACACGATGCTGATGGATGAACCGACGTCGGCGCTGGATCCATATAACCGGCGGGTGGTGATCAATTCCATCAAAAGTCTTTCCAACACAAAGCTGATCGCCTCTCATGACCTGGATATGATCCTGGATACCTGCAGCCGTGTGATCCTGCTTGGCGGCGGACGGATCGCAGCGGATGGTCCGGCATCCGAAATCCTGCAGAACAGGACGCTTCTCGAATCGAACCGGCTGGAACTGCCGCTGCGGTATCAGAGATAATAAGAGCCGAAGAACACGTATTCTCGCGATGCTGTAAGCCTGCCATGTCAAATCCGGAAAAGCTGCAGGTACGCTGTTTTGGGACTTTCGAAGTGCTGTGGAAGGGAAGACCGCTGCTCTTTTCGCGGTCGAGGACAAAGGAACTGTTCGCTTATCTGGTAGATCGTGAAGGCTCCTGGTGTACAGGTGGAGAGATTATAAGCGATTTGTGGGAAGAGGGAAATGCGGACAAAAAGAAATATCTCCGTGTACTTGGCTCGGACCTGACCAGTATCCTGAAGGAGATCGGCATGGAAAATATCCTGCTTCGGATGCGGGATCAATGGGCGGTGAACACAGAACTCCTGGATTGCGACTATTACCGTATGCTGAAAGGCGATATGGACGCGGTCAATTCCTATCATGGGGAGTACATGAAACAATACAGCTGGGCTGAACTCACCGTAGGGCGGTTGTTCTTCTGGACTTGATTTTTCTTGGATCTTCCGGAAGAATGGATTATTATGGTAACATCAGATCTTTTTGATCGTCATGCGGGGCCTGTATATCCTGGGAGCCTGGAGGCTCCTTGTGAAATCCGGCCTTCCGGGGTGGCATGCCCTGATTCCCTGGTTCCGGGAATACCAGCTTTCACGCTGTGCGTCCCGCGAGCCGGACGGCCGGGTGTATTTCCTGATCAGCATGGCGATCACAGCTCTTCGGGCAGCGGATCTCTGCTTCCGGTGGAACAAGGATAATGAAACGCTGATCGCCTTTACGCCGTTGATCCTGGGCATCCTGATCTCCGTGATGCTCATGCACTTTATCTACAACATCCGGATCTTCCGGGGCTTTATCGAGGTATATCAGGTCAGCAAGGCATGGCTGATCCTCTGCATCATCGATGAGCTTCGCTTCGTTCCGATGCTGATCTGGGGCTTTTCCGAAAAGTACCAGCCCAGGTGGAAGGTGGAGGATCTCCGCGCCGAGATGGAGCGGCTTGCCACGCATGGAAGTGCCGCGGTCATGGACAAGGGCCTGACCATCAACCTGAAGGACCGCCATGTGTCGGAATTTTTCCGCAAAAAATACCTGCTTAAGGACATCCACATGGCCATCCCGCAGGGGCATATGGTGCTGCTGCTCGGCGGTTCCGGCGCAGGCAAAACCACTTTCCTGAATGCCGTGAACGGGTACGAGAAAGCAAACGCCGAAGTTACCCTGAACGGGAAGAACATGTATACAGAATACAAAAAGATGCAGTACGAAGTCGGTTTTGTACCGCAGCAGGAGATGGTCCGTGTCAAGGATACGGTGGAAAGCACCTTGATGGATACGGCAGAGCTCCGGCTTTCCGTGGATATCCCGGAGAAGGAGCGCAAAAAGCGCGTGCATGAAGTGATGGACATTTTCGGCCTGACTCCAGTCGCCGACAACATGGTGGAGAAGCTTTCCAGCGGACAGAAGAAGCGTCTGTCCATCTCCATGGAGATCCTTTCCAACCCGTCCCTCCTCATTCTGGATGAGCCGGATTCCGGTCTGGACGGCGTGATGGCCCGCAAGCTGTTCGTGCAGCTTCGGGAGATCGCCGACAGCGGAAAGATCGTGATCGTGATCACGCATACGCCGGACCGGGTCATCGATCTGTTCGACGATGTGATCGTGCTGGCCAAGGACAGCTCCCGTACCGGCCGGCTGGCTTTCTATGGAAGCATTGAGCAGGCCAGAACTTTCTTTGGCAGAGAGAAGATGGAAGACATCGTGAAGTCCGTCAATCAGAAGGAAGAGGGCGGCGACGGACTGGCGGATGAGTTTGTTCTGAAATATGCGGAGGTGCAGCATGGCTGATTTGAACATGAATGGTTCCGAGGCGCAGCTGACCATACGGCATCGGAGCCGTATCGCGCAGATCGGGATCTTTTTCAGAAAATTCCTGCGGATGTTTGTGTATCAGAGCGACTGGAAAATGCTGCCCATGGCCGCGCTCATCGCTGGTCTCGTCGGTTTTGTCCTGGGCGAAGAGTTCGGGAAAAACATGGAAGGGACCCTGATGGGAGCCTTTGCCGTCGTGTGCGTCTGCATCTGGAACGGATCCTTCAATTCGATCCAGGTGATCTGCCGTGAACGGGACGTGATCAAGAGAGAGCACCGTTCCGGCATGCACATCACGTCCTATATCCTGGCGCATATGATGTACCAGCTGCTGATGTGCCTGCTGCAGACGGTGGTGACGCTGGTCGTGCTGAATGCAGTGGGAATGAAATTCGAGGGGAAGGGGCTTTTCACACCGTACTTTGTCGTGGACGCCGGGATCACGATGCTTTTGATCATCTATGCATCGGACCTTTTGTCCCTGTGGATCTCCAGTCTGGTGCACTCGACCACGACAGCCATGACGATCATGCCCTTCGTGCTGATCTTCCAGCTGATCTTCTCGGGCGGGATCTTTCAGCTTCCTTCGTATGTGGATCCGGTCATCCAGCTCACGATCTCCAGTCCCGGACTCAAAGCCATGGCATCCCAGACACAGATCAACGACCTTCCCTATGCGACGGTCAATACGATGCTGAACATCGTGGACGACGTTGAGCTGGGAGGCAGGGTCACGGTCGGCCAGCTGCTGGACGCCCTCGGCGACACGGACAATCAGACGATCGCCGAACTGCGGAAGACCGAGATCGGCAACACTATGACCGTCGGGGAAGTCGGAGAAGACCTGTTGCAGAAGGATGCGTACAAGGATCTGAGGGATTATGTCCTGATCGAAGGCCAGACTCCTGCTGGGGATAATGACGGGACGGCGGAAGAGAGCGGAGAGGATTCACAAAATAGAGATTCCGGTGAGAAGCTTCACGGGCAGGCTGCGGGAGAAGACGTGACCGTGGGGCAGGTTATCGCCGCCCTTATGGAAGTGGACGAGCTGGATGAGATCCTGAATACCGAGATCGGATACGTGACTACCTTCGGTGAGGCGGTGGATTTTCTCTCCGGAGACGCCATGGTACAGAGCCTCCGGGACGAAGGCCTTACCATCACCACGACCCTGGGAGATATCCTGGACCTGGTCGGAAGAGAAGAAACCAAAGAAAGCGTAGTGAAGCAGGCTTCTGCGGCCATGTACAATCCCGATTATGCCTACACGAAGGATAATATCGTCCGGAACTGGCTGCATCTGCTGATCTTTATCGCTGTATTTGCAGCCTTGTCGACGATCACGCTGAAATTTATCGATAAAGATAAACGGTGAGACTGCAAAAGTCTCCCTGTTCCTTACGAATAAAGGAGATAGTCAATGAAAAGAAAGCTGTTATCAATACTTCTGGCAAGTGCGGTTTCTGTCAGTGCGCTGACCCCGGCCGCAGGAATGGCCGAAGAGGCTGGATCCGGCCAAAGTGAGGCGTCGGCAGTTGAGAAGTCCGAAGAAGCTGCACCCGATCAAACGGAGGCGTCGGCAGTTGACTCCTCTGCCTACACCCTGACTCAGGTCGTTGTTCTGAGCCGGCATAATATCCGCTCTCCGCTATCCGAGAAAGGCTCGGTCGTCAGCGATATCACTCCGCATGAGTGGTTCGAATGGACGTCGAATACGGGCGAGCTTTCGCTGCGCGGAGCGATGCTGGAGACGACCATGGGGCAGTATTTCCGGCTGCGGCTGGAAGAGGAAGGATTATTCCCGGAGAACTATATTCCGGAAGAAGGCGAGGTCCGGTTTTATGCAAACGGGTTTCAGCGGACGCAGGCGACAGCGCATTATTTTTCGACGGGTCTTCTGCCGGTGGCGGTAGTTCCGGTGGAACGGCTTGTGGAATATAATGAACCGGACTCCACTTTCCTTCCCCTCATCAATTTCATGAACGAGGAGTACGAACAGGATGTCCGGGAGGAGATCGCAGAAAGAGGCGGGGGAGAAAACCTGTCAGACCTCGCCGGCTACCGTACCCACCTGGACCCGGCCTTCCACCTGATCGCCGACACACTGGATATGGATGAGAGCGAAGCTTATCAGTCCGGCACCTACGGAGACCTTTTCACCGATGATACGACCCTGGCCCTGACCGTTGGAGAAGAGCCCAAGATCAGCGGGCCTCTGAAGACAATGTGTTCCCTCGCCGATGCATTGATCCTGCAGTACTACGAGGAACCGGACGATCAGAAAGCCGCCTTCGGACATGAACTCACATATGAAGACTGGCGGACGATCGGAGGGGTACTGGCGGACTATGAGAAGATCCTTTTTTCCAGTCCTCTCCTTGCGGTGAATCTGGCTCATCCGATGCTGGAGGAGATTTATTCGGAGCTGAATACGGAAGGACGCAGGTTTTCCTTCCTGTGCGGACACGATTCCACGGTGACCAGTTTCCTGGCCGCCCTGGGTGTGGAGGAGTATGAGCTTGCGGAAGCGGCAGAGCCAACGACGCCCATCGGAATCAAGGTGGTATTCGAGCGTTGGACCGATCTGGCAGGCGCACCCTTCTATAAAGTCAATCTGGTCTATCAGAGCGTCGAACAGCTCCGTACCATTCAGCCGCTGTCCCTCGAAGTACCACCGATGATCTGCCCGGTTTCCTTTGAAGGAGTCGAAACAAACGAAGACGGGATGATTGCCGGGGAAGATCTGATGGAACTGTTTGAAAACAAGATCAACATGCTTTCGGAGCTGGAAGAAGAGTACACTGCGGAAGACGAACTGGAAAATGCAGCATGACAATAGTACCCGGTTTATATAAACCGGGTACTATTATTCACAAGATTCCCATTTGGGAGATGTTACTGCTCCAGAGGGATCCCATTATCTGCGGCGATTTGCCTTATTTCCGCTTCTGACATGCCGGTCTTTTGGATTATAGACTGTATCGAATCCTTGTTCTCCAGCATCATTTCCACAATCATTTCAAGAAGTTCTGTCATTTTACTCGCTGTTTGTTTAATAACAGCATCCTTCTGCTTCAGTGCAGTCTTCAACCCATCGTTTTGTTCCTTCAATTCATCGTTTTCTTCCTTCAGTTCATCATACATGAGGCGCATGGTATTCCTGTCCAGATTCCGTAACTGTTCCGCGAATAAAGGCATATAACCCTCCATATTCCGGCAGATCTCGTAGATCTGCTCATAGATCGGTTTAAAGATTGGAAATGCCTCGATCAGCTCCATATCCTTTCCGAGGCGGAAGCAATACTGGAAGATGCACAGGTGGATCTGATTCTTGCAGAGACGGATGAAGAATGGGAAACGCTCCGGGATGAGACGATCCGGAAACTGATCGAGCTCGATGAACCCGCTGTTTTCGAAGAATACCGGAAAATGTGGAACGACGCGGCCGGGAGCGTGGTGGTACATGATGTGCCCGCAGGCACCTTTGCCGCCGGGAATCCCGGCAGGGTGATCCGTAAGATCAGTGAAGAAGACAGCATGATGAAACAGCCGGAGAGGCTTGGAGGGTACAGGGTATAAAGAAAACCGCAATTACTTTCCTCGCTTACTTTCGATTGCGAATCCGCAGTCATAGGTTTATAATGACAACAGGCTGATTTTGGTTCCGGCCGGAAAGGGAATTTATATGATTTCATTTGTTTCAGCGATTGTTGTATTGATCGTCGGGTATCTGGTGTATGGAAAGGTCGTGGAGAATGTTTTCCGCCCGGATGACCGGAAAACACCCGCCATCACAATGGAGGACGGAGTGGACTTTGTGCCCATCAAGACATGGAAGGCGGTCCTGATCCAGCTTCTGAATATCGCCGGGACCGGCCCGATCTTCGGGGCTCTGATGGGAGCCTGCTTCGGACCCGTGGTTTTTTTGTGGATCGTCTTCGGTGCAATCCTGGGCGGAGCGGTCCATGACTATATGAGCGGTATGATATCCGAACGGAACGGCGGCGCGTCCATCGCGGAGCTTTCGGGAATTTATCTCGGGAAACCGGCTCTGTATATCATGCGCGCTTTTTCCGTGCTGCTTCTTCTGCTTACCGGAACGGTGTTTGTGACAAGTCCGGCTGCGCTGATCGCGCGGATGACGCCGGAAGCCCTTTCAAATACGTTCTGGATCGTAGTGATCCTGATCTACTATGTGCTGGCGACGCTTCTTCCGATCGATAAGATCATCGGCCGCCTGTATCCGGTCTTCGGCGTGGTCCTGATCATTATGGCAGTCAGTATCGGCGGAGCTTCGCTGTTCGGTCCGGGGTATCATATTCCGGAAATTTCCTTTGCGGACCTGCATCCGGAAGGACTTCCGATCTGGCCGTTTATGTTCATCACGGTGGCCTGCGGAGCGATTTCCGGCTTTCACGCCACGCAGTCGCCGATGATCGCAAAATGTATCACCAGCGAAAAAGAAGGCAGGAAGGTTTTTTATGGCGCGATGATCATTGAATCCGTGATCGCCCTGGTCTGGGCGGCAGCCGGCGTGGCATTCTACGGCGGCACCGAGATGCTTCACGAAGCGCTCTCGACCGCCGGTCAGTCTGGAACTGTGTACGAGATCAGCAAGACGATGCTCGGGACCGCCGGAGGGATCCTGGCCGTGATCGGAGTCGTGGCCTGCCCCATCACTTCCGGTGATACTGCATTCCGGAGCGCCAGACTGATTCTTGCGGAATCACTGCATCTGGATCAGAAAAAGATGTGGAACCGGCTGATCATCACGATCCCTCTTCTGGGGATCGGAGCCCTTCTGACCCAGTTGGATTTTAATGTTCTTTGGAGATATTTCTCCTGGAGCAACCAGACTCTGGCCATGATCTCACTCTGGGTGGCCTCCGCATATCTTCTGAAAAATGCGAAGAGCAAGTATGGTTCACTGATCACGGCGCTGCCGGCTGCTTTCATGTCGGCTGTATCATTGACCTATATTCTGATGGCGGACGAAGGCTTCCGGCTGTCTGCAGGGATCGCGTATCCGGCGGGCATCTGCTTTGCACTGGTGCTGTTCGGATATTATGCATTCAGGCTGATGAAGCAGTAATGAGTCAGGGTTAAAGCATTTGTCCCTGACTCTGATACGGATTTCTCCGAGCAAGAATAAGTGCTGGTTGGAGCAAGCTCAACCCGCAATTGCTTTCCTCGCTTACTATATATAAACGCATGAAAGAATTCCGAACGGAGGTGCCCTTATGCCCGCAGAAGCTC
>ODAI013917227.1_pt1 | contig 10149 bp, 5 predicted proteins | sample 1539321 | NCBI WGS metagenome assembly ODAI01 (sample SAMN02144231, study PRJEB22623) | gut metagenome | biome: sheep rumen | host: Ovis aries | place: New Zealand | reverse complement strand
GGAATTCCTGAAGAACGAAGCAAGATACAACAGACTGACCAGAGAGAATCCGGAAAGAGCAGAGAAGCTGTTCGCACAGAACGAAGCAGCTGCTATGGCTCGTTACGAGAAGCTGAAGAAGTTCGTAGACTTCTACGCACCAGAGGCATAATCGTATCTGATACCGAAATAGTCAGAATAATAAAAGGGCTGCTGCACCTGTCAGGGTGCGGCAGCCTGCTTATTTATACTTGTAAGTGCAGGTGCTAACGGGTAAAATGTAAGTGTGTTATTTTGAAAAAGGAGGTAAATCTATGCCACTCGTAACAACAACTGAAATGTTCAAGAAGGCTTATGACGGCGGATACGCTATCGGAGCTTTCAATGTAAACAATATGGAGATCGTACAGGGCATTACAGAGGCTGCCGGCGAGCTCAAGAGCCCTGTTATCCTGCAGGTGTCGAAGGGCGCTCGTGCATACGCTAACCATACTTATCTGGTAAAGCTCGTTGAGGCTGCTATCATCGAGAACCCTGAGATCCCAATCGCTCTTCACCTCGACCACGGTGATTCGTTCGAGCTCTGCAAGAACTGCATCGACGGAGGCTTCACTTCGGTAATGATCGACATGTCCTCGAAGCCATTCGAAGAAAACATCGCTGTCACAAAGCAGGTAGTTGAGTATGCTCACGCTCACGGCGTAGTAGTCGAGGCTGAGCTCGGAACTCTCGAGGGAGTTGAGGATGAGGTAGTAGTTGAGGCAGGCAAGGCCAGCTACACACGTCCTGAAGAGGTTGAGGAATTCGTAACCAGAACAGGCTGCGACTCACTCGCCATCGCTATCGGAACATCGCACGGTGCTTATAAGTTCCGTCCTGAGCAGTGCACAAGAAACGAGGAAGGAATCCTCGTACCACCTCCACTCAGATTCGATGTTCTTGAAGAAGTTTCGAAGAGACTGCCTGGATTCCCTATCGTACTGCACGGCTCGAGCTCGGTACCACAGGAATTCGTAAAGATGGTCAACACTTACGGCGGCAACATGCCTGATGCTGTAGGTATTCCTGAAGAGCAGCTCCGCAAGGCAGCTACAATGTCGGTCTGCAAGATCAACATCGACTCGGATATCCGTCTCGCTATGACAGGAAACATCCGCAAGTACTTCGCAGAGCATCCTGAGCACTTCGACCCACGTCAGTATCTGAAGCCGGCAAGACAGGCTGTAAAGGATATGGTAGCTCACAAGATCGTAAACGTTCTCGGATCGGACGGCAAAATCTAAAAACAATACTCAACAGATTGCATGGCGGCGCAGTTTATACTGCGCCGCTTTTGTGTTGATTGTTTTTTGTGTTGATTGTGATTCCTGAAAAATGTATTTTTTGTAATAATACAGAATGCTTTGCGCTGAGATGTTATAATGCATGCTGTAAGCAACACGGCGCACCGCAGGGCGGATAGTTTTACCTATCTGCAAATAAACGGTGCTGCTGCAAGGAGGATAGAATTTGTCTCATACCATAGAACTCAAAAAGGTCTCGAAATACTATGCCGGCGAAGATACCGTCAGCATGGGTTTTTCGCGTATTGATCTTAACCTCGACATAGGTGAGTTTGTTGCAATTACAGGAGAGAGCGGAAGCGGAAAGTCAACGCTCCTCAACGTTATCAGCGGACTGGACACATATGAAGAGGGAGAGATGTTTGTATGCGGTGAAGATACTACTGCATACAGTACGGAAGACTACGAGATATACCGCAAAACCTATATTGGTAATATTTTTCAGGATTTCAATCTTATTAACAGCTACACGGTTTATCAGAATATCGAAGCCGTGATGCTTTTGTGCGGAAAAAAGAAGAGGGAATGCAGGCAGCGCATACTTGAGTTGCTCGATCTGGTAGGGCTCAGCCAGTACAGACGCACTAAGGTATCAAGACTCTCCGGCGGACAAAAGCAGAGAGTTGCTATCGCGCGAGCGCTGGCAAAGGATGCTCCGATAATCGTTGCGGATGAGCCTACCGGAAATCTCGACAGCTCCTCTGCAGCAACGGTCATGGAGACACTCTCGAAGGTCTCTGCTGACAAGCTGGTTATTATAGTTACACATAACTACGACCAGGCAGAGCCTTACGTGACCCGTAAGCTCACCATGCATGACGGCAAGATAATAGAAGACAAGACTATTACCCGGAATGATGCCTATCTGGAATATGTTGAGTCAGATACAGATTACGCAGCATATGATGCGGAGGTTCCTAAGGCAGATCCGGGAAAGGACTCAAACCGTATATTCAGACGCGACGGACGTGCTGCGAGGGCTGAGAAAACAGCAAAAGACATAGAAGCCGGAAAACTCAACAGACATGGCGAAGTTGTTAAGCCAAGAAAGATGCGCAAAGGAGCCGAGTTAAGGCTTGGCCTCCGCAATACATTTAATCTTCCTGCCAAGTTTATTCTTCTGTTTATCGTTTATTTCTTCGTATCGACTGCTGTGCTGAGCCAGTATGCTACTACTAAGAGCAGCATGCACGAGAACGACCTTCTTGGAGCTAACCCGTATTTTCTGAATACGAGCTCAGACAGAATTATTGTTAAGAAAGCAGACGAGAGCAGCTTCACCGATGCCGATCTTGAGGCAGTATCATCTGCTCCGAATATAAGGAGAATAGTTAAAAATGATATCGCACTGGACAGCGGCGTCAGTTTTGTGCTGGGCGATTCCTACATAGAAGGTCCTGTGATGCCTGTAGATGACATATCTGATGAGGAGATGACATACGGGCATGCACCGCAAAATGATTACGAGATCGTAATCAAAATGGATTCGTCAAGTGATGCGCTTTATGGCATCGGAGATGATGGTGAAGCGTATATTGACAAGACCGTTAAGCTCAGTGATATGTCTCAGATGCAGACATATCAATTCAGCCAGGACATTAAGGTCGCCGGTATATTAATCGATGAAAGTGAAAGCGAGTCGGAATATTCAATGTATGGGTACTCGACGATTTACGCGAGCGAGACAGTAAGCAATGAACTTCTCGTCTCTATGATGGCGTCTTCATCAAAGACTGAAATGAATTTCGGCGGTACAAAGGTAAGAAACGAAAATGAAAAGGCGGTGTACTCATCCCCTAAAGTGCCTGAAGGCAAGGTTTATCTGTTTGAAGATCAGGCATACTATTACAACGAGGGTGAGGCTGCAGGAAAAGATTTCGGCATCAGAATATGGAATCGTTTCTTTGAATCCGAAGGCAAATTCACTGTAGATAAAATACTGACATCTAAAAACTGCGAAGAGCTGGTAGGTATACCTCGTGATGAATACGACATGTACTATAACTGCGTATTCATAAGCGATAAAGACTTCAAAAAACTTTTCGACAAGGGGTATTTCCAGATAACAGCATATATGGAAGCTGAGCAGGATTCAGATGAAACGCTGGCGGCGCTCAACAATCTGGGATTCACTACGCTGGCCCTGAAAGACTCGCTGACTGACATGACGGGTGGCTTTGATGTGGTGATCAGCCTGATGGCATATGGCAGGCTGTTGGTCGAATTTATCATTCTGTTCTTTATCGCGTATGCGGTAATCAGACTTATAATGCGTTCGCGAAACTCATACTACTCCACACTCAGAATACTCGGAGCAACAAAGGGCAATACAGACAGCATCCTCAGGGTCGAGTTGATACTGATGATGATCATTGCCTACGGTCTGGATCTCGCATTCGTTTTCCTGGTACAAAGCGGTATTCTGCAGAATATGCTGGATATAGACCTCAGCTCGGTCAAAAATATGCTGTATTATCTGGCTCCGCTTGATTACGTTGCCCTTGGTGTATTGTTATTGCTGATGACTCTCCTTATCGCTAACAGGTATTCAAGGCGCATATTCACCAGAAGCGCCATGAAGACGTTCAGAGAGGGGGCCTAGCAGATGATTAAAATCGAAAAGGTCAACAAGTACTATAACAGAGGCAAGGCGAACCAGATTCATGTAATCGACAACACCTCGATGATACTGCCGGATAAGGGCATAGTGTGTCTTCTTGGCCCGTCCGGATGTGGTAAGACCACTCTGCTGAACGCCATTGGCGGACTCGATAAAGTAGACGACGGAACAATAACAATAGACGGCCAGCGCATCACAAGGTTCAGCTCCGGAAAGATCGACAGCATCCGTAATGCCCGCATAGGATACATTTTCCAGAACTTCAACCTGCTGGATGACAAGACTGTGTTCGAGAATGTTGCCATTGCTCTTCGCATGATCGGCATAAGAGACAAAACAACAGTCACAGCGCGTGTCAGATACTGCCTCGAGAAAGTAGGGATAGATCAGTACAGGAACAAGCTTGCCAGCTCGCTGTCTGGCGGACAAAGGCAGAGAGTCGCGATAGCGAGAGCCATAGTCAAGAACCCGAGTATCATCATCGCAGACGAGCCTACGGGTAACCTCGACAGTGCCAATACTCTCGAGATCATGAACATAATCAAGACTATCTCGAAGAGCAGGCTGGTCATTCTCGTTACTCACGAGCGCAATATAGCTGAATTCTACTCAGATCATGTTGCCGAGATGAAGGACGGCCGCATAGTCAAGGCGTACAACAACGACTCCTCGAGGTACCTCGACTATCAGCTCGAGAACAAGCTGTACCTTCAGGACATGGCCGTACACAAGGACTTCAGGCAAGATGACGTTAAGATCGATGTATACAGCGACGAGGAGCGCCAGGCTGACATCAAGATCGTCATAAGGGGCAACAACCTGTATATTAATACGGGCAACAGGCTCAACGTAGTTGATGAGACCTCGAACATTGAGATGGTGGATGGCCACTATTCCGCAATGGACGAGAGCTACTTCGAGGGAGATGACTTCGATTACACTGCGTGCATGCCAAAGAAGTACAAGCCTAGGTACTCTTCCATTTACAGGCTCTCAAACATGATCAGCAACGGATGGAAGACTGTAAAAGGATTCAAGCGCATTAAGAAATTCCTGCTGGTCGGATTTGTGTTCGCCGCCATGTTTGCCTTCCTTGCAGTCAGCAATGTGCTGGGACTGCTGGAGGTTAAGCCGGCTGATTACCGGACAACCAACGGCAATTACGTAACAATTTCCAATACTGCAAAGACCGGCAAAATGATAGACTTGGTAGACGGACTGGAGAGCGTGTCGTTCGTTATTCCGGGCAGCACTATTGTAAGCATGACGCTCCCTATGGATGACTACCTGCAGACCAGCTATGCACAGGAAGAACTGAGTGTCTCACTTGTACAAACCAGCGTTCTTGAAAAAGATCAGCTGGTACTGGGTGAGATGCCGGAGAAGCCTCATGAGGTGGTGCTGGATAAAGCGGTAATAGACAAGTTCATAAGAGACGGACTTGGCGGCGCTATCGGTCTTGATACCGTAGATGAGTTCATCGGCCGCAGACTTACTGTTCAGAACCTGGATGATTATAGGATAGTAGGTATTTCTGACACGGAATCACCTTCACTTTTCGTAGACAAGGGGCAGATCATGTATATCCTTTCAAACGCAAGCGCCGGCGGAGGAGATGAAGACTATGATATGGAAGAAGACTACGGAGACGGGGAAGATGACGTAATCAGATCCGGGAAGGTTATGGACCTCGATCTGGCAAAAAACGAAATCAAGATTAAAAAAGGAGAGAAACCTGCAGCTATTTATGAAGCAATCATAAATGCTGAGTATGAAGAAGAAATCGATATTGGCAGCAGACTTAACACAAAAGTGGCAGGGCATAAGCTGAAAGTGGTCGGATACTACACCAGCGATTCTGCTGAAGAAGACACATATTATGTGCATGCCGATACTATCAGGGCGGATTATATCAGCAAGCAGAAGGAATTTGCTGCATATGCCCCAAATACAAAAAAGCTTAAATCCCTGCTCGATAATCAGGGACTCTCCGCAAAAGTCAACGATTCACGCGACAGAAGAGCATATATAAATGCTCGCAGGAATCAACTTACATCGGCTCTTATTGTTGCCGGGATCATCATGCTTATCTCCCTGATAGAGATGTTCCTGATGCTCAGGTCCTCGTTCCTCTCAAGGATCAAAGAAGTCGGTACTCTCAGGGCGATCGGCCTTAAGAAGAGAGACATTTACAGGATGTTTGCAGGCGAGATACTCGTGATCTCATTTATCACTGCCATACCGGGAATAGCCATCATGTTCTTCATACTGACCCAGGTGGTCAAGATAACGTACTTTATAGAAGGGCTGTATCTGTTAACGCCGGGAGTGGCCGCATTAACATTTGCCATACTGGTGCTGTTCAATCTGCTCGCAGGCCTTATACCTGTCATGGTTACCATGAAGAAGACCCCTGCACAGATACTCGCAAGGACAGACATCTGAATCATGCTTTTTACACAAAAAAAATCCTGCCGTCTATGCGGCAGGATTTTTGCTTACAGATACAGAACTTCGCATTCTTTGAAATAGTTCTTTATGAGTGCCTTCTGGATCCCGTCTATGGTAGGGAACCTGAGGCCTATCTTTGCAGCTGTTGACGGGTCTTCAATCTCGTCGTTGATCTTTGTGCCAACGATTATCTCGATCTGGTCCGTCTCTCTGAGCAATTTTATCATGCGCTTGGCGGCGTCCTCGCTCATGTTCTTGAGAAGCGTTTTGCGAGTCAGTCTTTTTTCGACTTCGGCCAGTGTGATCATACCTTCCGTTACAAGATCGATACCATCTATCTTGCTTGAAGGCGGGAGCATGCCGGCAGCAAGTCCGTCTGGCTTCAGATCCTTGCCGAGCTCGCGGGCGATGATCTTTGCTGTGGTGCCGCCGCAGACGATCACTTCACCATCGAAGTTTCTGACGCGCTCTCCGAGACGCTTGTCTGATTCGCGGTTTCTTGGCGCCCCTGTGACTATGAGGGTGCGGCGAGGCTTTCTGATGTTGATAACGCAGCAGGTTATGTCGTCGTTAGGATGGTAGCCGTCATTTTTGTAAGCTTCCGTAACGATAGCGCGTGCCAGCTGCCTTGAGGATATATTCGGATCTGATTTCAACGTTTTCTGTATGAATGTTGAAACGTTTTCAGTGCCCCAGCCTCTGGACTTTACTACTGAAGGCAGGTTCTGCGAAGGGCGCTTATGAGAAGAGAATGCAGCATAGGCCGGATCCTCTTTAATGTCGCGCGTTGTGCCTGTGGACCCGAGCGCGATTCCGGACTGAGCTACTCCGTCACTGAAGAAAATCAGTCTGTCTCCGTTGCTCACCTCAAAAGATGACGAATAGACTATCTCCTCCTTTATGGCCGCCTTGCGTCTCAGCCTGTGAGCTGTCTTTTCCCATTCCACCGGCTCGCTTCCGTGAAACCTGAGGCTGTCAGGGTTGTCGTATTCTGAGAGCTCAATGCGGATAAAAGACTTGTTGTCAGAAAAGATCATTCTGGCAATTGTAAAGGTGGAGTAGCTGATGCCTTTTTCGCTGTCTACAGGAAGGGTATCCATTATGACTTCAGCAGACTTTTCGAGATCCATAGGCGAAAGGGACAGCTTGTTTGCCATGTGAGCTGTAAGCGATGCGAGCACGTTGGCTCTTACGCCGCTCCCGAGGCCATCAGAAAGAGTGGCAGTAATAACGTTGCTGTCCTCGTTTCTGTCCAGATAGAAAACATCTCCGCCTATCTTCTGACCTTGCTTAAAGAGCTGTGAATAGTCGATGTCGATACATAAATCGTTCATTAGACTTCGCTGCCTCCTTCTACCATAAGGCCGTCTTCTTCGACTTCGTTATTGTTGACGTTGAATTCTTCGATTATTGAGTTAAGTACAACCTCGGTCTCGGCGGCGTTGTCTCCCAGGAGCGAAGCTATCTGCTGTACTGTTGTCATGGATTTTCTGATTACTTCCTCGGCCTTCTCAACAACCGCCTCTCTTCTGAACGAAGGCGTGGTTATATCCTCGAACATCGCACCGAGCAGCGCCTTGTTCTCAACCAGGAAGAATGTGATTCTGTATATTTTGCCTCCGTGGCGGAACCTGTACTGCTGCGGCTTGCTCATATAGAACTGCTCACGGAACTTTTCCGCAAACGGCACAAATACAGAGACAGGGTAGCCGTGGAATGACCTGAGGCCTTCCGAATCAAGGAACTCATCAGGGTAGTCTTCAAATATCTTGATAAACCTCGCGTTGCACTCTGCGATCTCGAGGTTGCTGTCTACGATAACAACTCCGTGCGGTATTGTTGAAAGAAGAATGTCTACTTTTGTTTCGGCATCTTTGCGCATCTTGGTTACGCACATCTCGGTCTCAGACAGGCCTGCGAGCAGAGCGCGTGCCATGTCGCGGCATGTAGGGTATCCGCAGCCGCCGCAGTTGAGCTCATCCTCGCGAGAGGTTTTGCCGAGCTTTGCAAGCGCATTGGTGATCTGCTCCTCTGTGTAATCTTCTGTGGACAGACCGGTAGACTGCGGCGATGGAGCGCCGAGTATACCGTAGCCCTTTTCGTATACTTCTCTGGCGAACTCGTCATCGCCTGCGAAAATGTCAGGATCGTGCAGGCGCTCAAGAACGTGAGATGCCACTGCTTTTTTGCGTACTAGAGCTGAATCGATGTGTGATGTTCCAGGTCCGTTTATGCAGCCTCCATCACAGTTGAGAGCTTCAAGGAAGTCATCTGTGTGGGTACCCTGAAGCGAAGACATAACCCTGGTTACACCTGATACTGAAAGTGCAGACTGCTCTATGAAGTGATTCTGCCAGATGGCGGAGGTTTCGATCTGCCCGTTTTCTATAGGATAAACAGCAGCTCTGCCTGCCTTTGCCGGGACAAAATCTACAGGTATGCCTGTGTCTATGTTTTCCAGGTCGATGTTTTCTTCCTCGAGCCACTGGCGCACCTCTCTGAAGGTAAGCGCGATATCCGGATACCCCGGATGTTCATCAGCTTCGACCTTCTTTGCTGTGCATGGTCCGATGAAGACGATGACGATATCATCACCATATAATCTGCGGAGATACGCGCTGTGTGTCTGCAGCGGGCTCGGAACAGGAGCCAGAGCGTCGATGTCCTGCGGGAAGTACTTTCTGACCAGCTGCACTACTGAAGGGCAGGCTGTTGAAATGAACGGAGCGTTGCCGTGCTCCTCCATATACATATCCAGAGCGCGCGATACGAGCTCAGCGCCGATCGCTGTTTCAGATACAGCATCGAATCCGAGCCTGTAAAGAGCTCTTACAAAATTATCTTCGTATCCTATGAATTCAGAAACATATGACGGTGCGAGTGAGACAATTACTTTGCGCTTTGACAGGAATGCCATCTCGACTCTGTCGGTGTCGTTTCTTATGACCTTTACAGAGTTTGGACACTCGTTGACACAGGTGCCGCAGAACGTGCAGCGTTCGTAGACGATCTCTGCGTGTGCATCCTTTATCTGGATAGCCTTGACAGGGCAGTGCCTTACGCAGCGATAGCAGTCGCGGCAGTTGTTTATTTCTGTATAAATAGGTTGCCTTTCCAAAACAGTACCTCCGTTCTCGAATCGCATGCCGATACATATTCGACCTGTTTGATAATTATAACATTAAATCTCCAAGTTTAGTGTTAGGTATGCTATAATATATTAGATTTTTTGGGACACCCAATCGGAGGTTTTTATGGCATTTGCAACAGCAGAAGAATACAAAAATATGGCGGGCAACTTTATCCATGATATCATCAACGAAGACCTCGCCACAGGAAAACACAAAGAGATCGTTACGAGATTCCCGCCGGAGCCGAACGGCTACCTTCACATAGGACACGCCAAGTCGCTCTGCCTCAATTTCGGTACAGCGCTAAAATACGGCGGTCGCTGCAATCTCAGATATGATGACACGAACCCACCCAAAGAAGACATCGAGTTCGTAAAGTCCATCGAGGCTGACGTCAACTGGCTCGGATTCCAGTGGGATAAAAAGCTCTGGGCTTCCGATTATTTCGACACAATGTACGAAGCAGCCGTTGAACTCATCAAGCAGGGCAAGGCCTTTGTATGCGAACTTACTCCGGATCAGATCAGAGAATACAGAGGAACACTCACAAAGCCGGGCACAGAGAGCCCATACAGAAACAGACCTGTAGAAGAGAACCTCGAACTCTTCGAAAAGATGAGAGCAG
>ODAI011855013.1_pt1 | contig 10149 bp, 5 predicted proteins | sample 1539321 | NCBI WGS metagenome assembly ODAI01 (sample SAMN02144231, study PRJEB22623) | gut metagenome | biome: sheep rumen | host: Ovis aries | place: New Zealand | reverse complement strand
GTCTCGGCAAAGCAAGCAAGCTTTCTTTGCGCTCAACCTTTCGCAACGTTATTGAGATTCAGCCTCTTCGAGACTGCTAAAAATCAGTCTTTTATCAAACTAGAGCCTTTTTGTTTTGCCTGTGATGTGGTTATTGCAGCAGCAGTCGGCGCGTGAGGGTGGCCGCCGGGGTGACGAGGGTGACGTAGTAGAGCCCGGCGGGGAGGTGACGGAGGGTCAACTGCATATGAGGGGTGTCGAAGGGGACCCGACGGACTTCACGCCCCAGCCGGTCTCGCAGCAATAGGATGCCCGGGTGGGTGGACCGGACGGTCACCTGTTGGCGGCAAGGGTTAGGATAAAGGGTGAGTTCGAAGGCTGCAAGCTTGTGAGGTATGGACAATTCGGGAACTGTATCGGGCCCGAAGGGGCGGGAGAAGTCGGGCAGGCCAAATCCACAGTGTATGTCGGGGGAGGGGGCTCTGTCTCCCCATCGGCGGACGCTATCGCACAACTGTGCGGGGATGAGGCGGGGATAGCGTTGCCAGAGGCAGGCCATCATGCCCGCCATGATGGGGGCCGACAAGGAGGTGCCGGAGGCCTGCGAGAGGCAGCCTTCGGCGGTGGCTCCATAGACGTGGGTGCCCAAGGCCATTACGTCGGGCTTTAGGCGCAAGTCGGCTGTGGGTCCGAAGGAGCTGAACGTAGCGGGGTTGCCTTCTTCGTCTACCGCGCCCACGGTGAGCACGCGGGCAGCGTCGGCCGGGCTGTTCAGTCGGCCGGAGCCTTCGGCGCCGTCGTTGCCAGCGGAGTTGATCACCAGCATGCCGCGCGTGACGGCTATGTCGCTGGCAACGGACATGGGAGTGGTCTTTCCGTCTAGGTCGGCGAGGGTGTGGTCCTGGGTGCTGTCGTCGAAATGGAAATAGCCCAGTGAGGTGGTGATGATGTCGGCTCCGAGGCTGTCAAGGTATTCGGCGGCAGAAATCCAGTTGTATTCTTCCAGAAGGGTCTCGCTCATGGTATTCTCTGTCCGACAGAGCACATAGATGGCTTTGGGAGCGGTGCCCACAAAGAAGCCTGGCAGGTAGGAGGCCATCAGGGAGAGGACTTTGGTGCCGTGACCGTGGACCGAGAAGACTTGGTTGCCGCTCCAGACGAAATCGCGTGTGGCAAGGAGGCGGCCTTCTTCACGCATGGTTTGGAAAAAAACGGTGGTGTCCACCCCGGGGAACCCCCCGTCGCATACGCCTATGACTATGCCCTGCCCTTCAAACCCGTTGCGGTGCAGCGCGATGCCGTTGAGTTGGGCTATCTGGGGGTAGCTGTAATGATAGTATGCCGTGTCGAAAGGTTCCTGATAATCTATTGGCTCGTAGTCCAATCCTCTGCCCTGGGCCACGACAGAGGGGGCCTCTACCGTTCCTTTCTCACAGAAGTAAGCGGTGTCGACAAAGGGCAGCGAGTCTAGGACTGTAGCCAACGAGGAGTCTGTGGCAAAGAGGGTGACGCCATTGAGCCACTTGGTACGGTTCTGAATCATGAAACCCGCCTGGCGCAAAGTCTGGAGGTAGGCTTGGCTGACAGGGAGGTCGAGGCTGTCCACGGCGATGTGCTGCCTCTGGCGGCGTTGCAGTGCCCGGGGGCCAAGGTAGGCAGAAGGGTTTTCGAGGGTATAGGCTGTGCCCGCCTTGTCGCGTAGTTTGACCCAAAATTTGTATACTTCTTGTGTCTGGGCTACGGCGGATGTTGCAAAAAGCATCAGGAGGGTGACGAGGATTGTTTTTTTCATGACGGGAAGGTCTATTTTATTTGCTGCAGCAGCCAGACATAGGTGAAATTCTGATACCACAGCTCGCAGCCGTCAGGGGTGTTTTTCTCCAAGAAGCAGCCGATGGTGCCGTCCTGTAGGAGGGTCAGGGAGGAATAGACCGAAGGACCTGGGCAGAGGCTCACGGGGGTCTGCCACGAGCGGCCTTCGTCATAGCTGAGAAAGATGCTCACGTTCTCGCGCTGCAGGCTGTTGGGTATGGAATGCAGGAGGATATTTTGCCGGGCGCCTTCGTCGGTGGCACTGAGGCGCAGAAGGTCGCCGTTGCAGGCATTAGTGGTCATCTCGGGCCAAGTGCCTTGGGGGCTCCAGGTGATGCCGCCATCGGTCGAGACCGTATAGCCTCGGGCTCCATTCTGTCGTACACTCATCAGCACGCTTCCGTCCACCAGCTCAATCATCTTGGCCTCGTCGCCGCTTTCAAAGGCTTTCTCCGACACCTGCCAAGAGTGGCCGTTATCGTCAGAATAGAGGACAAAGTTGTCCAGCGCCCAGGCATCGCCCCGGCGCATGGCGGCGGCGAAAAGGAGGCGCCCCTTGTGCTTTCCCCTACGTAGACAAAGGCCATTGCCCGAGGCACAAAAGGAACCACGATAATGACGGCAGGCGGGGTTGGCGGCCTGGCCACCCCAAAGGGTGCTGGTGATGTCAACGGGTGCCGACCAAGTGGTGCCGCCATCGGTGCTGCGACAGAAATATGTGCTGATAGGGTCGTCGGCAGTAGAAGCGAAGAGCCCATTGCCACCCACGAAAGTGAGCACCACGTCGCCGTTTTGGCATACCACTAAGGCGGGGTCGCCGTAACCCTGTTTGAGACCCTTGCCCTGGGCAATGGTGGCAGGAGGCGACCATGTACGGCCATTATCGGTGCTGCGACGGCACACGATGTCGATGTCCTGCGGGAGGTCGCCCTCGTTGTGTTTGCGTTTGTCGCACACCGCCAGCAGGGTGCCGTCGCCCAGGGTGCAGATGGCCGGTATGCGCCAGTTGCGCGAGCCGTAGTCGCCCGGGGCATAGAGTCGCTGCTCATAGAAGAAGACACTGTCGCTCGGGGTGATGGTGTGGCAATTCACTCCTTGCCCCAGGACCAGGGACGGCAGCAGTATTATCAGACAGGCATATAACTTCTTATTCATGGTATTGGCACTGAGGGCCCCTCCCCTATTGCACTTTCATCACAAAACCACCGCCAGGGGCCATATGCACCTTCAGGCGATTGGCGCTTTGAACCTCATGGCGATAGTCCGAGCCTTTGCGGTCGGCGTTAACGCCATCCTTGTAGAGTTCCACTTGGCAGGTCTTGCCGGCGAGCTGCTGCAAGTCTACCTCCACATCGCGGGCAGTCCAGTTGGTGATGCCGCCCACGTACCAGGTGTTGCCCTTGCGGCGGGCGGTGACGACATACTGCCCCACCTCGCCCTGCAGCACGCGGGTTTCGTCCCACACGGTGGGAATCTGCGCCACAAAGCGGGTGTAGTCGGGCTCTTTCTGATAGTTGGTGGGAGAGTCGCACAGCATGTTCAGGGGCGATTCAAGGACGATGTACAGGGCCAGCTGATGGCAGCGCGTGCCCTGGCTCATGGGCTCGCTCCAGCAGGGATTGTAGCATCCCTTGGCACCGTTGAGCATGGCCCCTTGGGTGTAGTCCATGGGGCCCGAGGTCTGGCGGATGAAGGGCAGCTCGGTGTCGTACTGCACCTGGTCCCATGTGGCGGGGGCCCACTTCAGCTGCTCCAATCCGGCCACTCCTTCGAAGTTGAGCACGTTGGGATATGTGCGGTTCAAACCCGCCGGCTTGAAAGCACCGTGGAAGTCCACCAGCAGGTGGTATTTCGAGCACATATACGCGGCGCGCTTATAGAATTGTGTCACCAGCTGGTCGTCGCGGTCCATAAAGTCTATCTTGAAGCCTTTGATGCCCATCTGGCTGTAGTGCTGGCAGACATGTTCCATGTCGCGGTCGAAGGCATAATAACCCGCCCACAGGATGAGTCCCACATCGCGCTCCTGGGCATACTTCACCAGCATGGGCAGGTCGATTTCGGGCACCACCTGAAAGAGGTCGGCCTTGCCGTTCACGGCCCAGCCCTCGTCGAGGATGACGTACTCGATGCCGAAGCGCGAGGCAAAGTCGATATAGTGCTTATAGGTGTCGTTGTTGATGCCGGCCTTGAAGTCCACGCCGCCGATGTTCCAGTTGTTCCACCAGTCCCAGGCCACCTTGCCGGGTTTGATCCAGCTGATGTCGCTCACCTGCGAGGGTTCGCCCAGCAGATAGCTCATATTGTTCATGGCCAGGTCGGCACTGCTCTTGGCCACCATGGCTATGCGCCACGGCAGGATGGAGAGTTTGTTCACATCGGCAATATACTCCTCGCGCTCAGTCACCAGCAGCTGCAGGTTGTTGTGGCCGCCCTGATGCCATTTCTTGGGGCAGGGTGCATGCTCCCCTTCCAGCCGTCCGGGATGTCCCATGCCTTTCAAATAGAGGCCGGGATAGTCGGTCAGCGATGACTCTGTCAGGCACACCTTCACCCCTCCGGCGGCATGCACCAGCAGGGGCAGGAAGCAGAGGCGCTGGGTGTTCAGTTTGGATAGGGGCATGGTCTCATATAGGTTCTCGAACGACGAGGCGTACTGCACCTTGTGGTTGTTCTTGTCGAAGTTGATTACGTATGGCGCCGTGGCCTGGTAGTCGTCGGCAAAGTTATATTCCACCTTCTCAAACCGCACCTTGCAGGGCTGCACCACCTGATAGCGATAGGCGATGCCCTCGTCGTAGGCCCTGAAAATCAGCAACAAGTCCCCTTTTATTTTGAATGTAAGCTCGTTGAAATGGTCGCGCATCGTTGCCTGACGGGTAAAAGGCGACGGCACCGTCTCATCCACCGTGCGCGTGGTGGCCTTCGTCACCGCCATGCTGCCCGTCACCGACTTCTCATACATCCGGTTCAGCCCCACATGAGACGGCAGTAGAATGGTAACCCCATTATAGACTATGTCGTATGTAATCTCCTCCTCGGGCGTGGCCACAATGTGAGTGACCAACTTGCCGTTGGGCGACTTCAACGTATACCTGCTCTCTTTTGCCTTGGCCTGCACGCCTACGGCAACCGCAGCCAAGAGCACTATCACCAATATTCTTTTAACCATGACAGACTATTTTATTTTTCTTGCCCCGTCGCCAATAACCACAGGGATTACTTTACATTCCACGCCAAATTTCTCTTTGAAGTTCTTGGGAGCCTCTGTCACAAAGGCCTCATAGCGGTCGTTCCTCACCAGATTGATGGTGCAGCCGCCAAAGCCAGCCCCCATGATGCGTGCGCCGGTCACGCCCAGTCTGCGGGCCTCATCCACCAAAAAGTCCACCTCTGGGCAGCTCACCTCATAGTCCTTGCTCAGGCCTTCGTGGGTCAGATACATCTGTTCGCCCACGGTCTCGTAATCGTCACGGCCCAGGGCATCGCTCACCTTCATCACGCGGTCCACCTCGCCCACCACAAAACGGGCTCTTCGGTAGTCCTCGGCGCCGATGCTCTCCCGCACGCCTTCCAGCATCTCCCAGGTGCAGTCGCGCAGGGTTTCGATGCCCAACGCCTTGGCCACGCGCTCGCAACTCTGGCGGCGGTCGTTGTAGGGCGAGCCCACCAGCTCATGCTTCACACAGCTGTTGATGAGCACCAGCCTATACTCCTGCGGATGCCAGGGGAAATAGGCATACTCGCCGCTGCGGCAGTCCAGGCGCACCAGGCTGCCCGCCTTGCCGTGCATGGAGATAAACTGGTCCATGATGCCGCAATTGACCCCCACAAACTTGTGCTCGGTGGCCTGTCCGATAAGGGCCAGCTGCATCGGTTCCAAGTTGCCGTGGAAAAGGTCGTTCAGCGCCACGGCAAAGCAGCATTCCAAGGCGGCCGACGAACTCATGCCCGCCCCGATGGGCACATCGCCCGAGTAAACCGTGTCAAACCCCTCCACCGGCACGCCGTTGGCCATCATCAGGCGCACCACGCCATAGATATAGCGGAAATGGACCGACTCGGGGCCTTCCTCGCTGTCGATGTCAAACTCGCAATAATGCTGCATGTCGGCAGCATAGGCCCGCACCCATCGCGTGCCGTTGGGGCGCACCTCGGCCACGATTGATTGCGCAACCGCCCCCGGGAAGACAAAACCACCGTTGTAGTCGGTGTGCTCGCCAATGAGATTGATGCGGCCGGGAGCCGTATAGAGGCTCCCCGCTGCATGGCCAAAACGTTCTTGGAAAATCTGATGAATGATGTTTGAATCCATGATACTCTGTCTTTTTATTTTGAAAGTGCAAATGTACGCTTTTTTTTCCACATAGCGCAAAAAGGTGCAAAAAGAGGTCTCCGCGCTGCTGACAGGCAACCCGCGGAGACCCATTCTGTACGGATAACTGCATCCTACTTGAAGGCATTCTCCGACAGGCCTTTGCCGCCTATCTTCAAATCCTCCATATAGCTGGGCACCTCGCGCCCGAGATACTTGTCCACATACAGTTTGGCCAGATACTGCCCCAGCATGAAGCCGTGGCCACGCAGTCCGGTGCAGAGCCCCACCTCGGGGTCGATGATATAGCGGGGCTCGGTGTAGCGGCCCGCCCACACAGCCAGGAAACCCACCTCGCGCAGGTTGGGAATCCACTCGGCAAACACCTCGGCCACAACCTCCAAGAACTCCTTGGAGTTGTACTTGATGTTCTGCCGTGCCTCATAGGCGTCGGTGTCGGGGCTGGCACAGCCAATAATCTGCCCCGTGTGGCCCCACTGCTGGCCGTAGACCGCGCTGAAGCCCTTGTAGTGTCGGCGGTCGATAATCATGTCTAGCGGCCCCCCGTTGGGTCCCATCATGGGCAGCCTGCGGGTGATGAAGGCCTGGTGCTTCACCGGGTAGAGGCCCGTGTCCAGGTCCAGCTGGTCGATGAACTTCTCGGCACCCCAGCCCATGGCGTTGACAAAGTGGTCGCAGGTATACTCGACAAACTGCCCCTCGTGGTTGCGAACCAGGGCCACATAGTGACCGCCCACCTTCTGCACATGCAGCAGCTCGCAGTCCTCATAGTAGCGGCTGCCCAGCTGCACGCCAATGCTGCGGATGTAGTCGATGACCCGGCCCGGCGTGGCCTGCCAGCAGTCGCGCGTAATCAGCGCGTGGCTGTAGGTCTCCTTGCTGTCGTCCCACAGGGGCGAAATCTCCCTCTTGAAGTCCTTGCGCTCTATCATGTAGGCATCGCTCCACGCACGCGAGGCATCCAACGAGCGGTAGGTGGCCTCGTCGTGCACCAGGTTGACATAGTGCGTCAGGCGGTAGTTGATGTTGAACACCTCCTGCGTGGCCTTGAAAATCTCGTGGTTGTGCACGGCAATGTCGGCAATGTCGGGATTGGAGAATGCCGGGCGGCCGCCGCCAATGCAGCGCCACGAGGCCCCGCGGCTGTAGTTGACCATCACCGGATGCTTGCCCGCCTCGGCAAAATAGCGGAACAGGGCGCTGCCCGCTATGCCGCCGCCTGCAATGAAGACTTCCACGCTCTCCTTGCGCACGTCGTTCATCTTCGGAAAGACAAACACCTCGCGCGACTGGCTGTTGTACAGGTCGCCCAAGGTCACCGGATTGGAGAGCGGCGCACGCGGCGTGGCATCGCCTACCAGCTCTATGCCATAGCTGCGCAATATCTGGCGGGCCCGCGGGATGCACCGCTTGCCGCGGCAGGGGCCCATGCCCAGGCGGGTGATGTGCTTCAGCTCGTCCACCGAGATGGTCTTCCTGCCGCCCAGCACCTGCAATACCGTCTCCAGCCTTATGTCCTCGCAGTGGCAAACGTAGGTCTCCGCCTGCTCCTCTATCGCCGTCAGGGGCTTCAGCTCCAAGGGCTCCGGATAGCCCGCCTTGGTGATGAACCCTTTGATGTCGGTCATGGCCCCTGTCTGGCTCAGCACCTTCACACGCGCCACGTGGGTCTTGTTGGGCTTGTGCATAATCTTCTCAACCGTGCCCTCGCCCACCTTCTGGCCGTTGTTGTCCACTAGGTAGACCTCCACCCCCTCTGGCACCTCATACTCGATGGGCAGGAAGCACACCTGCCGGGCCGTGTCGTAGCCAAAGATGGCCAGGCCGGGACAGTTCGAGACGCACTGCATACAGCCGATGCACTTCTCGTAGTCCACCGTGGGCGTACTGGACGTGGTGGGCTTGCTGATGGCCCCCTGCGGACAGGAGAAACTGCAGGGGTTGCAGGCAAAGCCGTAGAGGCAATCGGTCTGCACAAACGGTTTCAGCCTCATGCGCTCCTCGCTGGGCAGGTTGAGCCGCTCCAACAGGCGCACGGGGTGCTGCTGCGAGTCGATATACTGGCGTGAAATGTCCAAATACTCGTCATAGTCATAGCGCACACCCAAGGCCTGGGCCACCTCGTAGGCCGCCTGGCGGCCACGCAGCACCGCGCTGGTGCCCTCGCCTATGCGGATGGCATCGCCCACACCATAGGTGTTTTGCCCAAAGACTTCACGCCCTTTCACCAGCAGTTGGTTGTCTGGGATCAGGCCGGTGCATATATTGATGATGTCTATGTCGTCTATCACCCGCTCGGTGCCGGGGATGGCCTTGAAATTCTCGCACTTGGCTATCACTGCCCCCTTTATGCCCGTGTGGTCGGCATTGGGGATGGCGCGCACAAGGGTGTAGCCCGTCATGATGGGGATGCCCAGACGGCGCAGCCGGTTGGCCTGCACCGGAAAACCGCCCTCGCGGGGCATGGCCTCGATGATGGCCTTGATGGTGGCCCCCGCCTGCATCCCTTGGTAGGAGGTGAGGTAGCCTATGTTGCCTGCCCCCACCGTCAGCACCCGCTTGCCCAGCAGGGTGTGCTCCTGGTTCATCATCTTCTGGAACACGGCAGCCGTGTACACCCCCGGCACATCGTCGTCGGCAAAGGTGGGCATGAAGGGCACCGCACCCGTGGCCACCACCAGGTGCTCGGCATCCACGTAGCTAATCTCGCCCGTCACCGTGTTCTTCAGGGCCACGCGCCTGCCTTCCAGCAGGTCCCACACCGTGTTGTTCAGCAGAATGCCCTCCTGGCTGGCTCCTGCCAGGGTCTTGGCAATGTCGAAACCGCGCATGCCGCCAAATCGCCGCTCTCGCTCAAAGAAGAAGAACTGGTGGGTCTGCATGTTGAACTGCCCACCGATGCGGCTGTTGTTGTCAATCACCAGATTGTCTATGCCGAAGGCATTCAGCTGCTCGCGGCAGGCCAAACCCGCCGGTCCGGCCCCGACGATGGCCACCTGCGTCTTGTAAATCTTCACCTCGCGTGGCTGCTCGGGCCGCACCTCCGGCACCTCGTTCACCGCGGTGTCCACGTGGTGCACCTCCTTCACGCCGTCTACCAGCGTGATGCAGATGCGCCGCACCTGTCCATCCACCACCATTTCGCACGCACCGCACTTGCCTATGCCGCAGTTCAAACTGCGGTTGCGACCGTCGATGCTGTGGCTGTGGACTGGAAAACCAGCCTGGTGCAGGGCGGCGGCAATGGTGTAGCCCTTGCGCCCCGTCACCTTCTGTCCGTCATAGACAAACTCCACCATCTCGCTCTGCGGGATGTCTAAGATGGGATGATGTTCAATTTTGTACATAAGAAGTGTTTAATGTTTTATTTATAGAGGTTAACAAATAATTATATGCCGCTTTGCAAATTTTGGACTTGCAAAAGTACACATATTTTTCCAAAGTACAAAAATTTTAACATTCCAACCTGTCTGACCCAAAACCTGTCAAACCTTCCCCGCCAAAAAAAGGCGTCACCGCCATCAACCGCCACCGCATCAACCCCCAATCGGTCGTTAGGGTTTATGACAGATTAGTACTTGTTCCAAACAGATGGGCAGCATCACTGTCGCAGGCGTAGCGGGCTACGTCAAGACAGTGATGCTGCCAAAATGCCGAAGCCAATTCTCAACTCTCACCCAAGGCGTTGCCATTGGGCTAGATATGTTTAAGCCCTTGCAGGGCATTTCTGGAGGTTACCAATTCCCAATTCCCAATTCTCAACTCTCAATTCTCACCCCCGCCCACCCTTTTAGTTTTTAGTTTTTACCTTTTACTTTATCACAAATTGAGAGTTGGTAACCTCTTGAAATGCCCTGCAAGGGCTTGAACAGATCTAGCCCAATGGCAACGCCTTGGGTGAGAGTTGTGAGTGGAAAATGGAGTGGAATACACTCCCAGGGACATCCAGCTATATTGGGTTTCGGGCGTTTTTTTTCTTAAATTGTCTTTTGAATACTTGATGATTGAAATATCTTTTGTAT
>ODAI011815900.1_pt1 | contig 10149 bp, 8 predicted proteins | sample 1539321 | NCBI WGS metagenome assembly ODAI01 (sample SAMN02144231, study PRJEB22623) | gut metagenome | biome: sheep rumen | host: Ovis aries | place: New Zealand | reverse complement strand
ATGAAATCGTGAAGGATGTGCGTCTTTACAGACTCTTCCAGGGCGGTTATGCCATCAAGGACGAGGTAATCATCAAGTTCAAGAAGCAGCTCAAGGATACGATTGTCGGGGCTCTTCTCAACGACCTGAAGGAATTCTCGGTATACAAGTACCTTACCGGAAAGACGACGTTCAAGTTCTTGGGCGAAAGGAAGTTCGATGTCGATCAGATGCTGAAGACCTTGAGCAGCAAGTCGAAGGTTTTCCTACGTCTTGACGACGAGGCTTCGACATTCCAGACGGAGAGCGCAAGGAATAAGGTGCTCCTCAGTTCAGATATCCGTGAAGATCAGGACAATTGGGATGTGAGGTTCCAGAAGAACTTCGCCGAGAGATTCCCTCATGTCCCGATAGCTTCTCCTTTCAAGATCACTTTTATCCAGATGGAGAGGGTTCCTCTTGAAATCTGCCTGGATCTTGTGGATGAGGAAGCGGAAGAACAGAAAAAGAAAAAGAAAACTCCGGAAGATTCCTCCGAGGATACGACGGTAATTGTACCACCTTCTCCGGATGATGTTTCTTCTGAGGAATAAAAGCGAATGGGCCGGCCGGAATATGGGTCGGCCCTTGTTTTTAACGGAAATGAACCGGGAAGTCTTCTTTTCTCCCGGGATTTTTCGGGAGAAGGATTTTTGGGTATCCTATTTATTGCTCCCCAAGGCTCTCGTATTGTCTTATTCAAAGATTTTTGATAAATTTGAAGAATTGAGCCTGATCAAATGCAGAAGTTCATCAAGACGGGATAAGATTCAGAAAGTATCTCAATCTGTGCAGTGAGGTCTACTGTATTTGTCAAGGTCTGATATACCATGAAGGAAACCACATAATTACACTGATGACAATGCAAGAAATTTCACTTGAATATTGTTTTCATAATCAAAATGCATTCAAGGGTGGAGAAGACAATTTAGGCCACATTGTCGTAGGAGACAATCATGATCCGCACCGGTTGTTTGTCATGGGACTTTATCAGCTGTACGGCTTCAATTCTGCCGGCAGCGTATCCATGGAAGAAGCCGCTCGACTTTTAGGGTTGGCTTCAGACAAGGGTGAAGCCTTGGCCTCTCTTCTTCTTGGTTTGATTAAAGAGGTCTCAGCGGACTATTCTTCGGCTATAAGATTTTATTCCAAGGGATATGGACAGTTGAATCTTGACCCTGCAAAAAAAGCCGGAAAGGTTGCCTATGACCAGTTTTCTTCACTTAGAAGCGGAATCCAGTCCATAATCGCGACTCAAGGATTCTGCTCATATTCCGGCGGGAAGTTCCTGTTCAAATTCTCCGATACTGTCAGAAAAGAGCTCAGTTCTAAACTTCCGCCCCTTTTGAGGGACCTTGACCGATATAGGGAAGACGTCCTTGAAAATGCACCGAAGGATACTGCGGGAGAAGAACAACACAAGTATTGGAATCTTCTTTTCATGCCGCTGACGGTCATCTCTGCCGCCGCCGGAAGGGATTACATCAATATTTGGCTGGAAGAAAGGTCATTCCCGGCTCCCAAGCCTAACCCCCAATTCGAAAACGCGATGGGCCGCTGCCTGATCGATGACGACGATTCGACGGACAATGACTATATAATATCGGGTCTTAGGATCATGGCTGGTCACGACAAGGATCCATTCTGGCAATATCTGACGGGCCTATGGTACGAAAATGATCCTGATTCAAAGGATCTCAAGGAAGCCGCCCTCTGGTATGAAATGGCGAAATCCCATCTTCCGGCCGCTTCGGATGGCTTTGAGAGAGTTACCTCGAATCCGATTTACAGGATTCCTGATTCTATTGAAGAGGGGACAGCGGAAGAGTGTTTGAGGTTGGCCCAGTCATACGGCTCCAACAGGGAACTTGCCAATGCCTGGAATATCGAAGCCGCTCTTCGAGGTGATATCTCCGCTCTAAGGAAACTCGAACAGATGAGTCCCGCCATCGAAAAGGACATCAAAAAGAGTACCCCGTTCTATTCAGCTGTCCAGTCCGAGCAAAAAACGCTCGAGAGTAATCTGCGCTCCTGGAAGAGCAAGGTGAGTGAAACTATCGGCAAGATGCTGAAGGAAGAGGAGAGACTAAGGAAAGAGGAAGAAGAAAGGCTGAGAAAAGAGGAAGAAGAGAGGCTCAGGAAGGAACGTGAAGAGAAACTTCGTCTGGAGCGGGAAGAAAAGCTCCGCCTTGAAAGGGAGGAGGAAAGGCTCAGAAAAGAGGCTGAAGAAAAGCTTCGGAAGGAGCTTGAGGAGAAACTCCGCCTTGAGATGGAAGAGAAGCTCCGCCGGGAAATGGAGGAGAAACTTAAGAGAGAGCAGGAGGCGAAGAATGCCGAAGATGATGCAAAGTGGCAGAAAGTCAACCTGGAAACCCAGAAGATAAGGAAGAAATTTTCCAGCTTCAGTTCATTCGAAAAGGAAGAGGCCCTCAAAGTCAAAGGACTCAATGATAGATTCGACAAAGCGCTCAAACATTTGGAGGAATGTCTGATTCAAGACGAAAAAAGCTGTAAGTTTTTCCAGCGTCCCATATACAAGAAATGCGGATTCGACAGCATTGATGAATGCGTGAGTTATAACTGGAATGTTCCCGAAATGTATTTAAGAGACCTTAATGAAGCCATCACTTTTGTTGAAGGAAAGCTTCCTTCGGTTGATGGGATGTTGACCTCCATTGAAGAAGACAAGGACAGGGCATCCGTTTCGAAGAAACAGAAAGAAGTCAAAAAACTGCTGCAAGAATGCGAAAAACGTCTCTCTTACGCTTTGCAGGGCGATTCCATTTCCAAAGTTGCCGCCAATATTGAGATGTGGGAAAAAGGTAAGCCGAAGCCATATGTCAAACCGCTGATTTAGATGTCGATGCTTTATTCTCCGGTAGCCTGTCAAAAAGGAGTGGACTTCTTGTTGAAAGAATTCCGGAGAAAGTCTTGAAAGAGAATGACGTTTATCAAAACAGGAAATCTACAATGAACGATTTATCATATGAATATTGTTTTCGTAATCAAAATGTATTCAAGGGTGAAGAAGACAATTTAGGCCACATTCTCGTAGGAGACAATCATGATCCGCACCGGTTGTTTGTCATGGGACTTTATCAGTTCATCGTACCTCTTGAATAAATCCAATAAAAGAAACGAATAAAATAACTGAAAATGAAAACGATCAGTGCTATAAATACCATTCTCCGCGAATATGAACTCCGCTTGGAAAGGAGTGTTTCTACTACGGCTGAAGAATTCAAAGAAGACGTGAGGCTTGCCCAGGAAGACGTGGTGGGCAAATTCAAAAAGTTGCGCCAGATCCTTCCCGAATTGGTGCAGGTAAATTACGATTCCGAAGTTTCGTCCTCGGAAATCGCGACCATCAAAAAGAATCTCGTCTCACGTGTTGAGGAAAAGTTCGTCGCCGATCTCATTCCTACCGGTGAAACGATGAAACGGAATGTATGCGGAACCGATTTTGAGATCCCTGTCTACGCTCAGTGGCAGTCCGATCCCTCAAACGCCAATTTTGTGATCAATTACGACAAAGCGTCGTTGGATAAGGCCGTCAAGGCGTTCAATTGCCTTCTTTCAAATATCATATTGTCGCTTCCCATCAAATCTGTCCATCTCAACTTCGTGGATCTGCAACTGTCGGGAACGGCTTCCCTTTTCACCCGTAACCTGGACCACTCCCTGTACAGGGATCTGATCGCGGACACTGGTCAACTCGATTCTCTTTGCAAGGATATGCAGTCCAGAATGGTCACTGTCCTACAGGAGTGCGGAGAATTGGCCAAATACAATGCGAAAAACCAAGGATTCAGATATCCGTACGAAATCGTAGTTCTACTTCACTATCCGAACAATTTCGAACGGGTGTCGGATTCGCTGATTCCTCTCTTCCAGAACGGGTATAAGGGAGGTATCTATTTCGTGGTTCTCAACGATAAAGACGCTCAGGTATCAGGTATAGGCCGCTCCGTTCTTTCGCTTAAGGACCATTATTATGAAATTGACCTTGACAAGATCACTTCCGAGAGCAAGAGTTTGGTCCATGTGACTTCTCTTCTTGACAACAAGACCATTTCCGGAGCGCTTTTCGACTATATAAATACGGAAGCTTCCAAAGAATCCAAGGTCGTTCCGATCAAGCAGGACTACGAGCGGCTCTTCGCTACACCATACGCTTCCACCGACAGCCTGATCGAAGTCCCTGTCGGAAAAACGCTAAACGGAGGGGTTTCCACCTTCCAGATGGATTCCGTTTCACATGTCCATTCGTTCATCTTGGGACAATCCGGTTCCGGTAAGTCCGTGTTCCTTCATAATGTGATTTCTGCGGCGATGCTCAAATACAGCCCGGAGGATCTGCAGTTCTATCTGCTGGACTTCAAAATGGGCGGAGTCGAGTTCAACCGCTATCGTAACTCAAAGCATGTAAAGGCTTTGTTGGTAGACAATAGCGATATACAAATCACTTTGGAGATTCTCCGTGACCTTCATGAAGCCATGAAGGAGAGGGGAAAGGCTCTCCGTTCCATAGGCGTATCCAATATCGCCGACTACAACAGGAAGAATCCCTCCAACCATATGCCCCAGATCATGCTGGTCGCCGACGAGTGCCATGCGATGTTCGTCAGAAATCAGCAGGATTCCAAAAAGTTCGATGAGATTTCCGAGATAGTCGCCAAGATCGCCAAGGAAGGCCGAAACCAGGGAGTCCATCTTCTGTTGGCGACCCAGACTCTTGCTCAGGCCGAAATCTCCAACGAGATACTGAACAACATAACTGACCACTATCTTCTCAAGTGCGCTTCATCCGATTCCGAGAAGATGGTGAACGGCTCCAGCGACAAGACGGCTTCTTTGACAACCGGTCAGGTATATTATCACCATGTCTCCGGTGAAGAATTATTCCAGTCATTCTACACTTCCAATGACGAAGTGAAGCAGGTGGTGGATTACATCGGACGGAAGGCCGAAGGCTCCAGGAGCAACGGCCAGTTCTATTTCAACGGCTCGGACAATTTCACTGTCGACAAGGAGACTCTTGGATCCATCCAGGCCAACAAGTACCCCGTTTCCTGCCTGGGATATTCGGTCTCGCTCAAGAGGGAGAGCGTTTCGGTTCCGATCAAGAAAGACGATGGTGAGAACATCCTGTTCTTCGGAATCAACGACGAGGCCCAGGTGTCACAAACCGTTGTGAATGCCCTTGTCACAGCAATGCATACCGCTTCGGAACTGGGTAAACCCAAGGCTGTGAAAGTCATTGATCTGATGGACTTCGATAACGAGCCTCGCTATGTCGAAACCTTGTCCGTCTTGAAAGAACGGGGCCTTATCGAGACAGTAAAGCGAAGAGATATCGGAAGAGTACTTTATGATCTTGCCTCAAGCATAGATTCAGACAATGTAACCCCGACCATTCTTGTCATTCTCGGTCAGGAACGTATCCGCGGATTGAAGCTGGATCTGAAGATCGAGGACGTGGACGCTACCTCAGGCGGAGGAATGAGTTTCGATTTCGACAACCTGGACAGCATCAGTTTCGACAAGCCTCAGGTAAATACCCGGTACGACTCTTATCGCAAGGCATTGGCATATATCCTTACCAATGGACCTCATGTCGGAGTCAACACGTTCCTCCAGATTGACCAGCCCTCGAAATTGCTTTACGATGACTACGTGTCCGCGAGGTTTGTCTACAGTACGTTCAATCATATCGTTATGTTCCGTTCGGATTCGAATGCGGCGAACATCCTTCAGCTTGATGACGATATCCGTATCGAGAATCTCTCATCGGATCCGGAGCGTCTCAGGGCTTATTGCTACTACGTCGAAAAAGACAAGTACCAGATGTTTTGTCCCTTTACGGATATCGATACCGACAGTATCCAGTAATCCGCTAATCGGGCAATAGATCAATACGTAATTATAAACCATCTAAAAGGTAATAGTTTATGGCAACAGATGCAGGAGTAAAGAATGTCGGAGATCTGAGGAATTTCGGCAGGCAGATACAGCAGATGGGTGAGCAGATGTACAATGTCATGTGCCAGGCTCAACGTCGCATGAATCAGGTTTGTGAAGGATGGCATGACGATTCGAACGAAATGTTCAAGAACCGTTTCGATGAGAGTGTACGTACCATCCAGAAAATGGCGGAGGAGTTCAAGGCCTACAACGCTTTTCTCACGAAGACTTGCGACATCCTCGATCAGTATAAGAACAACAGGATCAATTTCTAAAGTAGATGGCTACCGGTCAAGATGTAAAGGTTTCTGATGTAGACGCCATCGCCGCTTACAGAGTCAAGTTCTCAGATTTCATCGGACAGATGTCCGCCGACATGAGAAGAATGCTCGACAAGATGGATGAAATCGAGTATGAACTCAATAAACGCGTCAAGAATATGCAGGAACAGTACGAACAGGTGAAGTCGGATGCGGCCGCGGCTCGAGAAGAATACAGGTACATTTCCAACTTTGAATCCGACCCCGCTGAAGTCCGAAGAGCCAGAATGCGCTTCGAACACATCGACGGCAATTCCGTACCGAACGCAAGGATCGAAGCGGATACGGCACATTCGTGGGCGTCAAGTGCGAAGCATGACTTGTTTGCGATGAGGGAATTGACCCGCAAGTATATGACCCGTCTTTCCACGAAGGTGGAAAATGGTCAACTGTTCTTGTCCAAAGCCGAAGAACATATCCGTTCCTACAAGGAAACTCATCTTTAGGTTGATGGCGATGTTGAAAGAAGAATTATCCCGTATTGAAGAGCATATTCGTATGCTCGGAAATAGTTCCAACGCTCTTTTCGAATTGTGGGACGACAACATCTCACATGTCTTCAAGGACAAGTGCGTGGAATCAATCAAGACTGAGTGGAGGGATTACTCCAGCCAGATGTCTTCGCATATGATTCATCTGCAGCAGATGCTCAAGCAGATTGAGAATAACGAAAACAATCTCAAGAGAATCCGAGGCAGTTATTGAATCCCGAATAACATTATAAACCTCGCGATGTGCTGTGGTCAATCGCAGAAAATGATCATGAAGATAATGGATTTATTCGCGGGTAACGATATTACTCTGGATTTTGATTGGAACGAAGAAGAGGAGGATTTCGGAAGAACTAGCTTTGTTGGTTTTTTGGAAGAGAACGAAGATTTGTTGATGGATATTGAAGAGGAGACTGAAGACTGTGTCCATGATCATCTTTTTGAGTTGATCTATGAGAGTGATGAAGAGGAAGAAGGCGCCACCGGGCAGTTGCTCGGCCTTTTGTTCGAGGGGAAAGAAATCAGTGAGGAGGATGGCGTCGGGATGTTCGAAAAATATAAGGGTCTTATCGCTGAAGGTGAAGTCGAAGTCCTGGATTTGGTCCAAGAAAACATTTTTGACAAGGAATTTGAAGAATCGGATATAGAAGACGCTGTCCGCCAATATTTCTCTGTAAAGAAGAATGAAGGAGACATATATGAGGTCATCAACGGTATTCCCCTTTTTATCCTGGATGGTATTGTGTACTCGATCATCAAGAATACCATTGGCGAATATGAAGGGAACCTTCATTTTGATATAGGCGGAGGATGGTTGGATGCGGTCATACCCGTCAGCATTTGATGCCTGCCGGTATGGAACTTTGTCGGGAACCTTTTCTTCTTGTCTTTACCCCATGGAGGGCGTTTCGCCTATAAATCGGGATTTGGCGCAAGAATTCCTTCGCGGAAAAGCCACTTTTGGGTATCGCTGCGATAGGAGTGCGGGAAGCGTTCCTTGACTTTGGAAATGAATGAGTATATGGCCGAACGGGATTTTTCAAGTTCCTCAAGGATAGTATACTCATCGTCTTTATGCGGATTATGGTATCCGGCGGGGATATTGGCGCAGCTTACGCCGGCATCGCTCAAGGTAAGGGCGAGGATGTCGCTCGTCTTTCCTTCGGTGACGGCATATCCCGGCATGTTTTCAATCAAGGCGGCAGTGAACTCTTCGCTGGCGCAGGGAATGCCCCGCAAAACGGTATGGATTTCTTCGCCACCCTTGCAGTCGGGCTCCAGGATGTAAAGACTGTCACGGAAAAAAGTCATGTCAGCCCGGTTACTCCCTATGCAGCCTTTTTCTTCCCCGACCGCGAAAAACACCTTCAGACTGGGACACCGGATAAGACACGTGAGGCAAATGAATATCCCGTTCTTGTCATCCGCTCCAAGACCTTCACGGCTTTGGGATGATTCTGAAACGGCGAATATCGTTCCGTTTTCGATCTTTACTCTGAAATCTTCGCTGTGAAGAAGTTGCACCTGATCAAGATGGGATACCAGTGTAGGATATCCTCCGTTTCCGCATTCTCCTTTTGTGATATAGATGTTTCCGAAGGAGTCCAACCAAGTTTTGGCATCGGGAACGCTTTCTTTGAGGAAACGGAGAATGTATTGAATCAACGGCCATTCCTTTCCGGTAGGGGAATGGATGGAATAGAGTTCCTTAAGAAGAGAAATATCCTTGTCCGTCACCATAAGAGGGGGGATGTTCATTGTCGTATGGGTAGAGTCGATATATACAATGGATAAGTTTTGCAACCTTAGACCGGATCTCCGTAGTTTACGAAACCGGTGTCCTTTGTTTTGAGGAACGTAAGATCCTCTCTGGGGTTTTCCGGATCGAGATCCCTATGGAGGATTTCAGCCATCTCCTTTGCGATCAAAAGCCTCTCGGGATTCCAGGCCATGGCACTCCATGCGATCCTGAGGATGAAGGAGTTGATTTCTGAAGCACGGGCCAAGTGCCTAAGATACAGTTTCGGACCCGAGGATGAATGACGCATCTGTCGCTCGGACTTGATGCCGAAACGGCTGGAGAGCATCTCTTCCAGGGAGGAGAATACCTGTTCAGCCCTCACCGGGTCATGGATAGTCAATCCTTCACCTCCGAGAGAAGGCTCTCCCTTTTTCGCCCCGTATCCGAAGTGGAACTCTTCGGGGTATTCCGGCTCCTGGGCCCCGCTCGCGGCAAGTATGGTCACTGTCCAAGCGCCCTCCTTGGAAGCGAGACGCTCAATGTCCGCCTTGAAATCACTATATCCCGGAATGTCTTCCGATGAGGGAATATAGAAAGAGCCGTCTGAGATTCCTCCTTTTTCGCGGCTCACGTAGTTGAATCCACCCATTTTGGCAAGATAATAGGCGAAGTTGCCGACCAAGGCGTCATTGTATGAAGAGGTGGAAACCACCGTAACTTTGGATCCGCGGTCAAAGCAGCATCCGTAGGAACGGTTGACGGGAAAATGCTCAACCGCCAGGCGGTCTTGCGGCAGCCCTTCAGAGGGAAGGGTTGATGCGAGATTGATTACTCGGAATCCCTCCCCTTTGTCGACTGCTTCGAGGATGTCCTCTTCGGTCATATTCGTCTTGACTTTGATGTCCATCAGGGATATGAACTGCGGAACAGCCTGGATTTTGGTGGGACGGTCCTGTCTTCTTGTGAATATGGTACGGAGTTTTCCCAAGTTCTCAGTCCTCTCTTCCTCCTTGTGCTCTTCCTCAACAGCCTCGGAGAACCCGGAACTAAGAAGACCGATTGGAACCGCGAATATCGCGATGCCCATGATTCCGATGAGGAAGGCGATTATATTGCCGGTCGTGGTGTAGATAGGCATATCGGCGACTTTACCCGGATCCCCGATGTATTTGGCGAAGGACCAGACGATGGCCTTCCATCCGTCGGAGATCATTTCAGGATTGGTGTCATGTTCCACCAAATAAAGCACGAAAGACAGGATGACGGTCATGACGGTTATGAATACCAACGATACCAGCATCTCCCGTTTCTTGTTGCTTATCGCGCTACCCATGAACCTGAATGCCTTCATGTAGCGGAAAACATGGATAAGGCGTGCGATTCTGAGAATTCTGAGGATCTGTATCAACTTGCTTCCCATAGCGATTGAGGGGAAGAACACAGCCAGCCATAGAGGGTAAGTGGCGAGAACATCCACCAGTCCGTAGAATGACATACAGTAGCGAACTCTTCCCATGAATCCCTTGTATTTGGGGTCTATCTCATCCGCGGCCCAGATGCGGAGGGACACTTCAATTGTGAAGAAAATGAGGACGAACCAATCGATGACCTTTAT
>ODAI010494158.1_pt1 | contig 10149 bp, 13 predicted proteins | sample 1539321 | NCBI WGS metagenome assembly ODAI01 (sample SAMN02144231, study PRJEB22623) | gut metagenome | biome: sheep rumen | host: Ovis aries | place: New Zealand | reverse complement strand
GAGACGCCGACATGCCGTCTTCTGAACCAGCCCTACGACCCCTCTGATACGGTCAACACCCAGTACTATGTCATAGACGGTTTCATCGTCTCACCAAATGTCACGGTCAGCTCTGTTGAGACTCTCGACCTTGGATTTGAAAACTCCGACCACAATCCGGTTCTCATACAGGTCTCTCTTCCCTGACAGAAAGCGCCGCCCATCCGGGCGGCGCTGTAATTTTTCCATGGATGCAGGCAGTGCGGCTGTCCCGTCCACCGACCTCCTTCGGAATAATTCAGAAGGAGCCTCTTCAGTCGGGTCAGTCGATATGGATGACCTTCTGCATGAGATCCTTTGCAGCGGTGTTGGGATTGTGATAGCGCTCCCGCTTCAGTGTCGCACCGCCCATGTTGATGGCCTCCGTCGGACAGTACTGAAGGCAGCTCAGGCAGCCGATGCAACTGCTGCCGAACTGCGGCTTTCCGTCAACCATCCTGATATTCCCTGCAGGACACAGCTTCTCACACTGACCGCAGGAGACACACTTGTCCGTGACCGTCAGCTTCTCCGCCTTCTTCTTTGACAGCATCGGCCAGGCCTTTGCCTCCAGCGCGTTCAGGAAAAAGGCTCTTGGCGCGCCGTCAAGCTTCTTTTTTGCCAGAATATCTTCTGCGGCCCTCTTTGCGAGTTTCTCTGAGCGCTTCTGCGCAGCCTTCACCGGAAGCGAGGGAAGCATCAGCTGATGCGGGAAGAGCCAGATGGCACTGCAGTGGTGGGAGATCCCGGTCCAGTAGTCCAGCTTCACGATATCGTGGATTTTCTTCAGCCCCACGCCCGGGTAGCCGGCATAGCTCACCACGCCGAAGCGATAGGTATCCGGGCCGACAGAAACAGTCTTAACATACTGTTCGACCTTTCCGGGGAGTCCACCAGCATAGCACGGGAAGACAAAACCGACGCGTTCAGCGCTCCGTGCGTCCGTCACGGCGGGGAAACTGCGCATCATGACAATATCGGTGTCACCCAGGGTCTTTGCAATGTTCCTTGCGATGTCGAGGCAATTGCCGGAGCCGGAATAGCAGTAGATCAGATTTTTACTCATAAGGGAGTATCTCCTTTCCTGTTTTTCACGTTCTCATTATATTGAAATTGAATATGTGATGGCCTGTCGCCTTTCAGAGCATGAAGATGGAGTCGTCGTTCTCGATCCAGTCGCTCACCGGGATCGTACGGTATTCCGTTGGAGTGACCCGGATCACAATCTTGTCGATACCGGCATTGATGATCTGCCGTTTGCACATGCTGCAGCTCATGGCGTCGGAGAGCAGCTCATTGCTCCTGGCATCCCGTCCCACAAGATAGATCGTCGCTCCGATCATGTCGCGTCTGGATGCGGAGATGATGGCATTTGCCTCCGCGTGGACACTGCGGCACAGCTCGTAGCGCTCTCCGGAAGGGATGTGAAGCGTCTCGCGTGTGCATACACCCAGGTCCGAGCAGTTGCGTCTGCCCCGGGGCGCGCCGTTATAACCGGTTGAGATGATCTCATCGTTGCGTACGATAATCGCTCCGTATTTCCGCCTCAGGCAGGTAGAGCGTTCCAGTACCGCATCTGCGATGTCGAGATAATAGTTCTGCTTACTGGTTCGGTTATCCATCGGTCAATGCTCCTTTCAGGGCACAAATCCATCTCTGGCAGTCCTGCTCCGAAACACAGTTTCTAATCGACTCTGCGGACTGCCATGTCTCCATCACTGAAAACGGCTCCATTATAAACAAAGTAAATCCCCGCGTCAAGGGACCCTCCGTTCATTGTCGTCATTTTATCAATTCCGACTGTGGCTTTTTCCCGTCTGCTGTGTTATACTGATAATATGAAACGCAATTATCAACAGGAACTCGATGAGATCATCCGTCTCCAGCACGGTGAGAAGCCGCGCCTGCTTCTACACAGCTGCTGCGGCCCCTGCTCAAGCGCTGTGCTGGAGTATCTCACACAGTATTATGCCGTGACAGTGCTCTGGTATAACCCGAATATCTGGCCGCAGGAGGAGTTCAACCGCCGACTGGATGCCCAGCTCCGGCTGATCAGAGCCATGGGACTGGAGGAGTGCGTCCATGTCAGCATTCTCCCCAGGGAGAGCGATCCCTGGTACGCCGCCGTAAAAGGGCTGGAGGCGGAACCGGAGGGTGGCACCCGCTGTACGGAGTGCTTCCGGCTTCGTCTGAGAGAAACCGCCCGCATGGCTCGTGACGGAGGTTTTGACTGCTTCTGCAGTACGCTGACCCTTTCCCGTCACAAGGATCCGGTGCGTATCAACATCCTCGGAGAACAGTTTGCCGAAGAATATGGGGTGAAGTGGCTCCCCTCAGAGTTTAAAAAGCGCGGCCGGGAGCTCCGCTCACAGCAGCTCTGCGCCGAGTACGGAATCTACCGGCAGGATTACTGCGGCTGTGAATACTCTGTCCGATAGGCCCTCAATACCGGGAAGGCGTTCGCCCGAGATAGCCTTTTCCACCTTTTGTCCTGTCATATAACAGTTCTTGTTGATCATTGCATCTGATTACAAAAATCAGCCAACGAGGTGAATTGCCATGAAAGTCAGAAAAGCAATTATTCCCGCCGCCGGGCTCGGAACGCGTCTCCTGCCTAACACCAAGAGTATTCCGAAGGAGATGCTGCCCCTGGTGGACAAACCGGTGCTCCAGTACATAGTGGAAGAGGCCGTCGCAGCCGGCGTTGAGCAGATCCTGATCATAACCAACCGCGGCAAGTCTCCTATTGAAGACTACTTTGATTATGCCCCGGATCTGGAGGAGCGCCTCCTGAAGGACGGGAAAGAAAAGGAAGCGTACACGATCCGTGCCGTTGCGGATATGGCAGACGTCCTTTTTCTGCGGCAGAAAGAGACCAAAGGTCTCGGGCATGCCGTCTGGAGAGCCCGCAGTTTTGTCGGAGACGAACCCTTTGCCGTTCTCCTGGGAGACGATATCATGCTCGGAGAAACCCCGGTACTCAAACAACTGGTCATGGCCTCTGAGGCAAATGACTGCAGTGCTGTTGCGATCCACGAGGTCCCGGATGATCTCATTGTGAAGTATTCTTCCGTCCTCATGGAAGAGAAGCTCTCCGACCGTGTGTACCGTATCACAGATATGAATGAAAAGCCCACTCTGGAGGAGAAATTTTCCAACTACGCCATTCTCGGCCGCTATGTGCTGACTCCGGCGATTTTTGACATTCTCGAGCATACTGCCCCCGGCAGGAACAATGAAATCCAGCTCACCGACGGTATGAAGGAGCTTGTCCGTCACGAGCCGATGTGCGGGGTGGACTTTGAGGGCCGCCGCTATGACACAGGCAATCTGAAGGGTTATCTCGAGGCGATCATCGACTTCGCCCTGCGCAATGAAGAATCCGGAGAATGGCTGAAGGACTTTATCATTGAGAAGGCCAAAAAATTGTGTTGACATTGTGGCGTAAAGTACGCTATAATACCGGGGCTGTTCCGATGGAGCAGTCCCGGTTTTGATTTCTGGTTTTTTATGTCAACTACTTTTTCCGCTTCGGCGGAGGATGTTGAGTATCATGTTTGAAAGGAGTGCACACACATGCTTCGTACCTATCAGCCCAAGAAGCGCCAGCGCAGCAAGGAGCACGGTTTCCGTAAAAGAATGCGCACTGCAAACGGCCGCAAGGTTCTTGCCCGCCGCAGAGCAAAAGGCAGAGCGAAACTCAGCGCCTGATTCCGCAGGCCTATGAGCAGGAATGGGGCAAAGGACAGTGCTTTTCAGGGCGGCTTTCTCCGCCCTTTTGGCGTTTATGCCCCTGCAGGGAACAAACAAAGATGAATCCGTCAGTCACGCTCAAGCTCAACAGCGATTTCCGGAGACTGTACGCCCGCGGGAAGAGCGCTGCAAGTCCCTGTGCAGTGGTATACTGCCGCAGGAACCGGCTCGGCCATAACCGTATCGGCTATACCGTTTCGACAAAACTCGGGAACGCCGTGACACGCAACCGGATCCGCCGCCGTCTGAGAGAGATTATGCGGCTGAACACTTGGCGCTTCAAGCATGGGTATGACCTGATTGTTGTCGCCCGTCAGCGTGCTGTCACGGTGGAATACCGGCGTCTTGAAAGCGACGTGATCGCCTGCTGTGAGAAGCTGGCTCTTCTGAAGGAGGCGGATTCAACATGAAGCAGCTGATGCTTGCGATGATCCGCTTTTACAGAAAGTGGATCTCTCCCAATCGTCCGCCCTGTTGTCGTTTCATCCCGACCTGCTCGCAGTATGCGCTGGAAGCCATTGAGAAATATGGCGCCCTGAAGGGCGGCTGGCTTGCCTTTATGCGCATCTGCCGGTGCCATCCCTTTTACCACGGGAAGCACCAGTACTATGATCCGGTTCCCTGAGGAACTGAAGAAGATTTGAGGAACACACATGGGTAAGATTATTACAAAACCCTTTGCATGGCTGATGATCTGGCTGTACCGGCTGACAGGAAGCTATGGTTGGGCGATTATTCTTTTTGCTCTCGCGGTTAACCTTATCCTGACTCCCTTCATGGCCAAGAGCAAGAAGAGCATGATGCACTCCACGCGCCTGCAGCCAAGGATTGCCGAACTTCAGCGGCGTCATGAGGGGAATCCGCAGAAGCTCAATGCAGAGATGCAGAAACTCTACCGTGAGGAAGGCGTCAACCCGATGTCCGGTTGTATCTGGTCTCTGATACCCTTCCCCATTCTGATTGCCCTCTACAGCGTCATCCGCCAGCCTCTGACCAGAATGATGTTTGTTGCGGAAGAGTTCGTCACGACGTTGCAGAACTTCCTTGTTGAGCAGGGCCTTTACACGCTTCCTAGCCGTGCGGATGCCTACGTGGAGATCAAGCTCACCAAGCTCGCTCACGACAACTGGGATCTCATCCAGAGCGGCCTTGCCGACAAGCTGGATCCCAACTTCATGAATGTCGATTTTTCCTTCCTTGGTCTGAATCTCGGCGACCAGCCCCGCTGGAACTTCTTTGTCGACACGAACTGGAGCGACGTCCATGTCTGGCTGCCTGCCCTGGGCCTGTTTCTGATTCCCTTTATTTCCGCCTTCCTTTCCTGGCTCTCCATGAAGATCAGCTCCGCTTCCAATCCGCCCGCCGCGCAGAATGAGCAGAGCGCCGCCACCATGAAGAGCATGAATCTCATGATGCCCCTGATGAGCGTCTGGATCTGCTTTGTCATGCCGGCCGCCATGGGCATCTACTGGATTGCCAACTCTGTCTTCGGCATGGCTCGCGATTATGTCCTTACCAAGATCTACAAGAAGCAGCTGGATATCGAGGATGCGGAGCGGAAAGCCGCCCGGGATGCCCGGGAGTGGGAGCTGGAGCGGCAGCACGAGGAGACAGAGCGCCTGCGCGCTGAGGGCAAGACAGAACAGAACAGCAACACCAGCAAGAAAAAAATCCAGGCCAACGAAAAGCAGAAGAACGACGAGCGCAAGGCCGCGCTGGAGCGGGCAGAAAAGAAGGCCCGCCGGGAGCGCCTCGGCGTAAAGGAAACGGAGAAGCCCGCTTCTCAAGTTGGAAACCGCCGCTATGCAAGAGGTCGCGCCTATGTTCCGGACCGCTACTCCAATCCGGAGAACGCGGAGGCAGCAACCCTGGCGGCTGCGGAAGCTTCTGAGAACGCAGAGTCTATCGACGAGTCTGTTGAGGAAGAAGTCCTGTCGCCAGCTACGGAATCTGTTGAAGTGGGCGGGGAAGCAGCCCCGGAAGTCAGCGAGGAGTCTTCAGAAGACCATGATGCTGACGTTGAGCCTGTCGCAGAAGAGAACGGAGAAAACACATGATCAATTATCTGGAAAAGACCGGACGTACTGAAGAAGACGCCATTGCCGCCGCTCTCTCGGAGCTCCATATGGATCGCGATGAGATCTCTGTTGAGATTCTGGAGCGCGCAAAGTCCGGTTTCCTTGGGATTGGCGCAAGTCCCGCGCGGATCCGCGTAAGCTGGGAGACGCCGGACGCTCCGGCGCAGGAAGAAGTCGCCTCTGCGGCTAAGACTCCTGCAAAGCCGGAACGGAATTCCAGGCCGTTTCCTGAAGAAACGCAGCGTCCTGCTGCAAAGGCGGAGGCTGTGCCGGAGAAAGAGAGCTCCTCATCTCCCGCCGCTTCTGAGTTGCAGAGTGCTTCACATCCTGCCGGTCCTGTTGACGAACCGGAAGACTTCGCCGCAGTGCGCAGCTTTCTGGAAGGGCTGCTGCGGCATATGGATGTTCAGGCTGACATCGCCATCTCCGAGCGGGAGGGCGGCGGTATTCTCGCCGAGCTTTCCGGTCCCTCCATGGGCGCAGTGATCGGGCGCCGGGGCGAGACGCTCGATGCCATCCAGCATCTGGCCAACTACGCCGTCAACCACAGCACGGACAAGCGCCTTCGTATCAGCGTAGACGCCGAGAACTACCGTGCTAAACGTGAGGAATCCCTGGTTCACCTGGCGGAGAAAATGGCAGAGAAGGCTATCAAGTATAAGCGCAGCATGGCACTTGAGCCGATGAACTCCTATGAACGTCATGTGATCCACACTGCTTTGCAGAACTATCCCGGCGTCACCACCGCCTCCACCGGCATGGAGCCGAATCGCCGTGTCGTGGTAAGCTATGTCCGTAATGAGCAGAGCTCTTCCCGTCGGCCCCAGCCCCGGGAATGGGCATAAGGAACGCACCTTTGTTGATTTCACGTCTGTGATTATTGATTATCACCGGATTGGAGGATATAAAGCATGTATTTTGAGAAAGTAAGAGATGCCCTTGCCCAGCAGTTTGAGCTGGATCCGGAGACCATCACCCCTGAGACCAATCTCCTTGACGATCTCGGTGCTGACTCTCTGGATGTCGTGGAACTGATTATGTCCCTGGAAGATGAATTCGGCATTACCATTTCCGACGAAGCCGCCGCGCAGCTTTATACTGTCGGCCGTATCGTTGACTATCTGGAGAATCTTCAGTAATACGCCCCGTATGAAGCCGCCCGTCCGAAGATCCCGGACGGGCGTTTTTTTAAGAAAGGATACTCATGCGATCTGAAGCTGTTGAACAGTATGGCCGTGCTCTGAAGCTCGGTCAGAAATACTATAAGGCCGCCCTGCTGAAGGGTCATTATCCCTATCCCCTGGTTCTGGATGACATTCTTCGGGAATCCTCCGTTGCCGGCTACTCCGATCTCGGTGTGATCAACATTCCGTCCTCTCTTGTCATCGGAGTCAGAAGTGCCGGGCGCATTGCCGCTCTGGCCGGTAATTTTATGCCTCTTCTGGCTGCCGGGACTGAGTTTTCCTCCAAATGGATCAGTCTCTGTGAGGCACATCTCAGTGAATCCGGGATTCGCGATCCCATCGAATGTTATGAATATCTAGGGCGTTTCTATATTCTGGAGGGGAACAAACGTTTCAGTGTCCTGCGCTCCTTTGATTCTCCTTCCGTTTCCGCCCATGTCACCAGGGTGATCCCCATCTGGTCAGAAGACCATGAGATCCAGGTCTACTATGAGTTCATGCATTTCTACAGTCTCTCGGGGCAGTATGGCCTATCCTTCCGACATCGAGGTCAGTACGCAAAGCTCCAGGCAGCACTGGGCTTTGAGCCGGAGTATGTTTGGAGTTCAGCTGAGCGGAGGAGTTTCTCTTCCGGGTTTTACCATTTCTGCAATGCCCTCGAAAAGTTCCACCCTGCGGAGCATGATATTCTGCCCGGCGACGCGCTTCTCCTTTGGTTGGAGTTTTTCCCTTTCTCGGAGATCAAGAATCTGACTCTCCCTGAACTGACTAAACGTCTCGAGAACTTCTGGCCGGACATGCTGACCCGAAGTGGCAGTGCGCCCATCGAGGTCAATACGGAACCGCAGGAAAAAGAACCCGGTGTTCTCTCCCGCCTTGCTGTTCTGTCTCGCAGGACTCCTCTGAATATTGCCTTTCTTTACGGCTGGCCACCTGAGTACAACCTTTGGACTCGCGCCCACGATGAAGGCCGCCGCTATCTGGAGGAACAACTCGGTGACCGTGTCTCAGTAAAGGTCTACCGCTCTGATGAGCGCAATTATACCGAGATCCTCGAATCCGCAATTGAAGATGGTGCAGAGCTCGTTTTTGCAACAACAGCTCATATGATGGAAGCCTGCCGGAAGGCTGCTGCGCTTCACAGCAGTGTGAAAATCCTGAATTGCGCTCTGTTTCTCCCATATACCGGCGTCCGCATGTATAACGGAAGAACCTATGAGTGCAAGTTCATCACCGGTGCGTTAGCAGGTGCGATGTCTGATGGGAACACCTTGGGATATGTGGCAAATGCCCCCATCTACGGTACCCCTGCAAGTGTCAATGCATTCGCACTGGGAGCTCGCCTGACAAATCCCGATGCGCGCATCAAACTGGATTGGGCCTGTCTGCCGGGAGATCCGGTTCAGCGTCTCAGGGACGCCGGGGTCCGCGTCATCTCCAACCGTGAGATTACAAGTCCCGACACGGTGGATACACATTTCGAACTCGGCACTTTCCGCATTGGACTGGACGGCAGTCTTCAGCCAATGGCAGCGCCGTTCTGGAACTGGGGCGAACTCTATAAAAAGATTGTCCTGAGCGTATTCAGCGGTGCCTGGGACAGCATCGCCTCAGACAGAGCAATCAGTTACTGGTGGGGCATTGCCAGCGGCGTCCTGGACATCCGTCTGAGCGACACTCTCCCGGAAGGAATGCGCCGGCTGGGCGCAATCCTGAAAAACGGCATCTGCAGCGGTGCCATTGCCCCCTTTCGGGCTGAGATCCGTGATCAGGAGCACCAGCTCCGCAACGACGGTACCAGGGATTTCACCCCGGAGGAGATTATCTCCATGAACTGGTTCTGTGACAATGTGGACGGCGATCTCCCCTCCTTCGGGGAGCTCCTGCCGGAGTACACGGATACCACCCGTGTTCTCGGTCTCTATCGACGCAGTCTCCTCCCTGAAACAGAGGGAGGCGGTCAGCTGTGAAGCTCCTTCTTATCTCCGATGAAGAAGATCGTCTTCTTTGGGATTACTATCGCCCCGGTTCCCTCAGAGGAACAGATCTGATTCTCTCCGCAGGAGACCTTCGGGCAGACTATCTGAGCTTTCTCGTAACTGTAGCCAACTGCCCGCTCCTTTACGTTCATGGCAACCACGACGGTTCATATGATACCCATCCCCCTGAGGGCTGCGACAGCATCGACGGCCGTCTCGTCAAGGTGAAGGGATTGCGGATTCTCGGTCTCGGCGGCTCTGTACGCTACAGCGAGGGACCTTATCAGTATACAGAGCGGCAGATGCGAAATCGCATACGCCGCTTGGAGCTTAGCCTGCGCCGCATGGGCGGCGTGGACATCGTGCTGACCCACTCGCCTCCCTTTGACTGCGGAGATGAGGACAGCCTCAGCCACAGGGGCTTTGAGGCCTTCCTGCCTCTTTTAGACCGCTGGCAGCCCAGATATCTCATACACGGGCATGTCCATATGCGCTATCAGGCGTCCCGGAATCGCATTCTCCGTTATGGCTCCACCACCGTCATCAACGCCAGCGGGAAATACTGGTTGGAGGCAGACCCCTGACCTGTCTCGTTTTGTGCAGCCGCTCCCGCAGAGCAGTATTATCATGAACGCAAAAACGCATTATTTCTTCATAGTCATTCTCTTTTTCAGTCGACTGGGGCAGAGCATATGCTCTGCCCCTTTGCTTTTTATGGAAATACTCCGCAAGCCCCATAAGGAACTCAATGGTTCCTCGTCTGATAGAGCTGTTCATAGGCCCTAATTCCAGAGCCGGCAGATTAATCAGACCGACCTGGTTAAATGAAACCAGCCCCAAGGTTTTGCTTCCTCAGGGCTGCCGTCATGTATATTATTTTACGGTCATTTTCCGGCTTACACCAACCGGTTTTAGTAGAGCTTTGCGCCAGCCGGGATGGTCGGATCCACCATCAGAAGATGGAGTTTTTCCTCGTCGCCTTCCTTGTGAACGGCACTGATCAGCATGCCGCAGGAATCGATGCCCATCATGGCTCTCGGCGGAAGATTGGTGATCGCAATGCAGGTCTTTCCGACCAGCTCTTCGGGCTCATAGTAAGCGTGAATACCGCTTAAAATCGTCCTTTTTACGCCGCTT
>ODAI010201429.1_pt1 | contig 10149 bp, 8 predicted proteins | sample 1539321 | NCBI WGS metagenome assembly ODAI01 (sample SAMN02144231, study PRJEB22623) | gut metagenome | biome: sheep rumen | host: Ovis aries | place: New Zealand | reverse complement strand
TCCGCCGAACGGGTGTATTCATCATACATCTGCGCATACGTCCCGCCCTTTGCCATAAGCTCATCATGGCTGCCGCTCTCGGAAACCGAGCCGTTTTCGAGAACGTATCTTCATAAAATTTGTGTCTTTTTCGGTTTTCAATTTTGTCCCTCCTGTTTTTCTTTAAAACGATGATCGACAGCAGCATCAGATTTATTGCAGCACAAAAAACTATTGCAAGAAAAATGGCCAAAAGCATATCATTTTTCTATTTTACTTCTCCGCTAAAACAGTTATCCACGGCTTGCTGCTGTGATGATCGGTCTTTATCCCGCGAAATCCCGCGGATTTCAAAGCATCGGAAATCTGTTCGACAGTATAGCACTTCATTCCGTCTATGATCTTCTCAAACTTCAGACTTGCGGCATCCGTTCCGTCTGATTCGTTGACGATCATAAAATATCCGCCGTCCTTCAGGATCCTCGCAACCTCTGTGAAACACTTTTCAAGTCCCGGCCAGAAGTAGATAGTTTCAAACGCTGTTGCAAGATCATATTTACTATCGGGAAGTTCAAGCGCCGATACATTTCCTTGTTTTATCACAAGTCGGCCGGCTGTAATATATTCCTTATTATATTCTGTTGCCTTTTCTACTGAAAGCTCGGAGTAGTCTATTGCCGTTCCTTTGGCATCAGGATACTTTTTCAGCAGTTCTCCGATGTTTCGCCCTCCTCCGCAGCCTAAATCGACGATAGTTTCCGGCGCGATATTTTTCAGGTGTGACGATCCCCAATCCGCCATTTTTGCGTGACCGGAGTTCATACCGTTCAGCATCATCTTCCCGAGCTTTCCTTCCGGTTTTCTTGTTTGGCTCACATAATTCTTAAACAGTCCCATACTATCCTCCCATATCACTTTTCAACGGGTTTATACTGCTTATAAAGCAGTCCCGCAAACAGTCCGCAAAGTATTCCGCCAGCAAGCATCAGCCATACATACAGCAGATTTCCTACAGTGATTATTGCAGCAAATATCAGCATTACCGCAGCGGCAGCCGTTCCCAGGATCCCACCTAAAGTCAATGCGCCGAAGCCTCTCAACAATCGTACTCCTGGTAAAGTCCAGTCAAGCCCTTGTATGCGCTCACTGATGAGCTCTATAATACCCACGATCATTAAAACCGCAGGAATAACTGATATTACGCTAAGCAGAGACATTACCGCGTCTTCCATATAGTCCGATGAATTTACAAACAAAAGGATCAACCCGACAAAATACAGTATCCACCCGATATTTCCGGGAAGATCGTAGGCTATCCACCTTGCGGTCGAAATGTTGCTTTTGTATAAACGTTCTTTCTTCAAGTATATCACCTTGGCACATTGTTAGCTCAGACTAACCGGCAATTTCAGCTGTTTATTCTTCTTATTATACCCTTGACGCATCTCGTTAGCGCGCGCTAACTATTATACAACATATTTCAACGTTTGTCAATGTTTTGGTGTATATTTCTCTAATACTTCGTTTCAGTGTTTATCATATGGGTACCTCTAAAAACCGCTTTGAACGGAGAAAATGAGATAGCCGCGTCGAATACAAGGAAAGCCGACGAAGCCGGGCTGGCGCCCGGTTAGGAGGTTTGACGCAGTAGACGGCGTGGATAGCTCTTTATCTCTCAAATTGGGTTTTTAGAGGTTCCCTAATAAAAAATTAAGCTTTCCTATTGCTTTTTTTCTGTTTTTGGTGTACAATAAATAATATATTGGCTTCTTGTGCCTTGACATAATACAATTTAAAGAAAGGTTTGCTGATGGATAAGATCATTTCCATTTTCAGAAATAAATGGGTCAAGTTCGGCGTATCGTTCCTGTCATTGGGACTGCCGGCATTTCTGATGTATGTTGACTGGCTTGCTCTGGCGTATTATCTCCAGCCCGTAAATCCCGTACCGCTGTTTCTTATGTACGTGCTGGTGCTGTTCGTTTTTGCGGGGATAATGTTCTATACCCGTATGCAGATAATCACGAGGATAGTTGCACTTTTTACGCCGGTACTCGCTTTTCTGCTGCTGTTCATCGCATTCGGACAGTGGTATCTGATAATACCGCCTGTTGCGATATGTCTGTTCACTTTCCTTGCTTCCGGAATGAATGAGACGCTTAAAACAATACTCGGAACAGTCTATCTGCTGATGTTTGTTGTCGGAACGCTCATATATCTCACGATGCTGCATTTCAACCTGACAATACAGACTCTTATGCCGTTTTCAGAATGTGACATCTCAAAGCGCTCCACAGAATATGACTATTCTCCGGACAAGACATACCGTCTCGTGATGTATATAGATGATGCCGGAAATGAGAGAAGCCTTGTGAGCTATTACATCGAAAAGACCTCAGATGATGTGAAGCTTCCGTACCTGAACTGCTACAAGCATCTTGACAGCCTGAAAGTGCTTGCAACAATGGATAAGGATTCTGTGGTATATAAATGGCTCAACGATGATGTACTGTTCATAGACGGTCACTCAAAAAAGATCAGCGAGCTGCTTGAACAGGCTGAGTATCTCAGAAAAAATCCTCAGGAAGAAGAAAGCATCGAGGATAAACTGACATATTATGAAGAACATGAATGGGGAGAAGAAGAATATTACGGGACCGCCGCGACAGAACCGGCTCCGGAGACAGCTCCCGCATCGGAAGACTCGGAAGTGCAGTTTGAATGATCCGATCAGTCTGTGATCGTTAGAAAGGAAGGTGAGCCGGATCGTGAACCGACAGCTCAATATTGCCGGAAAAAATTCCAGCGAGATCTATACGCTTTTCTATCCCGTAAACCTCATGAATTTCTGCCGATATGACTTTGCGCTGTTTCTCGAACATTGCACCGACCTGTGCAGGCTCGCCGCAAGAACAGGTGAATATAACGTTGATGACGTTTATTCTATCCGTAACTCTATTTCCGGCTGCCATAAATACTATGAGCAGAATATGAGAACGACCTTTGAGAAGATCGTGGTGGACTGCTGGATAGACTATCTCTGCAAGCAGAGCGAAGTAAGCGTGAATACCCTCTGGCAGAGCTTTATAAAGTGCCGCAATTCTTTTGAAAAGGCAATATTCGGCAGACTTTCGGATTATCGCTATAACCGTGCCATAAATGAATGGATAAATCTTCTGCGTATGCAGGAGTATGCCCGTACAAAGACGGATTTTGTCTTCGGAGTGGATATAGTTTCACCTCAGCAGGCTGCCGCAAGAGCTAATTATTTCGATCTGCTGTTCAATGTCGCCGCAAACGAACAGGGATTTCCTATCTCTGAAATTGCATCTACAGGCATCTTCTCCGCCGGAAGACTGCCCAATTCGCCGTTCGTGATGAATACCGCAGCCCGTGAGATCGCTCGCAATCAGCTTAAAGGAATCGAGTACCGCGACAGTTACAGATCAAAGAAGAATCCCGATCTCACCGATAAGGTGGCAATGGACGCATTCAATTCGATAAAAGAATATATTCCCGATAAAAATGACAGTATGGCAAAGACTATAATCAAGTCTATGACAGCCGCTCCGGGAACGATCTATATGCCCGGCTCGTTCAAGGCGATAATAGATCTTGAGATCGACGCAGCCGCAAGAAGCGGTGCTTATGTGCAGAGATGCGCAAGATGCGGAGACTATTATATCAGGGACGAAGAATATGACTATGATTATTGCAGCCGTCCCCAGCGTGAGGGCGGCACCTGCCTTGAAATAATGAAGATAGACGACCCCGAGCTTGCAAACAGGATCGCGGTGTCGGAAGAAGCCGAGGAAGAAAAGCACAGCGATGACGAGCCGAAGATCATCTATGTTGACAAGGATACCGTAAACTCGAAAATGGACGCACTGTATAAGGAAATGGCGTCAAGAGTCAATGTCGATCTCACTCAGCGTGATTTCTCGCGCTGGTATCAGAAAGAACTGCGCCTGAAAGACGATATTCTTCTCGGTGAGGCAGGGGAGAAGGAGCTCAATGACTTTATCGAGCTTTCAAGAGGCGATGAGTTCGCTTCAAGAAAACAGTCTCCCGAAGCACAGGAGAACAGGATCGTTTCCGATGATGAAGAGGAATACACCGATAACGGAAAGCCCGTTAAGAAGTTCGTGTTTGAAAAGGTTGACAGAGGTGCCGCTGCCGCAAATATTTCTCCTGCATCAACTCTTGCGGAATCCGAAAAAGCCGCTATAGAAGCGGTGAGAAAGCTTGTTGACGCGGACCCGTCGAGACAGCGTGAGAAGCCGCAGAATCAGGCAATGCAGCAGGCTCATCCGTTTATCCGTAATCAGCAGTACGACCCTGCCGGTATGCAGTCATACGCTTATCCCCAGTACCAGCAGCCTGCCCGGATGCAGAATAATATGTATCAGCAGCCGTCCGGCGGTTACACTGCCGCAGGAATGAATTACTCAAATCCGGCACAGTACCCGAATCCCGCTTCTCAATATACGCCGTTCTATCCTCAGCGTCCGCAGGGAGTCTCGCGCATCATCAAGGGCGGTGCTTCATCAAATACTCAGGAGACTGCACCGAAGCCGAAGACTGTCGTTATACCGAACGGAGATCAGGGACGTCAGCAAGAGCGCCGCTATCAGCCGCAGCCCGAGCCGAAACAGCCTGACACCGGAAGAAGTTATCCCACCGACAGATACAGTGATCCCGGCACCCGCAGTATCCTGAATGCCTACGCACGCGGCGAAGACAGTCAGATCACGGAGCAGGAAGATGATGTAAAGGTATTTACTCCGCGCCGTAACAATATATTCAGGACAAAGCAGAATGATGAGTACATCGAGCCTTCACCCTACGAAAAGCTGAAACAGCCGCTTGAAGATTACCGCAGCGAGCGCCTTGCGGCGGAGAGTGAGCAGTACGAGGAAGAGGTGGACGGTCAGATCTCTGCGGAAGAGATAGTTCGTCCTTCAACACCGGCTCCTGCAAGCGCGGTTGCGGCCTACAGAGGATACACAAGCTCTGCGTCAGCACAGACTGCACAGAGTCAGCCCGAAAAAGCCGATTTTTCGCACATACTTGACGGAATAACGCGAAATGACGGATTCACACGGGAAGAAAATCTTGTCGATTCGGACGGACTTCCTGTTTCGCACAAGACAAAACACGTTATGGACGCACTCTTCGGACCCACAAAAGCAAGTCCGCTCCTGCGGGCAAGGCTCGAAGAAGACGACGATGATATGTGAGTATAGGCAATACCGCACAAAGCACGGCTAACGCCTTTGTACATGCCTTGCTTGCATCTTTTCCGTCATATTAACCAAAATCCACTTGACTTGCGCCAGCAAGCCTGTGTGTCTTTTGTTTAATCTGACAAAAAATCTGACGACGCAATTCACGCACAATCTTTGTGCGGTATAGCCTTTATTATGAATGGAGTAATATCAGATGCCTTCACTTTCGGTCAGAACAGCAGATTTCACCGATTCTGTCATTCGCAGAATGACAAGGATCTCGAACAAATACGGCGCGGTAAATCTTTCGCAGGGATTTCCGGATTTCGACCCGCCTGCCGGGATACTCAGACGGCTTGAACAGGTCGCGCACGAGGATTTCCACCAGTATTCGATAACATGGGGGGCTCAGAATTTCAGAGAAGCTCTTGCCGCAAAATATGAGCATTTCTCCGGTCAGCGCATCGACCCGGACTCGGAGATAGTAGTCACCTGCGGAAGCACCGAAGCTATGATGGCAGCAATGATGAGTGTAACAGATGCCGGTGACAAAGTGATAGTTTTCTCGCCGTTCTATGAAAACTACGGTGCCGATACTATACTTTCCGGCGCCGAGCCGATATATGTGCCGCTCGTACCTCCCGATTTCACCTTTGACGCTGACGTTCTTGAAGCTGCATTCAGGCAGAAGCCGAAGGCTCTGATACTTTGCAACCCTTCAAATCCCTGCGGAAAGGTATTCACATACGACGAGCTGAAGATCATCGGGGATCTTGCTGTGAAATATGACAGCTTCATCATAACAGATGAGGTATATGAGCATATCGTATATGCTCCGAACAGGCACACATACATCTCCACGCTCCCCGGAATGAAAGACCGGGTCATACAGTGCAGTTCGCTGTCAAAGACATACTCGATAACCGGCTGGAGACTCGGATATATTATCGCGTCTCCGGAGATCATAGATACCGCAAAGAAAGTGCATGATTTTCTGACGGTCGGAGCCGCGGCACCGCTCCAGGAAGCTGCCGTTACGGGGCTGAGATACGGTGACGATTATTATGCCGGATTACAGGCTGAATACACCGCAAAGAGAGAACTCTTCCTGAAAGGTCTTGACGATCTTGGGATCTCTCATACTGTCCCTCAGGGGGCATATTACATACTGCTGGATATATCTGAATACGGCTATGAGAGCGATCTCGATTTCTGTGAAAAGCTTGCAGAACGTGTCGGAGTCGGTGCTGTTCCGGGTTCGAGCTTTTTCAGAGAACCCGAGAACCGATATATACGCCTGCACTTCGCCAAGAAGGACAGTACACTTACCGAGGCGCTGAACAGGCTTGAAAGCATGAAGCGGAAGATGTGATATTCCGCGTCCGGAAGGGAAGACATAAATGCGAGTAGTTGCACTTATTGAAAATACGAGCGCTTCCGAAAAGCTCAGGGTAGAGCACGGGATATCGCTTTATATCGAGAACGCCGGTGTGAAGTATCTTATAGATACCGGCGCTTCCGATAAGATAATGTTCAACGCAAAACGCCTTGGGATAGAACCCTCAGCCGTGCCGTATGTTCTTATATCTCATAATAATTATGCACACACGGGCGGACTTGACGAGATATTCAAGAAGAACCCGAATGTGATGATCTACGCAAAAAAAGCCTGCCTGAATGACTTTTACGTTCAGCAGTCGCTGTTCCGCGTGCGTATGAACAGGTTCAATTATCTGTATGAAGAGCACCCGGAGAATTTTGTGCTGTACAGAAATTTTCAGCAGATCGACAACGGCTTTTTCGCTATGTCGAACGAACACCCGGACAGCTCTTTCTTCTGCGAGGACAAAACACTTCTTATGAAGAAGGACGGAAAGATAGTAAAGGACGATCATTCACATGAGTCTTTCTATGTGATATTCCCGGAAAATGACCGTTCGTCAGGAGCTGTGGTGATATCGCCGTGTTCACTGTGCGGAATAACAAATGTGCTGAAAACGGTGAAAAGGAGATTCCCGAAAACGAAGATAATTTCCGTAATTGCAGGATTTCACCTCATGGGCTCTTCCACAAAGAAGCTCTCATGCTCGGTGGACCATGTAGAAAAGACGATAAACGAGATAATGACGATAGATACCGGAACCATTTATACGTTCCACTGTACGGGACTTACCGGCTACGGGATCATGAAGCAGCAGCTCGGAGACAGGCTTCAGTATCTCCAGACGGGTGAAGAACTTACATTCTGAAAAGAGGGTACATAAATGGACAAAATATGGGAAGAAATGTATGATGCCGCAAAAAAGGTGCAGAACGGCAGAAGGATCTCCGGTTATGTCGAAGCGGGAGGAGTTTCGGCAGCTGTGCTTTCGTCAAGCGGCAATATATATGTCGGAGTGTGCATAGATACCTGTTCAACACTTGGGATATGTGCAGAGCGAAATGCCATATTCAATATGATAACAAACGGCGAGCACAGGATAAAGCGTGTGCTTGCCATAATGCCGGACGGAAAGTCCGGAGCGCCCTGCGGAGCCTGCCGGGAGCTTATGGTACAGCTGATGCCGGAAGAATACAAGGATATCGAGATAATGCTCGATACCGAAACGTGCAGGACCGTCAGACTCGGAGATATCACCCCGGAGTGGTGGATTTGATCAGCGGTTCCTTATTAATAAATATTATCAAAGGAGAAGATAAGATGAAACCGATATTTGACTGTTTTAAAGAGGAATACAAGAGTCCGTTCGGTGCCATTGAAAGGGGCAGGGATTGCCGGTTCACTATAAAATTCCCGGAAGATACCACCGTGGAAGAACCTGTTCTTGTAATGTTCCGTCCGGGCTATAAGGAGAGGTTCATAAAGCTTGAAAAAGGTGAGACTGCCGACGGCTACGCCGAATATTCCTGCATTTATGCACCTAATGACACCGGGCTGCATCACTACTATTTCTCGCTGCTTATCAACAGGAACCGTCACTATGTAAAGAAGAACGGTGCAAGCGAGGGCGTTATCGACAACGGCGATCTGTTCCAGCTTACGGTTTACGAAGCGGGAATGACTACTCCCGACTGGCTCAAAGGCGGTATCATGTATCAGATATTCCCCGACAGATTCGCTAAAAGCTCACAGCCGCACAACAATGTTCCCTATGACAGAAAAATTCACACAGAGTGGAACGATATCCCCGACTGGAAGCCCGACAGTCACGGAAATATCACCAACAATGACTATTTCGGCGGTGATCTTAAAGGTATCACAGAAAAGCTCGATTATATTGCCGGACTCGGTGTGAATGTCATCTACCTGAACCCGATATTCGAGTCGCATGAGAATCACCGTTACTGCACAGCGGATTATTCTAAGATCGACCCTCTGCTCGGCGATGAGGAGGATTTCAAGGATCTCTGCAAAGCAGCAGCGGAGAAGGGAATACGCATAATCCTTGACGGCGTTTTCTCGCACACCGGCGCAGACTCGATATATTTCAACAAGAACGGACGCTACGGCGAGCACACCGGCGCATACCGCGATCCCGAAAGCCCGTACAGAGAGTGGTACAGCTTTTCGCAGTACCCTAATGTGTATGAATCGTGGTGGGGTATAACCACACTTCCGAATGTAATAGAGAACAATCCCTCATATACAAAGTACATCTGCGGAGAGGGCGGGATATTGCAGAAATGGATAGATCTCGGCGCTTCGGGCTGGAGACTTGATGTTGCTGATGAACTGCCTGACGAATTTATTGATAATCTGAACAAAGCTGTAAAATCAAAGGGCGAAGAATATGTTATCTACGGTGAGGTCTGGGAGGACGCCACAAACAAGGAGAGCTACGGTGTCCGCAGACGCTATCTTATAGGAGGTCAGCTCGACAGCGTTATGAACTATCCGTTCAAGGAGGCTGTTCTGAATTATGTGAAGAACGGTGATCCCCGGACGCTTGTTGACGGCGTGATGACTATTGTGGAGCATTACCCGAAGCCTTCTGCCGATATTCTTATGAACTTTCTGACGACGCATGACACCGAGCGTGCAATAACACGTCTTGCAGGTGAAGATGTGGGCTGGAACGGGCGCGAATGGCAGAGCTGCCACCAGCTTTCAAATGAGCAGTATGCTTATGGTATAGTGCTGATGAAATGCTCGATGGTACTTCAATTCTTCCTGCCGGGTATCCCGTCGATCTATTATGCGGACGAAGCCGGAAAAGAAGGGTACAAGGATCCTTTCAACAGAGGTACTTATCCGTGGGGAAAAGAAAATGACGAGCTGATAGAATTTACCCGTGAACTCGGACGCATCAGACGCTCGAACAAAGTTTTCGCAAAGGGAACTATCCGTTTCATTGATGTGACATCAGAATACGCAGTGTTTGAACGTGAGGACAAAGAACTCGGCGAAAAGGCTGTGATAATAATGAACCGTTCCAAGAACAAGCTTACAAACAGCGTTAATGAGCTTGCCGGCGAGCGCTCATACAAGGTAGAACACGGCAGAGAATCCGACGGCATGATCTGCACAGAACCGTTCGGTTATGCGATTATCATAGTAAAATAAAGGCAGGCTCCGCTGGGGCTCTGCCAAAGAAGTCGCTTCGCTTGAGATTGGGGCGCTGCCCCAAACCCCGCTCCTTTCGGAACGCCGAAAGGAGCAAAGGCGAATCCCGTTAAAACGGAACTTGAAAAGATTCTTCACACAAAGAAAGCACAGAGATTATCAATTACTCTGTGCTTTTTCTTTCTGTATGAAATACAACCGAAACTATTTAGTTCAGGTATTCGCCTTTCAGGAAGGAGAGAGAGAGGAGGGGTCTGGGGAGGGGAGGGGGAGGGAAACTCCTTTCCCCGCCGCTGCACGAAGCAGCGCAGGAAGTTTCCAAAAGCTTGCACGATGCAAGCTGCTAAGAAACTTCCGCAGGGAACAGGGGGTTCCCTT
>ODAI011732885.1_pt1 | contig 10150 bp, 10 predicted proteins | sample 1539321 | NCBI WGS metagenome assembly ODAI01 (sample SAMN02144231, study PRJEB22623) | gut metagenome | biome: sheep rumen | host: Ovis aries | place: New Zealand | reverse complement strand
TGATGCCGCCGCCCGTGCTGCCGGCACAGCCGCCGCAGAACATCAGAAACATCAGGAACCACTTGCAGTACTCCGGCCATTCGGTGAAGTCCACGGTGCCGAAGCCGGTGGTGCTCAGCAGCGCCCCGATGTTGAAGAAGGCCTGGTGCAGCGCCTCGCCGAAGCTGCCGAAAATCTTGCATGTGCCAAGGCTCAGCAGGAGAGCGCCCCCGAAAATGATGACCAGATACCAGTGCAGCTCTTCGCTCTTCAAGGCCTCCTTCCAGTGACCTACCAGGATCAGAAAATAGAGGTTGAAGTTCACACCGAAGAGGAACATAAACACGGTGATGACCGTTTCGATATAGCTGCTGTTGAAGCCGCCGATGCTGGCGGCGTTGGTGGAAAACGCGCCGGTGCCCGCGGTGGAGCAGGCATGCAGCAGCGCGTCATAGAAGCTCATGCCGCCAAAGAGCAGAAACAGCGTCTCCGCCAGAGTCAGCCCGATGTAAATGAGGTAGAGCACCCGGGCGGTTTTTTTGGCCCGGGGCACCAGCTTTCCCACCGTGGGGCCGGGGATCTCGGCCCGCATGATGTGCATGGAGTGCTCCCCGCTCATGGGCAGCACCGCCATGAGAAACACCAGCACGCCCATGCCGCCGATCCAGTGGGTAAAGATGCGCCAAAACATATCGCCCCGGTGGTGCTGGGTCATGCCCGCAATATCCGACACCACCGTGGCGCCGGTGGTGGACAGGCCCGAGGCGGTCTCAAACAGGGCGTCCACATAGCGGGGGATGCTGCCGGAGAGCACAAAGGGCAGCGCGCCCAGCAGGGAGATGGTGATCCAGCCCAGGCCCACGATGACAAATCCGTCCCGCGCGACCATGGAATTGCTCCGGGGCCGGACCAGCTGCAGTAAACCTCCCAGTGCGGCGGTGATGCCGATGGTCACCACGAAGTTCAGAACGTTTTCTCCATACCAGAGCCCTGCAGCCAAAGGCAAAAGCATCAGGCCCGCGTAAATCAGAAGAATCAGGCCCAGGATGCGGGCGATCATGCGGTAGTTCATCGGCTCTCCTCAACAATCTCGTCGATACTCTGCAGTTTGCCGGCGGCGGTGACGATGACCGCGTGGTCTCCGGGCAGGATGCAGCTGGAGCCGTCAGGGATGATGCTCTTGCTGCCCCGGATGATGGCGCTGATCAGGATATTGGGCTTCAGCTTCAAATCCTTCAGCGGAATATTGATGCAGGCGGAATCTGCGCTGACCTTGAACTCCAGCGCTTCCACCTTGCCGTCCGCCAGGCGGTACAGGGTCTCCATGCTGCCGCCCATGGAATTGTGCATGGCGCGGACGTAGCGGGTCAGCTGCTGGGAGACGATCTCCCGGGGGGAGACGATGCTGGTCAGCCCCACGTTATCCAGGATCTCGTCCAGATAGTCCCGGTTGACCTTCACCACCACCTTGCTCACGCCCCGGCTTTTGGCGTAGAGGGAGGTGATGATATTGTCCTCATCGTCTCCGGTGAGGGCAACGAAGGCGTCCGCCGTGGACAGGCCGTCCTCCTGCAGCACGTCGCTGCGGGTGGCGTCTCCGCAGACGATGTGGGCCTCCGGAATGAGATCGCAGAGCCGGTCGCAGCGCTCCCGGTCCTGCTCCACCACGGTGACGTCGATCCCGTTTTCCTGCAGCATCCGGGTCAGGTACACCGTGCTGCGGCCGCCGCCCATGATCATCACCCGGCGCACCGGGCGCTTGTACTCGCCGATGGCGGTGAAAAAGCGGCGCAGCTCTCTCGAATCGCCGGTGATGCTGAGCCGGTCCCCTGTCTTGAGCACAAAATTGCCGTTGGGGATCACGGCGTCGCCGCCGCGCTCCACCACGCCCACCAGGATTTTGGCGCCGAAGCGCTGGGGCAGCTCCCGCAGAGAGACGCCGTCCAGCTTTCCGCCGGCGGGGATCCGGTGCTCCACGATCTCAAGGCTGCCCTTGGAGAAGGCGTCCACCCGCACCGCGCCGGGGAAGCGCAGGCTGCGGGAGATCTCCTTGGCGCACTCATATTCCGGGTTCACCAGCACGGACAGGCCCAGGGCCTCCCGCAGAAACTCCGTCTGGGGCAGGTACTCCGGGTCCCGGACCCGGGCAATCACATGGGCGGTGCCCAGCTTGCGGGCCGAAATGCCGCAGACCATATTCACCTCGTCCTGCTCGGTGGCGGCCAGGAGCAGGTCCGCTGTCCCGGCTCCGGCCTCCCGCAGGGTCTCGGGGTTGGTAGCGCTGCCCTCCACGCAGATCACGTCCAGATCGTTGGACAGGATCTGGATGGTGTCCGGGTCCCGGTCGATGATGGTGATATCGTGTCCTTCTTCGGCCAGAAGAGCGGCAACGGAATGCCCGACCTTTCCTGCGCCGGCGATGATAATTTTCATAAAGCCCTCCTTCGTGGGGAGATTTCTTGCAAAATCTGATTTATTATACCACGCCGCTTTTCCCTTGTACAGAGACGGGGAGAGATTTTCTGCCTTGCGGATCAGCGCCGGATGGCGTATAATAGTGCATTACGATGACACGCAAAGGGAGGTCTCTGCATGTTTGAAGGCTTTTCCAAGGAGACGGGCGAGTTTCTGTGGGAGCTGAGCTTCCACAACGAGCGCCCCTGGTTCCTGGAGCACAAGGAGCAGTTCGAGCGGGTGCTGAACCTGCCCTTCAAGGAGCTGGCCCGGGAGACGGCGGGGCTGCTGCAGGCCCGGGTTCCCGCCATGGAGGTCCAGCTGCACGTCTCGCGGATCTATCGGGACGCCCGGCGGCTTTTCGGCCGGGGACCCTACAAGGACCATCTGTGGTTCACCCTGTGGGACGGCTCCGCCGGCCGGGACGGTCCCTGCTTCTGGTTCGAAATCGGCGCCGCTACATATTCCTACGGCGTAGGCCATTTCGACGTGACCCCGGCGGAGATGGCCCTCTTCCGGCAGAGCATCGATGCAAACCCCGCCCGTTTCACCCGCCTGGCGGAGGAGATCGCCCGGATGTCGGGACACCGGATCATCGGCCGGCCCTATGCCCGGCCCAAGGGCGAGTATCCGGAGCCTGTGGCCAGCTGGTATAACCGCAGGCAGGTGGGGGTGGAATTCCTGCGGGATCTGGAGGGGGACGCCTTCACCCCGGCTCTGCCCGGGATTCTGGCCGAAGCCTTCACCGCGCTGACGCCTATGTACGAGTATTTGGCGCAGGTGCACCGGGCCGCCGGAAAGGCGGGCCAGGCCGCGCCGGATGGGAGGAGCCATGGATAAGCAGGTCGCCATTATCATCCCCGCGTGGAACGCGGAAAAATACCTGGAGGCATCCCTGCGCAGCGTGCTGAATCAAACCCATCGGGCTCTGCGGGTGCTGGTGGTGAACGACGGCTCCACCGATGGGACCGAGGCCATCCTCCAACGGCTCCGGGCGGAGGATGACAGGCTCAGCTTTCTCACCGTGCCCAACGGCGGCCCCGCCGCCGCCCGGAACCGCGCCCTGGCCCAGCTCCCGGCGGGGACGGACTATGTGATGTTCCTGGACGCGGACGATCTGCTGCTGCCGGACGCGCTGTCCTACGCCCTGGAGCGGAGCGAGGGAGCGGAGCTCACGCTCTTCGGCTATTCCATCCTGCGGCCCGACGGGAGCACCCGGGACTATAGCGAACCGGAGGAGCTGCTGGACCGGGCCGGCTTGGGCCAGGCCCTCCCCCGGCTCTACAAGGCCAATCTCCTCAACCAGGTCTGGGCCAAGCTCTTCGCCGTGAGCCTGCTGGAGGGGCTGCGCTTCCCCGATTACCGCTGGGGCGAGGACCGGCTCTTCCTCTTCGACGTGCTGGAGCGGGCGCAGACGGTCAAGGTCCTGCCCGAGAGCAAGCACCGTTACGTCATGCACGAGGGCGAAAGTTTGATCACCCGGTATTATGAGAAGAAGTTTGACGTATGCTGTGAAATAGACCGGCGGCTGCAGGCGCTCTGCGCCGCGCTGGGCACAGGGGGCGAGGCGGATTTCCGCTACATGTTCGCCAAGAGTGTGTTCTCCTGCCTCACCAACCTGTTTTCCCGCTCCTGCAGGCTCAGCCACAGAGAAAAGCGGGCCGTGGTCCGGCGGATCGTAAACGATGAGCGGGTGCTTCGCCGCTGCCGGGACGCCTCCGGCGGGCTGCCCACCCGGCTGCTCTGCGCGGTGCTGCGCAGCCGCCTGGTGGGGCTGAACCTGTTTTGCTTCCGGCTGCTGGCCTGGACCGGGGAGCGCTTTCCGCAGCTCTTTCTGCGGCTGAAGCATCGAAAGTAGGCTCTTGCCAAGCGGGGCTTTCTGCGATATAATACGACAATCTTTTGGGAAGGGGGGCTGCGGCCATGGACAATCGACCGATCGGGGTCTTTGACTCGGGTCTTGGCGGACTCACGGCTCTTTGGGAGCTGCGCCGGCTGATGCCGGAGGTCAACATCGTCTACTTCGGCGACACGGGCCGCCTGCCCTATGGGGAAAAGAGTCTGGAGCAGCTGCGCTGCATGGCCCGGCAGGATCTGGATCTGCTGTGCGGGCAGGATGTAAAGGCCATTCTGGTGGCCTGCGGTACCCTGTCCAGCAACACACCGGAGCTGCTGGACGCCTGCCCGGTCCCCTGTTTCGGGGTCCTGCGCCCCAGCATCCAGGCCATGGCCGGCGTCCCCGGCACGGGGCCGCTGGGCATTCTGGCCACCGCGGCCACCATCCGCAGCGGCGCCTTTGAGCGGGAGCTGCGCCGGGCCTGTCCGGGGCGGGAGGTCATCCCCGTTCCCTGCCCGGACCTGGTGCCGCTGATCGAGTCCGGCCACACGGAGCCGGACGATCCCCTGCTGCTGGACGCCGCCCGGCGCTATACCGCGCCCCTGGGGGACGCCGCGGCAGTGCTGCTGGGCTGCACCCACTATGGGATCGTGGAGGAGGCGCTGCGCCGTTTTCTCCCGGCGGAGACCGCCCTGGTCAGCGCCGCCGCCTGCGGCGCCCGGGCCGTGCGGGACAATTTGGAGGCCCGGGATCTCCGGGGCGGAACCGGGGAGGAGCGCTTCCTGGTCAGCGGAGATGCCGCCTCTTTTGCCGGGGCCGCCTCCCTGCTGCTGGGCCGTTCCGTTGCGGAGCGTGTTCACCGGATTCCGGTGATGAGGATAGAACTATGATGAAAGATGTTGTGATCTCAATCAACAGCACCTTCTCCTTCGAGGAGGGGGAAGAGCAGTCCATGGAGTTTACCACGGACGGCCACTATTTCTATGAGGACGACGTGGGCTGCCTGAGCTATGAGGAGAGCGACGTTACCGGCCTTGCCGGCACCCGCACCAGTCTCTTTGTCATGCCGGACCAGGTGGTGGTGGACCGGGAGGGCACCGTCACCAGCCGGATGGTGTTCCGGGAGGGACTGAAGAGCGCCTTTCAGTACGCCACGCCCTTCGGCAGCGCCACCATGGGCATCAACACCCGGCGCATTGCCCGGAACATGAGCGAGGGCGGCGGCAGCGTGGAGATCGACTATGTGGTGGATATGGAGCATGTGGTGGCTTCCCGCAACAAGTTCCAGATCACCGTAAAGGAGATCGGCGCGCAGTAAACGCAACAAACACGGCAGGGGCCAAGGCCCCTGCCGATTTTTTTCTTTTTTTCAAAAAACCTCTTGACAGCTCTGTATCACTGTGCTATTGTACTAATCGTCTAATACAGCAACACAAAGGAGGCAAGTCTATGGACTGGAGCTTTCGCGCGGATCAGCCCATCTATTCCCAGCTGGTCCAGCGCATCAAGCAGGGCATCGTCTCCGGCGATCTGCCGCCCGGGGGGAGGCTTCCCTCGGTGCGGGACCTGGCCATGGAGGCCGGCGTCAACCCCAACACCATGCAGCGGGCGCTGCAGGAGCTGGAACGGGACGGCATGGTCTATTCCCAGCGCACGGCCGGGCGCTTCGTCACAGAGGATGTCAGGCTGATCGAAGGCGCCAAGCGGGCCTTTGCCGCAGAGCAGATCCGGGCGTTTCTGGACGGCATGGGCAAGCTGGGCTATGGCAGGGAGGAAATACTCGCCCTGCTACAGGAAGAGAAGGAGGATGCAAATGGCAATTCTGGAATGTAAAAACCTGACCAAGCGCTACGGCAAGGTCGCCGCGCTGGAGGACGTGAATCTGAGCATCGAGCCCGGTCGGGTGGTAGGCCTGCTGGGCCCCAACGGCAGCGGCAAGACCACCTTCATCAAGCTGGTCAATGGCCTGCTGACCCCCAGCAAGGGCGAGGTGCTCATCGCCGGGCAGCGCCCCGGCCCCGCCAGCAAGGCGCTGGTGGCCTATCTGCCGGACCGGGATTATCTGGCCAACTGGATGAACGCTGAGCAGCAGGTCAAGTTCTTCCGGGACTTTTACACGGACTTCGACGCGGACAAGGCCATGGAGATGATCCTGCGTCTGGGGATCGACGTGAACCAGCCCGTCAGGCAGCTGTCCAAGGGCAACCGGGAAAAGCTGCAGCTGACCCTGGTCATGAGCCGGAAGGCCCAGCTCTATCTGCTGGACGAACCCATCGGCGGTGTGGACCCCGCCACCCGGGATTATATCCTGGACACCATCATTCGCAACTATAACCCCGAGGCCGCTGTCATCCTCTCCACCCACCTGATCGCGGACGTGGAGCAGGTGCTGGACGAGGTGATCTTTCTGCAGAAGGGCCGCGTGACGCTCCAGTCCTCCGTGGACGCGATCCGGGAGGAGCAGGGCAAGAGCGTGGACCAGTATTTCCGGGAGGTATTCAAATGTTAGGAAAGCTTTTGAAGTATGAGTTTCGCGCAACTTCGCGCACCATGCTGCCGGCGCTGGCGGTGCTGACGGTTTTGATCATTCTCTCCAACATCTCCGTCCGCCTGCTGGACACCAGCGTCGGGACGCTGCTTCGCATCGTGGCTGTGCTGGTGTTGATTCTGACCTTTATCGCCCTGTTCGCCGCGGAGATCATCCCCATCGTGCTGATGATCCAGCGCTATCACCGGAACATTCTGAGCAGCGAGGGCTATCTGATGCACCCCCTGCCGGTCAGTGTCCATTCCCTGGTCTGGTCCAAGCTGATCGTGTCCCTGGTCTGGCTGCTGGTCATCAATCTGGCGCTCTTCCTGCTGGGGAGCCTGTCCGTGCTGTTTCTGTCGGGAACGAATCTGGGCGAGCTCTTTGCCGGCTTCCCCAGCTGGGCTGAGATCCGCGCCTTCCTCGCCAGGGCCGACATCGGCATGTGGGAGATCCTGCTGCCCATGGCGGAACTGCAGTTGATCGTGATCCTCTCAGGTCTGGTCGTCTGCCTGTATTTCTACGCCGCCATGTCCCTGGGTTACATGTTCACCCGCAAGAAGGGCCTGATGAGTGCGCTCATGTTCATCGCTCTCGGCGTGGTCCTCTCCATCCTCGTCAACACGCTGAGTTATGCCGGCCTGCGGCAGTTCAGCGGGGAGGATCTCAGTACCGCCATCGCCACCTTGCGCACCATCCGGATCGTACTGGGCGGCGGCGTGCTGATTCTGCTGCTGGAGGCGGGGCTGCTGTATGCGGCAACCACCCTGAGCCTGAAAAAGGGCCTGAACCTGGGATGAGCGTCAAGCTGATCGCCTTTGATCTGGACGGCACCCTGCTGGACGACGACAAAAACATCCCCGCGGAGAATCTGCGGGCGATGGAGGCGGCCGCGGACCGGGGCCATATCCTGGTCCCGGCCACCGGGCGCATGGTGCCGGGCATCCCGGCCAAGGTCCGCTCCCTCCCCTTCTGCCGCTACTTCATCGTCTCCAACGGCGCCGGGGTCTATGACGCCGGGGAGGACCGGCTCCTGCTCCGGGCGGACATTCCGGCGGAGCTGGCCATCCGCTGCTGCCGCCACATGGACAGCCTGCCGGTGATCTATGACTGCTATCAGAACGACAGCGGCTGGATGACCCGGAGCATGTACGAAAACTGCGAGGACTTCTTCCCCTTTGAGCCCCACATGTACCGCATGGTGAAGCTGCTGCGCGTGCCGGTGGAGGAGCTGAAGGAGACGCTGGCCGCCCGGGGAGAGCCGGTGCAGAAGATGCAGATGTTCTTCCGCCCCGGCGACCTGGACCTGCGGGCGCGGGAGCTGGCGCGCTTCCCGGCGCTGTTCCCGGAGCTCAAGGCCACCACCTCCGTCTCCAACAACATCGAGATCAACAGTGCCAAGGCCGGCAAGGGCAAGGCCATCCTGGCCCTTGCCCGCCACCTGGGCATCCCGGCGGAGGACACCGTGGCCTTCGGCGACGGCACCAATGACTGCGAGATGCTGGAGATGGCCGGCTGGGGCGTGGCTATGGCAAACGCCGACCCCCAGGTCAAGGCCGTGGCCGACGAAATCACCGATACCAACAACAAGGCCGGCGTCGCCCAGGTCATTTGGCGCCTGATCCAATAAAACGATTCCCGGAGCCTCGTGCTCCGGGAATCGTTTTATTGTGCTTGCTTATGCATACGCTCAGCGGTCCAGCCAGCGGCAGGCGGCCAGGGCCGCCACGGCGCCGTCGGCGGCGGCGGTGGTGAGCTGCCGCACGGACTTCTTCCGGCAATCGCCCGCTACGAAGAGGCCCTCGGTGGGCGTGAGGCAGTCCTCCGCCGCGTCGGCGTAGCCCGCCTTGTCCCGCTGCAGCCAGGGGGCAAAGGCCTCCAGGTCCGGCTGATGGCCGATGGCCACGAAGAGCCCTTCCACGGGGATCTCCCGCAACTGGCCGTTCTGCTCCACCACGACGCCGGAGAGCTCCTCCTCGCCCAGCAGGCGGGTGACGGAGGCGCTCAGCACGAACTCCACATTCTCCCGCTGCCTGAGGGCGTCCACCAGCTTCTGTTCGCCCCGGAAGGAATCCCGGCGGTGGATCAGATAGACCTTGGAGCAGCTCTCGCTCAGGAGAAGGGCGTCCTGCAGGGCGCTGTTGCCGCCGCCGTTCACGGCCACGGCCTTGCCCTTGTAGAAGGCACCGTCACACACGGCGCAGTAGCCCACGCCGCTGCCCACCAGCTCTTCCTCCCGCGGAAGACCCAGCATCCGGGGTCGGGCGCCGGCGGCCAGGATCACGGCTCTGCCTGCAAAGGCGGCGCCGGAATCACAGCGGGCGGTCCAGCACTCCCCTTCCCGCTCCAGGGAGACGACCTCCTCCAGCTCCACCTCGGCGCCCTGCTCCATGGCCTGCTCCAGCAGCTTGTCTCCCAGCTCGTTGCCGCTGATGGAAACAAAGCCCGGGAAGTTTTCCACCCGGGGAGACCAGGTGATCTGCCCGCCGAAGGCGGCCTTTTCCAGCACCAGAACGCTCTTGCCCGCCCGGCAGGCATAGGTGGCGGCGGTGAGGCCCGCCGGGCCCCCGCCAATGATCAGAATATCGTACATGTCAAACACCCTTTCACAAGAGAACGGATCGCATTGGCGATCCGTTCTTCTCAAAACTCAAATCTGTCTTACTGTGCGGTCACATAGGCCTTGATGGCGCCGGCGCCGGCGATCTTCTCAAAGCCGTCCCCCTTCTGGATGATCAGGGTGGGGGCCTGCTTCACGCCGTACTGCTTGGCAAGCTCCGGATGCTCGTCCGCCAGGATCTTGTCATAGCGGAAGCCGGCCTTGTCCATGTAAGAGCAGGCAATGCGGCAGTTGGGGCAGGTGGCGGTGGCAAAGAGGATGGGGATGGGCTCGGCAGCGGGGGCCTTCTCCCCGGCGGGAGCGGCAGCCTGGGTCTCAGGCTTGCTCTCCGGCTTGGGAACCTCCACAGGACCCACATGGGTCAGGTGGGACTGGCCGACCTTGTACTCCCGGCGCTCCTTGTACTCCTGGGTCTTGCCCTCGTTCCAGTTCTGCACGGGGCGGTAGTAGCCGGTGATGCGGCTGTACACCTCGGCGCTCTGGCCGCAGTGGGGGCAGGTGAAGTGCTCGCCGGTCAGGTAGCCGTGATCCTTGCACACCGAGTAGGTGGGGGAAATGGTGTAGTAAGGAAGACGGTAGTTCTCCGCGATCTTGTGCACCAGGTTTGCGGCAGCCTCCCAGTCGGGCAGCTTCTCGCCCAGGAAGGCGTGGAACACGGTGCCGGAGGTGTAGCGGGTCTGCAGATCGTCCTGAATATCCAGCGCCTCGAAGACATCCTCCGTATAGCCCACCG
>ODAI013503034.1_pt1 | contig 10151 bp, 9 predicted proteins | sample 1539321 | NCBI WGS metagenome assembly ODAI01 (sample SAMN02144231, study PRJEB22623) | gut metagenome | biome: sheep rumen | host: Ovis aries | place: New Zealand | reverse complement strand
CGCACCCTGGGATTCACGAGGTTTGCAGTCATGATATCAATGTACCAGTCCTCCGCTTCGATCTCCGGATACTCCGCCGCAACCTCGTGCGCGATACGGGTAAACATCCCGTCGGTCTTCTTCATGATGTTTGCCTTGGTAACGATGGCAACATTCGTCTTGCCGTTCTGACGGGCGTATTCAAAGGCCGCTCTCGCTATTCTGCGTGTACCGGCGTCTGTCGTCACCTTGAAGTCCATGGTGAGGGCGCCAGGCAATTCAATCCCCCGGCTTCCCAGCGCGTATTCTCCCTCCGTGTTTTCCCTGAAGAAGACCCAGTCGATCCCTTCTTCCGGTACCGTGACCGGCCGTACATTCGCAAAGAGGTCCAGTTCACGCCGCAGTGTCACATTCGCGCTCTCCAGCGTACCGCCCTTCGGCGTGGTCGTCGGCCCCTTGAGAAGGACATCGCACCCTTTGATCGCTGACAGGACGTCGTCCGGTACTGCCTTGCCGAGTGCGAGGCGGTTTTCAACGGTGAGGCCCTCAATATTTCTGAGAATAATCCGCCCGGTGCTAATCTCTTTCGCCAGGAGCTTTTCCAGCACACGGCGCGCCTCCCTCATGATGACGGGACCGATCCCGTCACCGTCGATGATGCCGATGGTCACCCGTTCAGCATGCGCATAATCCCTCGCTTTGCCGCCCGCAGCCATGCGATCCTGCCTCTCCAGCTGCTGCCTCAGAAGCTCTTCAAAGTGCACTGTGGCTGCTCTGATCCTTTCTTCGGTCTCCGCTGCTGTCATGGCATGCGCCTCCGGTTTCTCCTGTATTTCTTTCTTTACCGTCTCTGCTGCCATCAGTGGTTCTCCTCCCTGGTCAGGTTCAGCAGGCCGCCCGCAAGGAGCATGGAGCGCTGCCGTTCTGAGCACTGTATTGTCAGTCTTATGATTCCGCTGCCCTCTCTCTTTTCACAGCAGAGCCGGGCGTTGAGCTCTCCTCGCTTCAGACCTTCATGCAGGTCCTCCAGAACCAGGCGATCGCCTTCTGCGATTCTGTCATAGTCCGCGGGATCTGCAAAGGTAAGAGGCAAAATTCCGGCATTCACGAGATTTGCCGCATGAATGCGTGCAAAACTCTTTGCAATGACTGCCCGCACCCCGAGATACAGCGGAACCAGAGCCGCATGCTCACGCGAGGAGCCCTGTCCGTAGTTCATGCCGCCGACTACCGCGCAGGTCCCCAGTTCTTTCGCCCGATCGGGGAAGCTACTGTCACAGACCTCAAAGCAGAACTCCGAGAGCTTCGGAACGTTGGAGCGGTATGGAAGAATTCTTGAGCCCGCCGGCATGATATGATCTGTGGTGATGTTGTCCCCGACCTTCAGCCCCACCGGGATCTCCAGGCAATCCGGCAGCGGTACGCCGATGGGGACCTCCCGGATATTCGGGCCTCGGAGCACTTCTACCGCGCCTGCCTCTGCCTCTTCCGCCGGAGGCAGTATCCCCGAGTCGTCAATCCGGAAGCTTTTGAAATCCAGGCTGATATTCTCCAGCACAGCAGGTTCGAACAGGCTGCGCGGATCCGTGATGGTTCCCGTGAGAGCAGAAGCCACAGCGGTCTCAGGGGAAACCAGATAGACCTTCGCATCTCTCGTACCGCTGCGCCCCTCAAAGTTCCGGTTAAAGGTCCTCAGGCTCACGCCTGCGGAATTCGGCGAGAAGCCCATCCCGATGCAGGGTCCGCAGGCGCACTCCAGCAGTCTCGCCCCGGAAGAGAGAATATCTGTCAGGCTGCCGGAATCGGCCAGCATCGTGAGCACCTGCCGGGAACCGGGAGAGACCGACATGCTGACGTTCGGGGCAACTGTCCTGCCCTTCAGCAGAGCCGCAGCCTTTGTCATATCTCTCAGGGAGGAGTTGGTACAGGATCCAATGCAGACCTGGTCAACCTTCACGCCCTTCAGCGAGGATACCGGAACCACATTGTCCGGCATATGCGGGCAGGCGATCAGCGGTTCAAGCGCAGACAGGTCAATGGAGATCACCCTCTCGTATTGCGCATCCGGGTCCGCGCCCAGCGGTCTGTAATCTTCTCCCCTGCCCTGCGCCTGCAGGAAAGCGAGGGTCTGTTCATCGGAGGGGAAGATCGAGGTGGTCGCCCCCAGTTCTGCCCCCATGTTGGTGATCGTCGCGCGTTCCGGTACAGTAAGCGTTTTCACTCCCGGCCCGCCCCATTCGATGATGTGACCGACGCCGCCCTTGACGCTGAGGATCCTCAGGATCTCCAGGCTGATGTCCTTCGCCGTGACGAAGGGTCTCAACGCTCCGGTCAGCTCTACCCGGATCACGGAAGGCATATTGATATAGTAAGCGCCGCCACCCATGGCGACCGCCACGTCCAGCCCGCCCGCTCCGAAGGCCAGCATCCCGATGCCGCCTGCCGTGGGGGTGTGGCTGTCGGAGCCGATCAGAGTTTTCCCGGGGACGCCGAAGCGCTCCAGATGCACCTGATGGCAGATTCCGTTTCCCGGGCGGGAATACCAGATCCCGTGCTTTGCCGCAACAGACTGAATATACCGGTGGTCATCCGCGTTCTCAAAGCCTGACTGCAGTGTGTTATGATCGATATAGGCAACCGACCGCTCCGTCTTCACCCGGTCGATCCCCATCGCCTCGAATTCCAGATATGCCATCGTCCCCGTGGCGTCCTGGGTCAGTGTCTGATCAATCCGGAGTCCGATCTCCGCTCCTGCCTTCATCTCCCCGCTGAGGAGATGCTCGGCGATGATCTTCTCTGCCAGGTTTCTGCCGGTCGCCGCTCCGATTCCGTTCTCTGCTTCCGCGTTCATCACTGTTCTCTCTGCTGACATAGCGTTTTCTTCCGCCTTCATCTCTGTATTATTATCGTCTCTGTTTTTCAAACAAGTCCTGTCGCTGTCGCTTATGCGGCCTGACGGACCTGCCGTTTGAGTTTATCCTGTCTGCTTTCCCGGTTATACTCTTCATTGATCCAGGGACTTGATTCTGTCCCGGGCGTTTCTCGCATGGATCAGTACCGCCTCCGCCGCCGCATCTCCGTCATGCGCTTCCAGCGCCGCGCAGATCGCCTCATGCTCCTCCAGTGACTGCATCGCCCGGCTTTTATTGGAGACAGAGGCCTTCCGGAACTTTGTCATCCTCTTATGGATCCCGAACAGATGGCTGTAATACGGCTTGCTCCCGCTGGCTCTGTACAGCAGCTCATGGAACTGAGAATCCATGTTCTTAATCTGATCGGAGTTGTTCTCGCCGCTCTTTTCACAGTAAAAGCGCTGCAGATCCAGAACGTCCCGCATCTCCTGCAGAGTTTCCTCATCGATCAGAGCCGCCGCACGACGGGCCGCCTCTCCCTCAATCGCCATCCGGATGTCGTAGAGGTCCAGCATGTCCTCCCGGGAGATCCCGACGACTACCATGCCCCGGCTGCTCTCCTCCAGGAAGTCCTCCTGCTCCAGACGCCGGATCGCCTCACGCACAGGGGTGCGGCTCACCCCGAGTTCCCGTGACAGGCTCAGCTCGCTCAGGACCTCTCCTCTGGCGTATTTTCCGGACAGTATATCCAGCTCCAGCTGTTCAAATATCTGATCGGCTATCGAGATGTTCTTGTGTTCTCTCATATTCTCCCTCTCGTCTTCTCCTGCGCCCTCTCGTCTTCTGTCTGTTTCTCCGTATCTCAGCCCGTCACAGCGCTTTCATGCTCCCGCCGGAGAGCTCGGAGATCTTCGTCTCCAGCTCTTCATTGGAGAGCGCCGCCGTACGGCCGTCCTCAAACTGCTCATCCACCCAGGCCTTCAGTTCCAGCACCAGGGGACTCTGCTTGGTAACCTGCTCTTCACCCTTCAGGCCATAGCTGCGGTTCACCCAGTAGGCGATCCCGGCGAGGCCGGAATTCTTGCTGATCGCCACCGTAGCCGGACGGTTCAGCAGCTTTTCAGTGTTGAAGATATTGTAGATCTCTTCATCCTTCAGGAGACCGTCCGCGTGTATTCCTGCTCTTGTGACATTGAAGTTGCGGCCCACAAAGGGTGTCATCGGCGGAATCTGATAACCGATCTCATGCCGGTAGTAGTCCGCGATCTCTGTAATGACCGTGGGATCCATACCGTCCAGAGACCCGCGCAGGGAAGCATATTCCATCACCATGGCCTCCAGCGGGACATTTCCGGTCCTCTCGCCGATCCCGAGCAGGGTGCAGTTAACTCCGCTCGCCCCGTAGAGCCAGGCTGTCGCCGCATTCGCCACCGCCTTGTAGAAGTCGTTATGCCCGTGCCATTCAAGATTCTCACTCTGCACACCGGAGTAGTGCTGAAGTCCGTAGATGATTCCGGGGACGCTCCGCGGAAGCGCCACCTCGGTATAGGGGACGCCGTAACCCATGGTGTCGCAGGCCCGGATCCGCACCGGGATGCCTGTCTCTTCAGAGAGCTTCATCAGTTCATTGACAAAGGGCACTACAAAGCCGTAAAAATCCGCCCTCGTCACATCCTCCAGATGGCAGCGCGGCATGACGCCGGCCTCGAAGGCATCCTTCACCGTCGCCAGGTACATCTCCATGGCCTCGCGGCGGGTCTTCTTCAGCTTCTTGAAGATATGGTAATCGCTGCAGGATACCAGAATGCCTGTCTCCCGGATCCCGAGATCCCGCACCGCACGGAAGTCCTCTCTGCTCGCCCTGATCCATGTGGTGATCTCCGGGAACTTCAGGTCCAAGGACATGCAGCGTTCAATCGCTTCCCTATCCCGCTTTGAGTAGATAAAGAACTCTGTCTGACGGATAATTCCGTATGGACCGCCCAGCCTGGACATGAGCTTGAACAGGGTCTCGATCTGCTCCGGCGTATATGGATTGATAGACTGCTGACCGTCCCTGAAAGAGGTGTCGGTAATCCAGATGTCCTCCGGCATCGCCATCGGCACACGCCGGTGGTTGAAGGCAACCTTCGGGATCTCATCGTAGTCGTATACGTCCCGATAAAGCACGGGGTCCTTCACATCCTGCAGAGAGTAGCGATAGTCATTCTCTTCCAGCAGATTGGTTTTCGGGGAAAGCTCAAGCATCTGGAGTATCTCCTTCTTGTTCTCATATGTTCAGGTGTATTGCGATAATTGTGTAATTGTATGCAATTATACGCTGCTTTTCTCTTTTGTCAAGCTCTTTTTCCGATCTTGCCTCCGGCATGAGAAAAGAGCCCCCGAAGGAGCTCTTTAGCGGTTGATGTGACTTTGATTCCATCACGGAGTTTTCCGCTCGTCCGATCCGGTGTCAGGTATTTTACACTGGATATTCTCAGGATCTGTGTCCAAGCCAGCCCAATCCTGTCCTATTCCGCGGTATGCTCCCGCAGTTTTCGCACCAGCTCGTGCAGTGCATTGCCACGGTGGCTGATGGCGTTCTTCTCCTCCGGGGAAAGCTGGGCTGTCGTGCAGCCCCGCTCCGGGAGATAGAATAGCGGGTCGTAGCCAAAGCCATTCGTCCCGGCACGTTCCTTCGCAATCACGCCGTAAATGTAGCCCTCCGCGGTAAGCTCTCTCCCGTCCGGCCACACCAGCGCCATCGCACAGGTGAAGTGTGCGCTCCGATCCTCAGCTCCCTCCAGATTTTTCAGGAGCAGGTCGTTGTTCGCCTCGTCAGCTCCGTGCACGCCAGCATACCGGGCTGAATAAATCCCCGGCGCGCCGCCGAGCGCATCGACGCAGAGTCCGCTGTCGTCCGCCAGCGCACAGCAGCCGGAGATCTCTGCGATTTCCCTGGCCTTCTTCTCCGCATTCTGCAGGAAGGTCTCTCCGTCCTCGACAGTCTCGTGCTCAATCCCGGCTTCCCTCAGAGACAGGATCTCTCCGAAGTGATCTCCCAGGATTGCCTTGATTTCCTCCAGCTTATGCGCGTTATTGCTTGCAATAATCAGTTTCAATCGGTTCTTCCTCTCTTTCCCGGCAGAAGCCTTCCGCTCTGCGACTCTATTATCCGGCTGCCTCCGTCTTGACAAAGCCGGTCGGTATGCCATGGGCGCCAATCGCCGCCAGTGCTTCGTCGGTCGCCTTCTCGTTCTCGCTCATATAGTTTGCAAATTCCTTTCCGTCGTGGACGAACACCACCCGGTAGTAGTTGAAGTTCGCCTGGCCGCAGCACATCCGGCTTCTGGTCTCCTGCACCCGGATGAAAGCCCTGTCCATATACTCATAGGGGATGAACCTGGTCTTCAGACCGTCCCGGAAATAGACGCCCAGGCTTCCGACACGCAGCTTTTCAAAAACCTGTGCGCTGTCAAAGTCGGCATTGACCTCCGGAGAATCCACATTCCCGTTCACTCCCGCGAATCTTTTATCCGCCATATTATCTCTTCCTTTCATCAGCTTTTTTAATGAAAGAAGTTTAGCAGAAAATGATTGCATCTTCAACAGATTTTTTCTATAATACGCTTGTCTTTCATTTATTGTCCTGTCCGTCCCTGCGGACAGAAAGGAGAAATCATGTACTGCACAAGAAATGTCCACGATGATCTGATCTGGGTCGGCGCCGACGACCGCCGCCTCGTCTGTTTTGAAGGCGTCTACGGTGTGCCCGATGGCGTCAGTTACAATTCCTATCTGCTTCTGGATGAAAAGACCGTGCTCTTCGACACCTGTGACAAGGCTGTATCCGAGGTTTTCTTTGAGAATGTCGCCCACGCCCTCGACGGCCGGAAGCTGGACTATCTGTTGATCTCCCACATGGAGCCTGACCACGCCGCCACTGCGGAAGGGCTTCTTCTCCGACACCCTGAGACGCGCATCCTCTGCAATGCGAAGGAGAAGGCCATGCTGGAACAGTTCTTCCCTGGGTTTGATTTTTCCGGCAGGATTGACCTGGTCAAGGAAGGAGATACCTTCTCCGCCGGGAAGCATCAGCTCAGCTTTATCATGGCGCCGATGGTCCACTGGCCGGAGGTCATGATGACTTACGATACAACATCAAAGACTCTGTTCTCCGCGGACGCCTTCGGTGTCTTCGGCGCATTGAACGGACGCCTCTTTGCCGATGAAACAGACTTCTTCACGGAGAATCTCGGAGAGGCCAGGAGATATTACACCAACATCGTCGGCAAGTACGGTCCTCAGGTACAGAATGTGCTGAAGAAGGCAGCTGCGCTGGATATCGAGACCGTCTGCCCGCTCCACGGCTTTGTCTGGAGGAAGGACTTCGGCGCCTTTCTGGAGAAGTATCTGCTCTGGAGCAGTTATGAACCGGAAGAGAAGAGCGTCATGCTGGCCTACGCCTCGGTTTACGGCCATACGGAAAATGCCGCGAACATCCTCGCGGCAAGACTGGTGGAGCGCGGCGTGAAGGTCCGGATGTACGACACCTCCGTCACACCTGCCAGCTACATTGTCTCCGATGCCTTCCGCTGCAGCCATCTTGTCTTTGCTGCAACGACCTACAACGCAGGTGTCTTTGTCACAATGGAGAACCTGCTGCACGACATTGCAGCCCACAACCTCCAGAAGCGGAAAGTCGCCCTCATTGAGAACGGCAGCTGGGCCCCCATGAGCGGAAAGGTCATGCGGGAGCTCATCACCCCGATGAAGAACATGGAGTTCATCTCCGACAACGTCACCCTGAAGTCCGCCCTGAACGCCGGACAGATGTCCGCACTGGAAGCTCTCGCCGATGCGATTGCGGCCGATATTGAAAAGGCTTAAGACCGGCTTGGGAGCAGAAGGCTCCCTTCCAAATATCGTCAGCCCCCTCCTGTCACTTGGAGGGGGCTGCTGCTTGTATTTTATGTGAGATTGACTCTCTTCACCATGACGGCGGAGACCACGCCGATCACTACACCCGCCAGGATCCCGCTCACCAGCAGGAAGGGCAGGTAATACTTCAGTGCGTCCGTCTCCAGCAGGATACTTGCCATGGCGATCTGGCCGATGTTGTGCAGCACGCCGCCGGCGACGCTGACCACAATCTCCGTGAACTTTCCGCTTCTCTTCAGGAGGCCCATTCCGGCAAGGCTCAGGACCGCTCCCGCCAGGCTGTAGAACATGCTCGCAATGCTCCCGAAGAGCAGAGACACCAGGACAACGCGGATCAGGGAGATCAGCGCTGCTTCCTTCCATCCCAGCTTATAGAGTGCAAAGACCACCGCGATATTTGCAAGGCCCATTTTCACGCCCGGTACAGCGACAAAGGCAGGAATCTGGCTTTCTACAAAGGACAGGATCATCGCCAGCGCCGTCGTCAGCGCCATGAGGGTCAGCTTCTTTGTCTTCACTTCCGCTCTCTCCAGACTTCACAGTGTCTCATGGCTGCATCTCACATCAAACTGCGTGTATCGGGCGGGCATCAGGTGCGGGCATCGACCGGAGATGCCTCTCCGCCCTCGATTACCACGATGAGGCGGTTCGGCAGGCAGGCGATAAACTCCCCGTTCCGACTGATTTTACCCATGCCCATGCAGACTTTGTCCGGGCAGTTTGCCTCGCTGACCCAGGCCATGCCGTCTCCGATTACGAGCACATTGCTGCCCCCGTTCAGTGGGTAGGTCCCCGACCGGCTCAGCGGATATCTACCGATCTCCACTCCGTCCACGGTCACCACAGCCTCCGCGCCGGTTTTCTGTCCGCCGCGTACAAAGGCAAAGACAAGAAGTGCTGCCAGCAGCAGAATGCCCACCAGCAGCAGATCCCGTTTATAGGATTTATTTCTGGTTTCTTCTTTCATCAATCCTCATGCCGAATCCGGCCTCCGGAATGTAAACGGTATTCCCCTCATACATCATCAGGAATTCCTCCAGGCAGAGGCCGTTCTCCGTGATATACTCTGCGGCCTCCTTCCCGACATACCGGAAGTGTGCCGGGTGCCTGCACTTCAGCCCGTAGAACTCTTCCTTGCCCTCCGGGTAACGGAAGATAAAGCCATACTCCGTGCAGTGCTCCTTCAGCCAGACGAGGAGCTCCGTATCCGCCATCTCCGGATCCTCAAACTGGCCGTAATACCCGCTGTATGAGCCTCTGTCGCTGAAGTCAATCGCCAGGCCTGTCTGATGGTCGCTCAGGCCGGGTGCAAAGGTCTTCGTCGAGGCGAGGAGCGGGTCGTTGTCACAGGCGTAGAGCTCATTCATGAACATGGTGTTGTTCCACTCATTGTTCCGGTAGCCCACGCTGATCCACACGCTGAAGCCCGCTTCCCGCGCTGCCTTCAGAAAGGCCTGTGCGGCATCGTAGATCTTCAGGTTCATCTCCTGGCCTTCCAGGTAATTCAGCTCGTTGTGGGGGATGATGTAGTCCACGCCGATGGAATTGTAGGAGTTGGCGAGCTTGAACTCCCAGCTTGTGATATCCACATCCGGAGGCGGCGGGAGAGTCGGGGTAGGCTCCGGGGTAGGCTCCGGCGTTGGAGTCGGTGTCGGCACCGGGGTAGGCTCCGGCGTCGGTTCCGGTTTCCCTGCCGAGCAGGCGCAGAGGCTCAGCATCAGCGCTGCCAGCAGGATAATCCCTGTCATACGTTTGATCGTGTCTTTTCGCATTCTTATGATCTCAGAATCTGTTCGTTCTGTTCCTCATTCCGTTTTCTGTCCGGACAGCTTCTATGCTCTCACACTACACCGTAGAGTGAGACAAATTCTTCCAGGCACAGGTTGTTCTCCGTCATGTACTTCGCAGCCTCGACGCCGACATAGCGGAAGTGCCAGGACTCTCCCATCACATGGGTGATGTCTCTCTTATCCTGCGGGAAGCGGAGAATAAAGCCGTAGTCCGCGCAGTTCGCCGCAAGCCACTGCACAGTCGGGACTTCGGCGATGCTGTCGTTCTTGATCTCATAGTATTTGTCCGTGATGTCGCAGCAGAGGCCGGTCTGATGCTCACTGCAGCCGGCAGGCATAGTGATGTAGTGGCCCTCGGCGTTCTTGCCGTCGGTGATGCCGTTGTTGTAGCATACCCGGGCGAAGTTCTGCTGCTGATCGTTATAGCTGCGATAGCCGGAGGAGAGGAAAATCGGATAACCCGCTGCCTTGCAGGCCTGCGTCATGTCAACCAGAGGCTGCCCGATCCGGTAATCCACCATCTGGCGGTTCGGGTCGTATCCGGTGCGGACCTCCGTGTCGTCACCCGTCATATTCAGATAGGCGAAGGTCGACGGCTCATAGTTGATCG
>ODAI013342331.1_pt1 | contig 10151 bp, 9 predicted proteins | sample 1539321 | NCBI WGS metagenome assembly ODAI01 (sample SAMN02144231, study PRJEB22623) | gut metagenome | biome: sheep rumen | host: Ovis aries | place: New Zealand | reverse complement strand
CCTTATTGAAAAAGCCATGACAAATCAAGAGCAAATAGACAAATATCTTGCAGGTCAGATGACCGAAGATGAAAAATTGCAATTTGAAAGGTTACTTTCTGCGGATGATTCTTCATTAAGAGATGAAATGGAACTGCAAAAAGAAATCATATTGGCCATTCGTCGCCGATCATTGAAGGAGATGCTTCAAAGCGAGGAAGAGAGTATCCAAAAGGAGGAAGAAGAACATCATCAACGCATTAAAAGAATTACAATTTGGTCGTTAGGTAGTAGCACCTTAATGGCTATGGCTGCTGTGTTGTTGTTACTATTTGTTTTGGCTCCCGTTGCTCAACAAATGCAAGATTATAGCAATCAATATATATCAAGTATCGAAGTTAATGTTACGAGGGGGAATGTTGATCAAGTACAGTCGCTTGACGATGCTATTTTATTGATGCAAAACGACCATTGGAGGGAAGCTGAACAAATAATAGATGGCATTTATCAAAAAACAAAATTAGATAAAGAAAACCAACAGGAAACATACTATAAAGCTGAGTGGTTTAAGGCTATTTGCTTGATGCACGATGGAAAAGCACTTCAGGCAAAAAGATTATTACGAAGAATTGTTAATAGCGATAGCGCTTATTCCAATCAAGCAAAAGAGGCATTAAATGCCCTTTGAGAAGAAACAGTTAAATTATAAACTTTCAAATATCATTCATTATGAAAAAAGTACTTTTAATTTCAATCATCGCACTTGGTGCTTTGATGGTATCGTGTGGCAATAAGGCTGCACAAGCAAACGAAGAAAAAGAAGAGATTTCGGCACAAGCATCGCCGGAAATTTCAGCAATTCGCGTTGCAATGAATCTTGCTAAGTACGGATACGAAGCAGAATCTGCTTCTGCTCTTATCGAAGCAGCTAACATTCTTATTGCCAATCCGACGCAGGAGTTAGAGGCTGAATTGGAACAAGAAAAATCGGACGCAGAAGAAATGGAGAAAGCCGATAAAGTGCAAATCACGCCTGCCCAATTGTTGACCGACGCACGTAAATTTGCAGCTGACGATGCTCACCTATTAGCATTGGCAGAAGATGTAAAAGCGAAATTAAATGCAATTCCTGAAGAAACACGCGGTGCAGTAGGAGGTCCGAAACGTGCAGCAAATCATGTCTATGCGCATGGAACCGATTATTACACAATCAAGTTTTGGGCGCATGAGTTAGCAGAAATCCTTGTTTCTGGTGATGGCGATACAGACCTTGATCTCTATGTTTATGATGAAAACGGGAACTTTATTACATCGGACGCAGACTATACGGACGATTGCTATGTCCGTTTCTATCCTGCTTGGACAGGACAATTCCGTCTAAAGATTGTGAATCGTGGTGGTATTTATAATAATTATGTAATTTTGACAAACTAATATAAGACACTTGTTAGGTGGTCATAGCGCTGAGGATCCACCCCTTCCCATCCCGAACAGAATCGTTAAGCTCAGCATCGCCGATGGTACTGCACTGCGTTGTGGGAGAGTAGGAAACTGCCAGGCAAGTGTTTAGGAGTTTAGTTTAATCGCCGACATTGTCTGTCAAAACTCCGCAGTTTAACAATGGAGGTAAAGTAACTTAATTTACATATGAAAAATTTTAGTAATTTGATTAAGTAGATTGGGCGAGGGAAGGTAGCCCAATCGAAATTGTAGAAATGGTTGAAAATAATCATTCTCTTGTTAGATTTGTACACCGTAAATGTTGATTTTTATCGCGCTAAACAGTTCAATCCCGAATAGTAGGTGGAGTACTACACAAACCTAATGTGTGCGTACGAAGATACTAAAGATGAGACTGCAACTTGTAAGTGGTGTGGTGCATAACCTTTCATCTTGGCTAGCGGAGTCTCTCCGCAAGGAGAACTCTAGCTAGCTTTTAATTTAACATTTTGTTTATGGAAATCGATGACATACTCAAATATTCCCAGCAGTTCATTGCGTTTTTCAAAGATGATAGACCAAAATTATTTAATGGTTTCTTCTTGCAGAGTAAATGGTACACATATCTAATTACCGTTAATCATGGTATGGCGATAGATTTTAATCAGGCCGATAAGATTTATTTTGTTTTGCATGTAAATTCCGAGGGCTTATCTACCCGTGCTGTTGAAATTAAAACGTGGCACTTTATAGAGTTGTTTAAATTTCCCGAAAAAGGTGTATTTGAATTTCCTTTCCCTGATGAGAGAGTGGATTTTGCTTACTGCATCGTAGATAAAAAAGATTTTGAAGGTTCACTTAAAATACTGCCATTTATCATTCAAGGAGCCGACCCCAGTTCGTGTCGCCGCCGAACAATCCACCCCATACTATTTCCAGAAAAAGATATAGTACCATCTGAATGCAAAAAATATTACTTGGCGGGTAAAATAATGGCGTTTGTAAATGATGCAAATGTCGTTTGTAGAACATATTTCTATGGAGATATGAATTACATGCGCGAATGGGATGGATTATATGAATTTCATATCAATCAACCATCTTCAATTGACGATTGGGCAGGACTAAGTGGCTCGCCAGTATTTGACGAAGATGAAAATTTTATAGGAATGGCATTACGTTACAGAGAAGAAGACAATGTTTTACGCGTTTTACCTGCATGCGAAATCGCAGATTATCTATAAAGCAATGATAAAGATATATTGGGGCTATCCAGCATTATCATATTAATATATTCATTCATAAATGAAAAAATATAAACTCATTCTATTAGTAATAGGCATACTCGTCTTCTTGATGGGTGTGGTATATCTTGCACTGCTGTTTAGTCCAATGGGGTATCAAGTTCGGTTCGTTGTAGATGTCAATAGAGGAAGATTTGAAAGAGCTGCTAAAGTAATCTCTAATGTTCCTGATTGGGACTATAATTCAAATAATAGAACGGATTGGATAGATGTAAACAAAGGATTAGATTTTTATGAATATCTTGACTCTCTTAACCTTTGCGATTCTTTATGTGATAGTTTATTACTATATCTTGCTGAAGAGTGTCGTTGCGAAGCCTTGAAATATTGGAGAGAAGAATCAGATTATCAAACAGCCGAACCTTACTATTTACAATCATTAGAAATTAAAAGATTTGTTCATGGCGAGTTTAATCTTGATTATGCGACATCTCTTAATAATATTAGTGCCCTCTATGTGGATATGGGGGAAGACGTTAAAGCCGAGCAGTATTTATTGCAATCGTTAAATATTAAAAAAAACATATTAGGAGAGAATCATCCAGACGTGGCTCTTATATTGGAAAACTTAGGAACCATATACATCAAAGAAGGACATTATAAAGAGGCTCAAAAAGTTCTTTTTCAGGCAACCGAAATTCAAAAAAAGTCATTTGGTTTTGACCATCCGGATTACGCGCGGTCTCTAAATCTGATGGGATCTCTATTATATAATATAGGAGATTATTGTGGGGCAGAGAAGTATTACATAGATGCTTTAACAATATATGAAAAACAACCACGCCAGTCCTTCTATTCTTTTAAAGATCTATTGTGTAATCTCGGACTTCTTTATTGCACTATGGGTGAGTACGACAAATCAGAATCTTACCTCATTGAAGCATTGGATATCACGAGAGATTTAGTTGGCGAAAATAATTTAGACTATTCCCATGTTTTAAATAATTTGGGAAACTTATATTCTGAAATAGGAGATTTACAGAACGCAAAAAAATGTTATCAACAGAGTTGCGAGATTGTTAAAAACATTTTTGGAGAAAGAGATTTAAGATATGCTACTGATCTACATAACCTATCAACTATATATGCGGAATTAAATGATACTGTTAATTGGGAAGAATGTTTATTGAGGTCATGGGAGATATTATCAGAAAGAGATTCAAATAATGTAGCAGTTTTGATTAACATTGGGGATTACTATAAAGCGAAAGGGAATCTTCCAAAGGCAGAAACATATTATTTACATGGGCTTGAGATTCTCAAAAATACTAAGGATACACAACCATTTTATCGTACCTCATTATTACTTCACATAGGGGATTTATATTATGATCAGAATTTACAGAAAGCTGAAACGTATTATTTACAAGCATTAGAGTATTGTAAAAAGGAATTAGGAGAAAAGCACCCTTTATATTCAATTATACTAAATAACATAGGCAGATTCTATTACCGCAATAAAGTATATTTAATGGCAGAACCATATTTCACAGAATGTTTTAACCTGTCTAAGTCTCAATATGTTGGATCAACCGATTACTTGAGTGAACGCCAAAGAGCACTTTTTTGGAATCGTTGGTCAGTACCTTTTGAGCTTTTCATCCCTCGTCTTGCATATAAATCTCCGACATCCAACAATATGGTATTGGCATTCAATAATGAGTTATTCAAAAAAGGAGTGCTTCTTAATTCTTCTGAATCAATAAAACGTGCAGTCTCTACGAGTAGAGATACGGTTCTTATTGCTCATTGGAATGAATTAACAAATGAGAAGCGAATAATATTAAACATACAAGAAAAAGACCCGCAATCTCCAGATTTGGAAGAACATAAAGATAAAGCGGAACAACTTGAAAAAGAAATAACAAAAGCGAGTGCTACATATCGGGAGAATCAAGCGATGTGGCAAATATCATGGAGTAGTGTGCGTAATCATCTTGCTCCAAAACAAGTCGCCATCGAATATGTGGTGGTCCCATTAAATGAAGATTCTACGATGTATTGTGCTCTTCTCTTGCGCAAGAATAGCAAATATCCCGAACTCTTTCCTCTCTTTAACGAAAAAGACGTATTGCCGTTAATAAATATCAAGACAGCAAATCATGAAACACCATATAAAGCTTATGATTATAATGGCAATGGAAAAATCTTGACAGAGAAAGTTTGGGGTAAGATATTACCTTACATAAAAAAGGGGGAGACCATTTATTTTGCACCATCCGGTCTGCTTCATCAACTTGCTATAGAAGCACTGCCGTATGATAGTACGCACACGATGGCAGATATGTATAATCTTGTGCGCTTGTCCTCCACACGCGAGATAGTTCTGCATAAAGACAATAAGCGACATGAAAAAGCGGCTTTGTACGGCGGGATCCAATATAATATGTCAGGCAAAGAGTTTCTCACGGAAAGCCAACGCTATGCAGGGACAGATCTTTTGGCATCAAGAGGTATTGTAGATAACACTAATAATCGAGGAACAGTAGCCTATCTTAAAGGCACAAAAGAAGAAGTAGAGAATATCAATCAGATGCTAAAAGAGAACCAACTACAGGTTCAGCTCTTTACATCTACTACCGCTAACGAAGAATCGTTCAAGGCTTTAAGTGGTAAACATCAAAACATCGTCCACATTGCCACACATGGATTTTATTGGACGGATTCAACAGCTCAAAAGTCGGATTATTTCTCACAACGAATGATGACTTTTGACCAAAATATGCCAACTCCGCCTTCTATTGATCCGTTAAACCGTTGTGGACTACTCTTTGCTGGAGCCAATACAGCTTATTCCGGACATAGTTCTGAACTTCCAGAGGGAGTGCAAGATGGCATTCTAACAGCAAAGGAAATATCTTTACTTGATCTGCGTGATGCAGATTTGGTTGTCCTATCCGCGTGCGAAACAGGAAAGGGAGAGATAACCGGAGACGGTGTATTTGGCTTGCAGCGTGCTTTTAAACAAGCTGGAGCACAAACTCTTGTAATGTCTTTATGGAAAGTGGATGACAAAGCGACGCAACTCTTAATGACAGAGTTCTATCGAAATCTGATTTCCAAGCATCAGTCTAAACGTGAAGCTTTCCATAATGCTCAAAACCATGTCCGCAGCCAGTACAAAGCCCCTTATTATTGGGCGGGATTCATCATGTTAGATTAATCAAATACATAAAAATCATTTTTTCTTAGAGCGGAAGGGTTACCTTTCGCTTTTTTTGTGCATTAATAGATGTAAGACAAAAAATAATCCTTTAAAAGTTGCGCACGACACGAACAAGTGCATAAGTTATGATTCTTGAAATATTAGGTATAGCAGCATTTGCGGCTGGTGGGTATGGTTTTAAGAAACTCAATGATTACGCTGGTGATTCTCTTGGTAGAGATAAAACTTGCCCATGTTGTGGTCATAAAGGCTTAAGAAAAGTAGGACCTTCTGGTTTCTATGTAAACGGAAAACTTCAATCAGAATGGAAGTGTATGCAGTGCGGCAAAAAATATACAACATATTCTTAATAAAACATAAATACTATGATTACTTTAGGAATTATCTTAATGTTCATTGGCGGAGGCATCTTCGCTATTGGAGAGGGACAGAGTTGCCTATTCATGCTTATCGGCGCAGCGATTAACTTCACCGGAATAGGTATGTTGATGAGTGCTTTTTGAAAAAAATGACAAACTGCAGGTTACTTTTGACTAACGAGAGTCATATATAAGTAAAGAAACAATATTAATCATAAAATAAAAACAACTATGGTAGTCCTTGGAATTATTTTAATCATCGTCTTCTTGCCGGAAATCATTTCGGGCATAGTAGTAGGAGCTCTTGGCTTGTTTCAAGTTATCGGAGGTCTCATTGGTGCGATGTTTACTATCTTTAAATAATCATTTAAAAGTTGCGCACGACACGAACCAGTGCTTGAAATTATGTCAGCTTTAATTACCGGACTTATCGCTTTCGCATTGTGGTACATCATTTGGGGCAGAAAGGGGGAATAGTATGTTACTCGCAATGCTTATCTTCATCGTCTGTGGCATCATCATTATGAAAGTCATTGATTCGCTAACCAAATAATAAATAACATTATGAAACCATCGTTCAAAACAACCACCCTCATCGCAGCAATCGGGATGAGTATCGCTGCTATCTTCTTCTTGGCAGAATTTGCCATGGGGCGTACAATTAGTATGGCATACCTCACAATCTTTTCAATGCCTGTACGAATTGCGCGTCATGTGTTCTTCGCCATCCAACTACTAAGTGCGGCTATCTTTTTCTTTGGGGTATATCGCTTCCCGAATCAGATGCCGAAACGAAATGGCTGGTCAATACTTGTTCTATTGATTACATTATTTATGCTATGCAGCGAATTAGTCTGTGTTATTGGAGAATTAGATCTGTTATCCTTTGAACGTCCGGTTTTCTATTTTTGGTATAAATTTATGGTGCCTGTTGTTATAGCCGGTGCATTGTGGTTTTGCTATGCTAAATCCGAAAACTCCACTTCCGGAATGGTTGTTCGATATTTCTCTTTGGCTGCGTCTGTGATTTTTATGGCAAATTCGTTGTTCTATGCAGGTCTCTGCATTTGTTGCTTTTTTAACATTATAACACATATAGACGCAATACATGAACTCAATAACTTCTTCTTTGTGTTTGCGTTAGCCAGTGCTATAGTCGCGCTAATTACTATGCGTATAATCAAAAGGCACGAAGAAAAAGATATGGAAGGTTTAGCGACCATTAAAAATCAAGTGATGTGGGGTATCCGTTTTGGGAAGATTCTATTAATAATTTATCTGGTAAGTTTCATAGGTGTTATTTTTCTTATGGTTATTGATCACTCTCCTCAATATGTAGAAGACATTTTTGTTATTTCATTTTTCTCCATCCCTGTATTCTGTGGTATTATACTTGTTTTTTCTGGTGATATTCTTCGTAGAGCGTGTGACGCCATTTCATATTCCTCGCATCCGTATCGTCGTGAAGTTATTGACCGTCCTCTAAAATCCGACACTCCAATTGAACGTGAGACGAGTTCTGTTCCATCAGCTAACATTAGCGAGATAATCACTCAAAATGGTGATAAACTAAAAGGCATAAAATTAAAAGAGGGTGCAATCATCCCTAATTAAAATATATAAACTATGAGACCTTTAATCACTTTTGCACTCACAGCAGTGCTCACAATCACATTTGTTTCCTGCAACAAGCAACAAGAGTTAATTAATCAAGAAGCACGCTGGTTTACGTCTTCGACCGGAGACTATGCCTGTGACATTCTATCCGATTCCGTGGACATCGCCAGACTCTTTCCCCAAGAGTATTTAGTTGACCCTGAAGGAAACTTAATGGATTTATGTTCTCCGAGTACCTCCTCCAAGCAAGTTGCCATATATAAGGGAGATTGTTCCGAAGCTATTAAACTCGCAGACTGTTATAACGCCTTAATCATTTTTACGAATCTTTATAGCGACAACGAAACAGCAGGACGTTTTGGGGAAGATGATGAGAAGGTTTATGCAGCTGTGGCTGATAGTATTGCCGCGTTGGATTGTTCAATCATAAGAAATACTGAATTAAGGCAAATAGTACGGCGCATACAAAACGCGATAAAATCGTATGTGCTTTATATGCCAAAGAAAAGTTACGACAATGTAGATCAAGCGACACAAGCCTTATTCACATTCTTGAGACGTGAGACGGATTCTATTATGGAGAATACCCGTGATGAATATATCTCTTATAATGAGCGAATGCCCTATACCAATAATTTTGATTCAATAGTCGCTCTAAGAGGAAAATCCGACAAGGCTTACCAACAAGAATTATTGACCAAATTGTTTCTTTCCCAAAATCCGGCAGAACGACACATGTATGCCATTGAGTTTGCGCACTCCGATTCAACCAATGCGCATTTCCTCATTGGTGCAGCGGTGCTTAATCGAGAGTTCGTAGAAACACGTCAATATAGTCCGTATCTATCGGAGATGTGGCGGACATGGCGTGCTAGCATGAGCACGTTAATTGGCGCTTCATCATGGTCTTATATTCCCAACTCTCTGTATAATGCCAAGCGCAGGCAAGTCGCTGAAATCATTATCAAGCATATAGAGGCATATCCCAATGACATCTTGGCACAAGGTGTTTTAATCGACCTGGCAGGAATTGATAATATCTCCCGTCATGGTTCATACTTTGGCAACGCTTCCATATTAGAACAGATGACAATGTTCCCCGAATGGGATAAGAGTAAACGCATTGTAAAATAATTTTAAACGATACAACTATGTTCACTCAAAAGATTGCCATTGACCTCGGCACCGCCAACACGATTATTATCGTAGATGGTCAGATCGTAGTCGACGAACCTTCTGTCGTTGCCATCCGCCGTTCTGATGAAAAGATGGTCGCTGTCGGACGCAAAGCAGCTGCCATGATTGACCACGGTGAAAACAAGATCTACACCGTCCGACCGCTCAAGAAAGGCGTCATCGCGGATTATAAAGCCTGCGAGATGATGATTCGCGGTCTCATCAGCCTTATCCCCTCGCGCCACAGACTCATCAAACCGGCCATCAAAATGGTGGTATGTGTTCCCTCTGGCGCAACCGACGCGGAGATCCGAACTATCAACGACTCTTGTGTGCAATCAGGCGCACGAGAACTACACCTCATCTACGAACCCATGGCGGCAGCCCTTGGCATGGGCTTTGACATCGAGGGACCACAAGGCTGCATGGTCGTTGATATAGGAGGAGGTACAACCGAAATTGCCGTTATGTCTCTCGGAGCGCTCGTCGTCAACAAGTCCATTCCTATTGCCGGTGATGCCCTTAACCAAGACATCATTCAATACATGTATTCCGTCAATAACATGCGAATCAGTGAACCTACTGCTGAACGTATAAAAAAACAGGTGGGTTCAGCTTTGATGGAATTAGAAGAACCTCTTGACGAGATGATTGTCGTTGGTCCGAACAGGAGTACAGACCTGCCGCTTAAAGTGCCCGTCAGTTATCCGGAAATTGCGCATTGTCTTGATAAAACAATCTCATCTATCGAGACCGCTATTCTGCAAGCTCTTGGTGAAACGCCCTCTGAACTTTATGCCGACATTGTAGAAAATGGTATTTACTTAACCGGTGGAGGCGCTTTGCTACATGGTCTCGCTAAGCGTTTGTCTGACAAGAAGACCATTGACTTTCATGTCGCCGAAGATCCTCTGCACTCAGTCGCCAAAGGTACCGGTATCGCCCTTCAAAATATCGATAACTTCAGTTTTCTTATGAACGGGAACTAATAAACTTTTTTTACAATCCATTAGTGTCCACTTAAAATCAATTATTGTATTTATAAACTATTGTTATATATCATCTTATAAAAGTATTACTCGTGCGACGATTTGATTTGACAATGTTTTT
>ODAI012673971.1_pt1 | contig 10151 bp, 6 predicted proteins | sample 1539321 | NCBI WGS metagenome assembly ODAI01 (sample SAMN02144231, study PRJEB22623) | gut metagenome | biome: sheep rumen | host: Ovis aries | place: New Zealand | reverse complement strand
GTGCGCGCCCTGCAGGAAGAGTACAAGGACCGCATCGAGATAAGCCTCGGCCTTGAGTTCGACTATGTGCCCGGCATGCTCGAAGACTTCACGCCGCTCATCGAACACGGCGGGCTGGACTACACCATAGGCAGCGTGCACCTCATACCCGTGCCCGGCACCACGCCGCGCGACAGCAACGACCTCTGGATGATCGACGGCCCACACTACGAGCGCTACGACGAAGGCCTGCAGCGCCTCTTCGGGGGCGACATCCGCCGTGGCGTCCGAGCCTACTTCCACCAGCAGAACGCCATGCTGGAGAAGAACCGCCCCACCATCCTCGGCCACCCCGACAAGATAGCCATGCACAACCGCAGCCGCTACTTCGCGGAAGACGAGCCGTGGTACGAAGAGCTGGCCCTGGAGACCCTCGCGCTGGCCCGTGAGCTGGGCGTCATCGTCGAAGTCAACACCCGCGGCATCTACAAAGGGCGCCACCCCGACTACTCCCCCTCGCGCCGCCTGCTGCAGCAGATGAAGCAGTGGCGCCTGCCCGTCATCGTCAGCACCGACGCCCATGCGCCGGAGGACCTGCCGCGCACCGAAGGCGCCTGCGAATACCTCCGCGCCATCCAATACCCCGAAGTGCTCACCCACTGGCGCCGGTAGCCCCCGTCATTCACACACCTTCTGCCACGGATCCGCCACGGACCCCCTTCGGCATTTCAACGATACTTCTTCAGTAGTTCTTCAGTGCTGCACTGAAGAAGTATCGTTGAAGTATCGTTGAAATGCCGTACCGGCTCCGTAGGGGCTGCGGCCGGGGACGGGGCGGAAATGTTGTTGCTCCGGCCTTGAATCCATGCGGGGCAAATGTTAAAATCCGCTTCGCGCACGCGCATTAGGAAAAAAGTCGTATATTTGCATTTTGTCCCACCATGTAGGGTGGCGACCTAAATTTATAGGAAACAAATATTTATATAAATTAAAAACAACAAAAAAAAATGAAAAAAGCATTATTCACTCTGGCAGCTGTGATGCTGCTCGCCGGCAGCGCCGTGGCACAACCCGCCACCCGCGCCATGGAAGGCATCACGCTCGGTAACGTTCAGGCCGCCAAGAACGGCGCCAAGAACGGTGCGCAGGGCAACCCTGCATGGAACGAGACAATGTCCTACTGTCTCAATCAGGACTACTACACCGCAATGGGTGCCGGTGGAACCATCTACTGGGGCATCAAGATTGAGGCCGCCGCACTGGTAGGCCGCAACAACCTCACCTCCGTGGAGTTCTACGTCGCTCAGCAGGGCGCAGGCGACTACACCCTCAACATCTACACCGGCAACGCCGGCGGCACGCCGACCCACACCGAGGCCGTCACCGCCACCGCCGCCGAGCAGGGAACCTGGAAGACTATAACCTTCGCCACACCGCTGCCCATCACACAGGGCCAGGATCTGTGGATCACCTTCTACCAGACCGGCATCAACTCCCCCGCCTCCGCCGTGAACGACGAGACCTATGAGAACGGCACCTACGTCTCCCTCGATGGCACCTCATGGTCCCCCATCGGAAACTATGGCAGCTTCCCCTACACCTGGATGATCCGCGCCACCAGCGACACCTACACCGCCACCGCACCCACAGTGGCCATCAACGGCCCGAGCCGCGTCCAGGCTGGCGACACCGTCACCTTCACCGCTTCCAGCGCCAACGCCACCAGCTTCAACTGGAACATCACTGCCGACTACACGAGCAGCAACGGCAACACCGCCTTGGCCATGTGGAACACCACCGGCAGCAAGACCGTCTCCGTCACCGCCACCAACGCTACCGGCAGCACCACCGAGAGCTTCACCACCGAGGTCTACGTCTGCGACGCCATCAGCACCCTGCCGTGGCAGGAGGGCTTTGAGAACGGCAACGAATGCTGGGTGTTCATCGACGGCAACAACAACGCCACCGACAACTTCCGTCTTTCCACCTCTGCCGATTACGCCCACACCGGCACCAACTACATCGCCAGCCGCTACAATGAGAGCGCCGCTCCCTACGAGTGGGCCATCACCCCGGCCATCACCATGCCGACAGACGCCAGCGGCGTCCTCATCTCCTGGTATGTCAGAGGCGGTGCATACCAGACCGCCAACGGCAAATACAAAGTGCTCGTCTCCACGACCGGCGCCACTGCCAGCGACTTCACCGACACCATCTTCTCCCAGACCATCACCAGCAGCGACCCCGACGCCAGCGCTTATGTGATGCACTCCGCCTCTCTCGCCAGCTACGGTGGCCAGACCATCCGTGTGGCTTTCCTGAACATCACCGACATCGACGCCAACACCCTGTTCTTCGATGACATAGAGATCCGCGCCGCTTCGCTCCCGGTCTTCACCGTCAGCGGCCCCGCCTCCACCACCACCGGCAACCCCGCCACCTTTACCGCCACCTATGTTGAGGGCGACCAGACCGGCATGACCTACAGCTGGACATCCACCCTCGGTACCATTACCGGCAGCACCACCACCACCGCCGTCATCGACTACACCACCGGTGGCCGCGACACCGTCGTCTTCACCGCCAGCAACCAGCACGGCGACTTCATCGACACGAGCTATGTGATGGTCTACGACTGCGCCCCCATCTCCACCTTCCCCCTCACCGAGGACTTCGAGAACGGCTTTAACAACTGCTGGACCATGACCTCCGCCGACCCGGGCAACGACAACGAGTTTGGCGTCTACGCCGACGCCACCGCCCACAGCGGCGCCAACGACTTCCGCTTCAGCAGCTACAGCCAAGCCTCCTCGGGCAACTACAACCAGTACCTCATCACCCCGGAGCTTGTCCTGGACGCCAACAACACCTACGACCTCAAGTTCTGGTACAAGGCCCAGCGCGCCACCGACACCTTCTTCGTGAAGACCTCCACCACCGGCAATGCCGTCAGCGACTTCACCAACGTGCTGGCCAGCTACACCAGCCCCGCCACCGCATGGACTGAGGTTGTCCTCACGCTGCCCGCCGCCACCAAATACGTGGCCATCAACTACAACGCCAACTACCAGTACCGCCTCTATGTCGACGACATCTACATCGGCGCCCCCACCACTCCCTCTGTGAGCCTCGTGGGTCCCGCCTCCGTCAAGGCCGGCAACATCGCCCGCTACACAGCCACCGGCACCACCCAGACCTTCAGCTGGATAGTTGACGGCGTCGCCTCCAGCGAGACCGGCAACGTGCTGGCCACCTCCTTCGCCACCGCCGGCAACCACACCGTCATCGTTGGCGCAACCAACACCGTCGGCACCAGCTACGACACCGTCGTCACCGACGTCTTTGTCTGCCCCGCCGAGAGCCTGCCCTTCACCGCCGACTTCACCAACGGCTTCGGCTGCTGGGACACCGTCAGCACCACCGGCACCCGCTGGTACCTCTCGGAAGAAATGATGCAGAACCCCCTGGGTCAGGTGCTCTCCATCTCCGCACAGCAGAGCTACTTCGGCATGATGGATATGGGTCAGGACAACTGGCTTATCAGCAACGAGATCGCCATGGGCACCGGCAACTATGAAATCAGCTGGCGTCCCTTCGCCCTCGGCGCTCCCAACTATGCCGCCGACCACTACAGCGTCTACGTCATCAGCGGTGCCAACTTTACCGACTCCACGATGGTCTTCAGCGAGACCCTCACCGCCGGCGACACCACCTTTGCCAAGCGCGTGGCCTCTGTTCCCGCCACCGTCACCGGCAACTTCAAGATTGCCTTCCGCCACCACAACTGCACCGGCGGCTACGCCATGGCTCTCGACAGCATCATGATTGCCGCCCCCAGCCTGCCTATAGTCACCGTCAGCGGCCCCACCGCTGTCATGGTTGGCGCCAGCGCCACCTTCACCGCCAGCTGCGCCAACGCCACCAGCTTCAACTGGACGGTTGACGGCACAGCCCAGAACGAGACCGGCAACGTGCTGACCACCTCCTTCACCGCCACCGGCAACCACACCATCAGCGTGACCGCCACCAACAGCGTAGGCACCAGCGCCCCCGCCACCCACACCGTCAATGCCTACAACTGCGACGCCATCACCAGCTTCCCCTGGACCGAGGACTTCGAGAACGGCATCAGCGACTGCTGGAGCACCATCGACAACGACGGCGACGGCTACAACTGGTACCCCACTTTGGGAGACTCTGAGTTCGGCAACAGCTTCGGCAACGGTGAGACTGGCAACAGCGCCATCTCCAACTCCTATGTCAACGGTGGTGTCGGTGCCATCACTCCCGACAACTGGCTGATCACCCCCGCCATCACGCTGCCCGCCGATGGCAACTATACCCTCTCATGGTTTGCAACAGGTGCCAGCAATGACTACGGCGAAGAACACTATGCCGTCTATGTAGCCACTGGCAACACCGTGGCCGACTTCACCGCCACCACCCCCATCTCCGAGGAGACCCTCGCCGGCTACGAGTGGGTCAGCCGCAGCGCCAGCCTCGCCGACTATGCCGGCCAGACCGTCTATGTGGCCTTCCGCCACTATAGCTGCACCGACATGTACGTGCTCGGCATCGACGACGTCAGCATCGCTGCCACCAGTGGCATCGAGGACGCCGAGAACGCCAGCAACGTGGCTGTCTACCCCAACCCCGTGCTCAACATGCTCAACATCGCCGGTGACAACATCCAGAAGGTTGAGGTCATCGACATCAACGGCCGCACCGTCCTCAGCAACGACCGCGCCGGCCAGCTCGACATGAGCAACCTCGCCGAGGGTGTCTACATGGTCCGCGTCATCAGCGCCGACGGTATCCTCACCCAGAAGGTCGTCAAGAAGTAAGTGCTTCTTGACACAATAAAAAGAGAGAGGCTCTCACACGTGAGAGCCTCTCTTCTTTTGTTATGTCGCGGCGTCACTCTGCCGAGTGGGCGTTGGCGTCGGGGTTGACGCGCTTCACCATGCCCTGCAGGGCGGTGCCGGGGCCCACCTCGATGAACTCCGTGGCACCGTCGCGCAGCATGTTCTGCACCGTGGCAGTCCAGCGCACAGGCGAAGTGAGCTGCATCAGCAGGTTCTTCTTTATCTCGGCGGGGTCGCTGTGAGGCATGGCGTCCACATTCTGGTAGCAGGGGCAGACGGGCTTCATGAACGAAGTCTTCTCTATGGCTTCGGCCAACTCCACGCGTGCGGGCTCCATCAGGGGGCTGTGGAACGCTCCGCCCACGGCCAGCGGCAGAGCCTTGCCCTTCACCTCCTTCACCTTCTCGCAGGCGCGTGCCACGCCTTCGTTGGTGCCGCTGATGACCAGCTGCCCGGGGCAGTTGTAGTTGGCAGGCACCACCACCTCGCCCTCCACAGAGGCGCAGATGTCCTCCACCGTCTTGTCGTCGAGCTTAAGGACGGCGGCCATGGTCGACGGGGTCTTCTCGCAGCACTTCTGCATGGCGTTGGCGCGGGCGATGACCAGACGGAGGCCATCCTCGAAGCTCATGGCACCGGCAGCCACCAGAGCCGAGAACTCGCCCAGCGAGTGGCCGCCCACCATGTCTGGCTTGAAGGCCTCGCCCATATACTTGGCCAGAATGACCGAGTGCAGGAATATGGCTGGCTGCGTCACCTTGGTCTGCTTCAGGTCCTCCGGCGTGCCGGCGAACATCAGGTCAGTGATGCGGAAGCCAATAATCTCATTGGCTTTCTCAAACATCGCGCGGCACTCCTCGTTGCCGTCGTACAAGTTCTTGCCCATGCCCACAAACTGGGCTCCCTGTCCGGGGAATACGTATGCTTTCATATCATGTGTTGTTATAAGTGACAAATCTTTTATCTATAGAACTTGTAGCCCACGCCCAGCATGACGATACCGCGCTGACCACCCTTGCTGATGGATTTGCCGCTGGTGAAATCCTTACCAAAGATGTCGACGCTGATATTGTCGTGGATATTGAGGCTAACAAAAAACTCATCGGTGACGAAATACTTGGCCTGGATCATGGTGCTGACACCGCTACCCATGTTAAATGTGACACCCCCTTTTCCGTCAGTACGAGTATTCGGCACCTCTACGTCCCCAATGGTCTCGTAGGATTCGCCGGAAATGCCACTAAACGGCATCAGGAAGATACCTGCAGCAGCCTGCAGCTCGATATTCTCGACAGGCCAGTAGGAGAACGACAGACGCATGTCTATCGACAGATCCCACCATTTGTAGTCCATGTGTTTGGTGTGGCCATTGTCGAGCAGTTCGTTGTATTTGATACCCTGCGCCAGGTAGCTAAGCTCGAGCTGGTATCCCCACGAGAGACTCTTGGAAATCTCCTGGTCGCCCTCGTAACGGAACGACGCGGCAAGGCCTGGGGTTGTGGTAAGCCCGCTGGCCTTAGGACCGAAGTCACGCGGCGTGATATTGAAGTCGGTACCGACGTTAAGGAGGTATGACTTGTTGCCGTTCCACGGGGTATAGTATCGGAAACCCTGTGCGGTGGCTGTAACAGCAAATGTGGCAAGTGCCAGTGCAAATAGAAAATGTTTTCTCATGTGTTGGTTGTTTTATTGATTAGTATTGTTGTTCTTGATAAGTCCGATAGCCTGCCTGAGCTCCCTCAACGCGGGCGGAAGGAAAGCCGCCGCCGGCAGGTGGAACAGACGCACGGCCAGCAGCAGCTGTGCCACAGCCATGAAGCCCTGGGCCGTGAGGCTGGCGTAAGCCGAGCCTACGGCGCCGAAGCGCGGTATCAACAGCACGTTCACCACGATGTTGAGCACCAAGCTCACGGCGGCGAATGTGTTGAGCTGCCGCAGGTAGCCGCCGGCAGTGAGCAGCGTGCCGAAGATATACGTAAGCCCTATAGGCACCAGCCCGAATATCACCACGCGGAACACCGGCACGTAGGGCGCCGCACCGCCGTGGTACAGCAGCCGCATCAGAGGCTCGGCCAGCAGCGAACAGGCCACGGCAGTGCCTACAGAGAAAAGCATCAGAGGCCAGAAGACCATGCGTACACTATCCCCCACAGGCTTCTTCTCAGCGCATAGGCGCGAGAACACTGGCAGCAGAGGCACGCTGACGAGGTAGGCCACCATGGTCAGGGCGTCCAGCAGCCGGAAGGCACCGGCGAAGATGCCTGCCTGCTCGTCGGAAGCCATGGCGCGCAGCACAATGCTGTCCACATGCCCGTAGGCGGCCATCAGCAGCACCAGCAGGGCAAAGGGGGCGCTCTTGCGCAGAATGACCATGAAGAAACGGCGGTCCCAGCGCAGGCGACGCAGGCCGGCCTTGCGGCCTATCACCACCAAGGCAAGCAGCGCCGTAAGGCCGTAGGCCGCCAGCTGGGCGTAGACAAACCAATAGATATTGAACCGCTCGCGCAGCGGGCTCCACAGCAGGCACCCGCATATCACAATCATCAGCAGCCGGTCGAGCACCGAGAAGAGGCTGTCCCAGCGGAACAGCAGCAGGCCCTCGAAATTGCTGCGGAGGTATAGTATCAGAGAGTTGAGGAACTGGCATAGCGTCAGCAGCGCCAGCAGGCTGAACTCCTCGCTGCCGTAACCCAGCAGCAGGCCCACGCTGAAGGTGACAACCACATAGAGACCGAGCAGCAGCAGCTTGATGCCGAGTATGCCGCTCAGGTGCTTGCCTATCAGCTGCGGGTGCTGCGCTATGTTGCGCGTGTTGAAGTTGGTCAGCCCCAGGTCGAGCAGTATGTTGAAGATATAGCTGAAGCTGAAGATGGCGTAGTAGAAACCGTAGGCCTCGTTGCCCACGGCGTTCTGCACCCCCACCTCGATGCCGAGTATCCAGAACGGCTTGACCAGCAGGTTGGCCAGCAGCACCCAAAACAACCCGGACAGCAGCTTCTTCTGCATCGACTGTTCCCTATGCCTACCGTAAGCGTTCATTCCTTCCTGCCAAAATCAGTCTTCGTCAAGGTCCAGCGCTCTTCCAGCTCCCATTTCTCGCGCACCTGCAGGCTCTTGCTGTAGTATATGACATACTCGGGCTGGCTGCCGGTCCAGTAGTCGCCCGGCGACCAAGCGCCGTTGCCGTCGGTGTCGAGCACCGCGCGCACGCGGTAGGTACCGGCTTTCAGATGCGGTATCCTGACCTCGGCAGAGGCCGTCACCGAGCGCGACGCCACCACGGTGTCCTTGTCGTCGAGCACATCCAGCACCACGGGGCTGCCCGTGCGGTTGACAAGGTGGAACACCAGGGTGCCGTAGTCCTGCGGCGTGAGCTTGAAGACGAGGCTGTCGGAGCCGTGCCCGAAGATGTCGGTAAAGAGCTTCTCGCGCAGCCTTACGCTGTATTCCTCGCCCGACCGCAGCGTTGCTTCGATGCGGGCGCCGAGGCCGTTGCTGTCGAGCGTCAGCGCATATTGCGCCACGCTGCTGTCTTTAAGGCGCATCACCTCGGCCTGCGCCCCGTCGGCCATAGCCGTCACAGGCACCGTGAAGGCCAGCCGCAGGTCGTCGTAGAAGGCGCTGGTGCCGCTGCAGAGGGCCTTGACCATAGGCTCGGCCTGGTTCTGCTTTGCGGCGCCACGGCGGCGGCGACCCATCTTGGGCGCCCTGTAGCGCAGCTTGAGGGTGTCCTGGAGCGCCGTGTCGCTGAGCACGAGCCGGGCCGAATCGCACGCCGCATTGCGGAACCACACGCTCATCGTGTCGCGCCGGTCGTTGAGGCGCCACACCACGCTGTCGCCCGCGAGCGACGGACTCTGCATGGGCATCACCGTGACGATGGTCGCCCTGCCCTTGGCGGTGAACTCCGCCTTGGCCACGCGCTGCACACGCCTGTCAGGCGCCGAGATGCGCAGCAGGGTGACGGTGGCGCTGTCTATGCTGTCGGCAGCCTGCACCGCCGTGGGCTCCCAGGCCGCCGCCTCGCCGCGGCCCAGACGCAGGTCGCGGTTCTTGTCCTCAAGCGCCACAAGGCGGTAATGGCCGGCAGGCACATAGTGGAAGGCGAAGACACCCTCCTTGTCGCTCCTGGTGATGAAGTCGGGCTGCTTGGTCGTGGCTACGGTGTCCACGGCTCCCCCCTGCCCCTCGCCCGCCACCTTGTAAGCCATCACCGTGACAGGCTCCTTCCACGGCTTGCCGTCGCGGGCATTGAGCACTCGGCCGGCCAGCATCATGGTGTCCATGCGCTCACCCGTCGAGAAGACATACTCGAAGCTCGGCAGCACGTTGCCCTCGGTGAAGTCCACGATGGCGCCCTTGAACTGGAACAGGTATGTGGTATTGGGCTGCAGGGTGTCGTTAATCTTCACCACCAGCCGCTTGCCCTTGGTCGTGAACTCCGGCTTCTGCCGCATGGGCGGCGAGATGAGGATGTTGTTGTCGGCATCCTTCACCGTGACATATTCGTCGAAAGCAATGGAGAACTGCCGCCCCGCGAAGTTGCGGCTCTCGTTTGCCGGCTTGGCGGCCACGGCTTTCGGGGCCGTCTCGTCCTTGGGGCCGCCGCTCGGGTAGCCCTGCTTGGCGCAGCCCGCTACAGCCGTCAGCAGCAGCGTCAGCACCACGCCGATGATCGTGTTCCTGCTCATCGGCTATCCGAAGAGTTCGTTGATTTCCTTGTGCATGGCCTCGAGCGCCACACTCGTGGGCGAATGCTGCGCCACCGAGGCGAAGATGCCGGCAGCCAGACGCGTGGGGTCTGTGGTGTCGGCGAGGGTCACCGCCGCCGAGTTGACGAGGTTCACCATCTCGTCCTTGGCCTCGCGTATGCGCGCCCACAGCTCGGGCGAGAGATACACCTGCTGCGACAGGTTGTGCTCCCACTCATCGCGTATGTTCTTGGTCATCACCCCCTGTAGCAACCGCAGGTCCATGCCGGGCTTCCAGCACCGCAGCACCAGGCTGTCGGGGCTGATGCGCTCCAGAAACAGCGCCATACGCTCGTAGGCCTGGAGCCTTATCGGCGTCACGGCGCGCAGCGTCTCGGCGCGCTCGTCCATCTTGATTTTCAGAAGCTGCTCCTTCTGCTGGTTGTCAAAATAGCGCTTCACCAGCAGGTACACTATCCACCCCGTCACGGCCACGGCGGCCAGCACGGCGAGGACAACAGTCAGTACTAACACTATCGTTTTCATTGCATCAGTTTGTTAACAAGTTCTGTCACGCCGCGCGTGGCCACCTCCTTGATGAACGTCACCTTGCGGC
>ODAI012711475.1_pt1 | contig 10152 bp, 10 predicted proteins | sample 1539321 | NCBI WGS metagenome assembly ODAI01 (sample SAMN02144231, study PRJEB22623) | gut metagenome | biome: sheep rumen | host: Ovis aries | place: New Zealand | reverse complement strand
GTCGATCCCGAAAAACCGCGCTTTTGTGGATGAAATACTCAAAACCCTGGGCCTGAGCATCAACAATACGAAAGGGATTATCGACGTCTGTAAAGGCCTTTCGCTGAACGACAGCTACTGGGTCGTACCGGAAGGCTTTACTGGTAAATTCAGCGAATACAATCTTTATGACAACAGATTCTCGAATGTCCTGTCCCTGGTTGCTTATACAGGGATTGGACGCAGCAAGCCTGTAAACACCACCTCTCCGGAACTGACGACGCACGGGATGCTGCGGAAGGCGTGGCGCCATATCGATGGAAAAGGAATATACCTGTTCAAGGGCGGAACGGAAGGCGCGGCAAATACGGGGAATGAACCGTACAGTGAATACTATGCGGCGCAGATTGCGAAACAGATGGGTCTGCACGCGGTGGAGTATGGACTGGAGCAATGGAAGGGAATCCTTGCATCCACATGTAAGTTGTTTACGGATATCAACACAGCCTATGTGCCCATAGGCAGGATTGTGAAAACCGGCGGTATTCAGGCATGTCTGGACTTTTACGCAGGCATCAGTGAACAGACAGTTGAAGAATTGAGAAGCATGCTGGTTTTCGACGCGGTAATCTATAACGAAGATCGGCACTTCGGGAATTTCGGTATTCTCAGAGACAATCATACCGGCAAGGTGCTCGGTGCTGCTCCAATCTTTGATAACGGTCTTTCTTTATTCAACTTTGCGATGCAGGATGATATCGATCATCTGAAAGAATACGCAAAAACACGTGCGAATCCATATGGCATTCCCTATGAGACGGTCTGCAGGGAAGTCATGGGAAATAAGCAGCGCGCACAGCTGCACAGGCTGATCAACTTTAAGTTCACAAGGCATCCGGCATATAACTGGCCGGAGGAAAGGCTAAAGCCCATAGAGGACCATATCCAATGGCGAGTCCGGGAATTGCTGGCCTTACCAAGAAAATAAGGATAAGGGTGCCAAGTTGGCAAAGTAAAAACTTGTCATGCGCTGCTGAAAACGGCAGCGCTATTATCATACCTATCTGGGAGGAGGTGAACCGCTATGATCTGCGTCTATCCAGCCGACTGCACCGACTTTTCCACTAATGGAAACGGCACGCTGTCCCCGTTGACTGCTGTTGTGACCGAGACCCTGAACGGCGAGTACGAGCTGGAGTTGACGCATCCCATTGACGAGGCCGGGAAATGGCAGCGGTTGGTGGAGGGCTGTATCCTTCGTGCGCCGGTGCCTGCCGCCACGACACCGAGAGTACACTTTTCCGCTCCGGGCGACGACAGCGGTGCAGAGGTCTGGCGGATCAACACGGACTTCTCCGGCGCGGAGACACGGAAGGGTACGCTTCGCCTTCGCTCCGGGCCGGGCACAAAATACAAAATCCTGGCCAGCTATAAGAATGGATCACTGGTGCAGGTTGTGGCTAAGACCAACGGCAGCTGGTACGAGGTGACCGCTCCGGATGGGAAGCACGGCTATATGTCCACCACATACCTGGTGTTCGATCATAGGGAAGGCTCCGCTTACGATCTCCGATCTGTCTGACGCCACAGCTGAAGTAATCGTCGGCACTCAGACCGCGTCCACGAACGCATGGAAAGGGAATGCTTCTTTTTCCGAACTGAAGGATGGTCAAACGATCCTGTACTGGCTGCCGTTCGCCGGAACAAGCTCATCGGCAACGCTGAATCTGACGCTGGCGGATGGCACTGAGACCGGAGCAAAAAACGTGTACATCAACGGCACGACACGATGCTCCAATCAGGTGGCGGTGGGAAACATCACCCTCATGACCTACCGCGAAAACACGCCCATCAACGGCAGCGGCAGTTATACCGGCTGGTGGATTAACCGGAACCAGGATACGACCCCCAATTACTATGATCGCATCAACTACAAGGCATCCGTCACAGCAGTCGGTGCCATTGCCGCAGGAAAGCTGGGTGTTTTCAACAGTGCGGGAAGGAAGGCCATGCCGGATACTATGTGGGCAACGGTTATGCCGTGGAATGGAAGGGCTTCAACTACGGCTGTGTGAAGACCGCAGTCAATGGTAGGGGCTGGCTCAACTGGTACAAGCTGCCGTTCATCGACTACGGTGACGCGGATACGGGCGTGCATGCTCCGGACATCGTGGAGCACATCACCCTGGGCAGCCGCCTGCTGAAGAACGGCAGCACCGGCACGGATGTGAAGACCCTCCAGGAACTCCTGAACCAGGTGGGCGCCTCCCTGACCGTGGATGGAATCTTCGGCAGCAAGACTGAAGCGGCGGTCCGAGACTTCCAGAAGAAGGCCGGGATCAAGCAGGATGGGAAGTACGGCGACCAGAGCCATGCCGCGCTCATGGCGGCCATCGCGGAAAAGGACGCGCCGCTGCAGACCGATCCCGTTCCCGCTGAGCCCACACAGGAGGAGCCCGTGACCACCGAGAAGAAAGTGGTTATCACCTGTGATAACGGCACGGTGAACATTCGCGTCGGCAACGATACGAAATATGCCCGGATCACCGCCGCCGAGGGAGGTACCGTCCTGCCCTATGTGGCGACTGCCGAAAACGGCTGGCATGCCGTCATTGTTGGGGACAGGGTAGGCTGGGTGTCCGGCAAGTACAGCAAAATCGAATAAGCGGTAATAACATATGCCCGGTGGCATTGTTCCTCTGAGGGGGAGCGGTGCTGCCGGGCTTTTTTGCGTTTTTTGGAAGGGAAGAAGACTTGTCACAGAGCCTTCAGGTATTCTTCCACGTTGATGTATTCTATTCCATTATCCATAAGCTTGCTTTCACCACGATAGATTACAGCACGTCTCTTTATCTTTCCATATCTGAATTCAGCAGCGTTGCATTTTTCTGGATCAATCAGGAATCGATATTGTGCAGGGACAACCTCTGCGCTGTGCTTAATCTCATATAGTTCACATTCGGCTGCTTTAGTATCTACTACAACCATATCAAATTCGCCGATCGTAAATTGAAGCTTGAACACGATACGATCATGGCGGGCTGTTTGTGTTTCCAGAAGAACGATGTCCTCCATCATTCGGCCCCGGATTTCATCAAGAATTCGTTCGGCCACCCATCCACGGTCAGCAGCGGATAAGCTCTGGAATCTCTCATCAAGCATCAACTGCCGTATGAATGCTTCTGCCTGTGCATAACGCAGTCCAGGTTGGGAAACGGCTGTTCTCATTGTCCTTTGATTCTTGACAGGCAGATACTCGGTCGGGATATCGATTGTTAAGTCGAGTAGATCAAGATACTCTTTGATCTCCTGCTTGTGCGCGTCTGTAATCTCGATGGTCTGTTCAGACTTGTTCAGGATCTCAAGCGTATGACGAAGACCTTCTGTAAATGCCCCCTGATCAATTTCGTCCAGTATGGTCATTGGTCTCTGACGATCTTTACGCAGATTCTTTGCCGATAATCCAAGGTCATTTGAAAGGAAATCCCTTGTCAGGACCTCAATGGTAAATCGATGATTGATGTCTTCCACAACACGATTGATTGCACTGGTGAGCTCACCCTTTTCATGCAGGTCAATCAAATGCCGGAAGTGATCTCCATGCTGATAATACTCCAGTGAATGCTGAATATTCCTGGCAATCGCGCTGTCCACGTATTCATCTGTGCTTCTCTTTGACTCAAAAGTACCTGACTGGTTATAATGCCTTCCGCCAATGCTCATCGTGCCGCCGTAACGGATATAATTGTCGATTCCACTGATTCCCAGTACCCGTTCGTATTCCCTGTAAGGAATCATGGTCGTGTGAAGCATGATACACCGGTCATAGAGCTCTTCACTTTCAGAAAAGAGGAACCCCAATGAATCCGTGCCGGATAAGACAATCTTCATTCCTGAAGACGCATATATATCAGAGAATAAGGCTGCTCCTTCAATAAAATCTTCAGCGAAAGTAATCTCATCCAGGAATACGTACCTGAAGCTGTTTTCTGCCAGCCATTTCAGATCAAGGTTGATTTTTCCAAGCGTATCCCCGGTTTTTACCTGGAAAAAGGCCGCGTGATCAAATTCTTCTTCCGCCAAACTGGAGATGGCCTGACGAATCATGGTTGTTTTTCCTGTACGCCTGAGACCACATAAGATGAATACTTTTCCGTCCGAATCTTGCTGCAGATAGGTTTCCAGGTCATGGTAACCATCTCTCCTTCGAAGTGGAATGGTAGGCTGAACGAACCTTTTCAGTGCATTGCCAAGGATAACATTTGTATTGAATTGTTGAGCAGTTGCGACTGGTTTCCTGCCGGGCAGCCCAGAGACGCTGAGGGCTCTTATCATACGAAGCTGCTTCTGCAGTTCTCTACGCTTTTCAATCAGAGTGCGCAGTTGCTCAGCTGACGCATCATCGACATACTTGCTTTTCTTTTTCCCATTCTCTGTCCATTGATGGTATTGCTTTATCTTGCCATTGATAGTTTTCCTGGATATATACCCGATTGGGAGAGCGCTGATTTCAGCTTCCAATGCTTCAATTCTATCGTCTTTACCGGACATAATGGATACCCCCCTTTTTACTACAAGCATTATAACCCCTTTTCCAGCGTTAGTCAAGGGGTTATTAAGGGGTTATTTATCAGGAGAACTTGATCGTTTCTGTGGAGAAGATAAAATCCGGCGGCGTTGTTCCTCTGATGGGGAGCAAGGCTGCCGGGCTTTTTGCGTTGTTATTCTTTTGCATCATCGGCATTGGTTAAAGCGTCATCAGATGCCGATATGCTGGTGTCGAGTACAACGGGACGTGGGGAAACTATCGGATGTTCCATGCGGGTATGCCGACCCCTGTCCCAATTGCAAACGGCGGCACCGGGGCAAACAACGCAGCCACGGCCCGGTCGAATCTCGGGGCTAACAATGCAGGCAACCTTACCACTGGAACGTTACCTATGGCAAGGTTGCCTTTTAAGGTTGCATATGGGTCTGGCAGTGTGTCGGGCAGCAGCGGACTAACTATCAATTACGCATCGGCGGGTTTTACCTATGTGCCCTGCGTCGTTGTGACTTCCCACCTGGGCCTGCCTGTACCTGAGCGGCTCAAGGCGGTGCTGGAGCAGCGCCAGCGGCATGTTCTCCTATGCCAAGAGCAAGGGGATGGACTGGGGCAGTATCGACACTCTCCCGGAGATCCCCGGGCTCGCACTGTTCAAGGAGGGTCATGCTGGGTACTATGTGGGCAACGGATATGCCCGATAAACCTGGCCTGCTGTCGCTCTACAGTGATGTGCAGACCAAACCGGTCAACTGGCTCTGGTTCCCCTAGCTGGTCTGCGGGACGACTTCAACAAGCTTCTGGCAGCGCTTCGCACGGCGGGTCTGATGGCCCCTGCTGAAGCTGAGCCTGCAGCAGTCGAGGATACGCCCGCCGTAGAGCCCGAGTCCGGTGATGCCGAATGATCCTGACCGTCAATGAAGTAAAAATACATCTCCGTATCGAGGACGATGAAGAGGAAGAGTACATCGAGGGCCTGATCCGCCAGGCGCAGGCAGCGGCAGAGGACTTCTGCCGAGTTTCCTTTGAGGATGATGCCGCACCGGAACCTGTTCGGCTGGCCGTGATGCTCATGGTGTCACACTACTATGAAAACCGTGACAATCCAGACCGTGCGGTGTACGGCACCATGCGCATCGCCTTTGAAAACCTGCTCTATCCCTATCGCGACCCTGACAAGATGTTCTGACGCTTATATGAAATAGGCCATGAGAAAAGCGCCCACGAACGGGGCGCTGATGTCGATATGGTTTAGCTCAGGTAGGTCATGCAGGCGTCATAAGCCTGTTTGAGATAGGGATATGCGATTAATGCCTGCGTCAGAGCTTTCAGATTCTCATAATCAGCTTTGTCCGCCTGCCGCATGTACATTTTCAGCATTCCGTCGGAATAGACGCCGCCCGGATTGGCCAGATATGCCTGATTATTGTCGAAGTTCGGCGCAAGGCGTAAGACCTTGCCTGTCCGGGAGGAACGGATCACGCCGAAGTTGCGCATATGCCGGTCGGTGTTGAAAAAGACGGCATCCGCCAGAAGAATACGCTTCCATGCGGTATCAAAATTGGCGCCAAGGGATGCGAGATTATGCGCAATCACATCATCGTCATCTCCGGGATCGTCGAAAGAGAAGCGGAAGGAATCATAGGGTTCAAAGAACTCATGAGGAGATAGAAAGCACCTTGTTCGGACGCGTTTCCGATAGCTCCCAACATATTCGTAGGAAGCGGCATCCCATCCGATTGCTCGAAGAACACGGCTGATTTGTACTTCAGCTTGCGTTGCAGCGCTTGACTGGAGCTTGTATAACCACCAGTCACCTTTTTCATATCTCCATGTTTTGGTGAAACTGCCATCGGTGGAAGCATTGGGGGAGGCAATGCGCATTTGCCTGAGACTTGTGTCGCTTGATACCAGAATATAATCGCTCACCATGTTCTGGTCTTCAGGGCGGCACAATTGGAGCCTGGGGATGAACTCGTTTTCCTCAAAGCATGTGAAGGTGTCAGAAAGGCTGAACATGTGTGTCTGAAGCGCCAGCGTAGTTTTATCCCTGCTGGCGTACAAGGTGTTCATCAGATTTCGATGCTGAACACTGCTCAGATCAACAGATCTTTCACGAAGCCAGGCAGTAAAACCTTCTGCAGAAGTGTGGCGGATTTGCATGGGCAGCAATTCTGGCTTTTGAGGGATGAATTCCTCAACTACAGTGTTTCGTACTGTAAACTCCGCAGCCTGCACATCGTCGTTGTAAAGAATGTAGTGAGACATCGAAATCACCTCTTTCTAACCTTCTCTATTATACCATTGACAGCAGTAATTATCCAGTAAAAAAGGATAAATGATTGCAAAGCAATACTTTCTACTCTTGATCCATCTCTGACAAAGGTTGAACAACTTCACGGCGCAAAAGATACGTTCATCATCAAGCGGCGTGACATGGAGATTCTAATCCAGGAGGGAAAATTGCTGAACCGGCAGGTGCTGTCCAGTGGAACAGCGGAGGGCATAGACGTGGCAGTTTTCTCCCTCTTGTTCCTCTAAACGATGAGCTCAGAATACTCGTCAGGGAAGTGCGCGAAGTCAGAGCGAAAAATGTCAGCATCTGTCATTCAGCTCAGCCTGGTGTGAACATACCTGAACTCCTGACGAAAATCATATCTGCAGAAGCGTACCATTCTGATTATGAAACTGTGACGTCCAGGATTCTTGAAGAGCAGATTCCTTATGATGTGGCAATCGAAGCCGTGCGGGAAATTGCACAATCAGGATTGTTTGAAGAATGACACAGGCAACACGATCATAACCAGATAGCCATCCATAAATATGCCCGACGGTGATGTTTCAGGACTGATCCGCCGGGCTTTTTATGTGTATGTAAAAGGCGTTATTTTGCCTTAGAGGGCATGCAAATTTGCGAAATGCATAATTATGCCGGCTTATACATTCTATATACATTCCCCGGCAGCAACTTTCTAAAATTCTCTGGACTATAACTTTGCAATGATTCTCCGGCAGTAACTTCGTAAAATAGTCAAATATGAGGCAGTAACTTTTGCGGAAAAGTAAGTCAATATTTATGCAATCAGAGTGAATTACCTTATTTAACGGAAACAAAATTATAACCGGTTCAAGTGGGGGAAGGCATACCATACCTTGTGCTAAAGGGTTCCTGCGCTGCAATCTATTATCCGGAGCCGTTTAGACGAACGCTAGGGGACATTGATATCCTTGTTCCACCGGAGCATTTTGCAGATGCTTACCATGCGATGGAAAAGGCGGGTTATACGACTAATGACCTGCTGGACGATAATGCCCGGCATGTGCACTTCACTCGGAATCATCTGTTGGTCGAACTACATCGTCGTTATGCAGTACTGCAGACGCAGGAACACGAGAAGCTTTTAGACCGGTGGCTATATCAGGCTCTGCCAGTGGAGGGCATAATCGGAAAGTACTGCTTTCCAATGCCGGATGAGCAGTTGAACGGCTTAGTATTACTATCCCACATCAACCAGCATTTGGAGGAGGGACTTGGACTTCGGCATTTAGTCGACTGGTGCGTCTATGTACAGTATTGTGTCTCTCGGCCTGACGCTGGTCACGAAAGCGCTGGTAGACGGTCCTTTGACTGTGGTGGGGCATATCGCTCTTGACTTCCCGACATGGTTCAAGGGCGACGGAGAAACAAAGGAACTGCTGCCGCCCGGGGAATGGCTGCCACTGCCAAAGCAGGGTGTTATCTGCATTGATACCGGCTGTGGCAAGGGCGGCAGACTGACTGCAATGATTATTGATGGTGACCGGTTTCGGCTGGAAAGCGTTTGATCGGCCCTGGTATGTAGTGCCGGTACTCTATTGTTTCCGTGGCGCATGCTGCGAGATGATCCTCGACAGCACAGCGCATGATTCTCAAAGCAAAAAAATGCGAAAAACGGTTGAAAAAATGGGCCGGTTCATGGTATACTATATAAGGGAAGAGTTGGGAATCCAAACGGCAAGGATCAAGAAAACCAAGAGGGCCTGACGAACTCCCGAAAAAAATGATCACGATTTGCAAATTCCGTAAAAAAACAGTGCCATATCACTTTCTCACTGCGTATAAACAGACGAGAAAGGAGAGGATATTATGGAAAAGAAACTCACTAAACTGTTTGACTATCAGAAATTCGCGGAGAACCCGAGGCTGCAGGCTGTGATCGATTCAGTTCACAAGCAACACCGTCAGCTGAGCCTGGACGAAGCGGAGCTGGTGACCGCGGCATACGCTCCATACGCGAATCCCACAACTGACGACAAAAAAGACAATCAGCTGTAAGTAGGTGAAATATGAACCATCCTGACATCGAACAGATTTACACGGAATACCGGGATCGGGTAATGGGCTACATCTATGCCCGTTTGCGATCCAGAGCGGACGCCGAGGATCTGTGCCAGGATGTGTTTGAAAAGGTGAACATGAAGCTGGAAAGCTTCGATCCCCAAAAAGCCTCGATCAGCACATGGATCTATTCCATCACCCGGAACAGCGTGATCGACTTCTATCGGCGCAGCCATCCCCATGAAGAAATGGATGAAAACATGGCGGATGACGGCTCCGTTGATGACAGCTTGCTGAACAGCGAAACGCTGGAAGAGCTGGCGGAAGCGCTGGAAAAGCTGCCCGCCGAGCTTCGGGAGATCGTTGTTCTGCGGTATTACGACGGAATGCCGCTGACAGAAATAGCGAAAAGGATGGGCATGAGCTACGGCATGGTAAAGCTTCGGCACAACTCGGCGCTGGAGCTGATCCGAAGAAGCATGTCCTGATCCCGAAGGAAAGCAGCATAACACAAACCCCGGCAGGAACGTCTCCACGATGGGGCAGACCTGCCGGGGTTTTTATTTTGCAAAGAAAAGCCGCATCTGCATCCTGTCCGTTATCTCATCGGCTGCTCTTTCATTTTTCGATAGAGTCTGGCTGCAATGAAACCAGTTGCCACGGCGCAGAACGCACCCCAAACCTCCACCGTCCAAAGCGGCGCCACGCCTCTTTGGTACAATGCGGGAAAGGTATCCATCAGCATATGCAGCAGAATGGCCAGCGGCAGGAAGCCTTTCTTTTCGCTGATGACGCCGTAATATACGATCACTGTAAGCCCGATATGGAGGGCCATCGCAAACAGCCGCTCTATAACGTTCGCAGTCATCATCCCGTAGTCAAACGCGGCGGCGGCCTGAACGGACGGAAGCGCGGCGGCGGCGGTCTCTTCCGTGATTTTCAGCTGCTTCATTGCTTCTTCCACATTGCCTTGGGAGAACAGGATCGCAATGACAAGATATAAAATCATGGAAGGCAGAAGGACGGCCAATACCTCGATCCCGCCGTGGCCGATGCCGTACAGCACCGCGTTCTCCCGGGTGCGGTTCTTTTTCAGGATGTATTTGAAAACGATATGCCGTCCGCACTCCTCGAAAATCCCCGCCATCATGGTTCCGTACAGGACGAAAGCGACAGTGTTTCCGTTGATGAACCGGGAAACGGGATTGTCTGCCACGACGCAGAAATAATGCACGCCAAGCTCCAGCACCCGGGCGGAAAGGATGAACCCGATCGCCCCTGCGATCAGATAAGGGATATTCGTTTGCTGTTT
>ODAI012219814.1_pt1 | contig 10152 bp, 7 predicted proteins | sample 1539321 | NCBI WGS metagenome assembly ODAI01 (sample SAMN02144231, study PRJEB22623) | gut metagenome | biome: sheep rumen | host: Ovis aries | place: New Zealand | reverse complement strand
GTTTTTAAGACCTTGATTTTTAGCAATATAAAGGTACTCATTTTTGTCGAGACGACAAAGGAAAAACGCTTCTTTTTTTATGCCTCTATGAATTATTTAGGCTATAGGCTTTTTACTTGAACCTGCAATGCGTAATCGCGGAGACGCTTACCATAAGGCGACAAAGGAGTATTTTCCTTTGCCGCTTTTTCTTTTTCAACGATGTAACTTGTTGATATACTGCGAAACATACGAAAATCCTCATTCTCGTTTTCTGTTCGATAACAGCCAAAATGCCTGTCGAACAAAATTCCGTCAGGATAGACGAGATTTTGGAGTTTTTGACGTCCTCAATGAACTTTATGTTCGATAATTTGTCTGCGATGCCAATAATTCAAAAAGGATTTCTTCGGAAATCCTTTTTTGTTTTAAAGATTTAAGGCCAGAGGGGTACAAAACGGGTGCAACATACACACGTTGTGTCATAACTCATTGGTTTTTTGAGGTTTTACACTAAGGTATACACACACTTATCGTACACAGAACTTACACTATACATGCACTAAACATACACTAAGGCACTCTGTACGGCTCAATACGCCTGCGGTGCGGTTCAAGAGAGATGCCATTGAGTTGCGAAAGCTATGCTGTTGAGTTGCGAAAGGTATGCTATTGAGTTGTAAAAGCTATGCTCCCGACCAATAAAAGCAATGCTCTATATAGCATAAGAAGCATGCTCCTGACATATAAGAAGCATGCTCCAGAGTCTCCAGAGATATGCTCTAGCTATGCTGGATGCATGTTTTATCGTCGGAGACACATTGAACCCACAAAGTATTTTGTGTATGTTAAGTGTATGTAGAATGTATAGGATGGTGTATGAGAAAATGAAAGACATTCTCTTTATTTATCGACCTTTTTCAATAGGTTTGTGTATGTTTACAGAAAATATCGTTCTAGTGTCACACGCCTAACGGAGCACTTATCTCCCTTACTACTTCACGATGAATTTCCGGTGGTTCTGAATGTAGAGGCCCAGACGATTAGGAGCAGAAACGCGCTTGCCATCTGGGGTGAACCATGGGGCGGAGGAGGATTCGTGGACTGAGGGCGTCGCCACGTGGGCTTCGTCGCCGAGGAACGAGCTGAGCTCGTAGAAGGCTGGGGTGACCTTGCCGGTCTGGTCGTTCCAGAGCGAGGCGTTGTACCAGTCCTTGGTGACCTGTGCCGAGCCAGTGTGGCCATACTCGTTGGCTTCCATCCACCACCAGAAGAGTCCTGTGACGTGGCTGTGCTTCTGCAGGGTCTGGATGAGGGCCTTGGCGAAAGCCTGCTGCCCTGCCTCGCTGATGGGATAGGTGGAGGAAAGGTCGACGCCTGGAGCGCTGATGGAGGGTTGCCAGTTGTAGAAATAGCCTGCCTCGACAATCATGATCTGCTTGTCGGGAAATTGGTTTTCGAGCTGCGTCAGGCTGGCATTGAGCGTGTTGAGATTGCCGTGGTAGTAGGAATAATAGCTGGTGCCGATGATGTCGTAATCAACATTGGCCGACAGCATCTGCTGATAGAAATTGGTCAGCGCGCCGGTGTTGGCCAGCCGCTCGGTGTGGAGAATGATTCTTGCATCAGGACAGACCTCTCGGCAGGCCTTCCCTGCTTGCTTCAGCAGAGTGGTGAAGCGTGGCCAGTTGGCTGCATTGCCATTGTAGCAGCGGTTGGCATTGGTTCCCTGGGCTCCCCAGAGCATGCCGTAGCTGATTTCGTTGCCCGTCTGGATGAGGTCGGGTGCGGCGCCTGCTGCGACGAGCTGCTGGAGGCAGTCTTTGGTGTAGTCGTAGACTTTCTGGGCGAGTTCGCTGTCAGAGAGCCCGAGCCAGGCTTTCGGCGTCCACTGCTTGGAGGGATCGGCCCATGAATCGCTATAGTGAAAATCAAGTAGAAAGGCCATGCCGGCATCCTTGATGCGCTTGCCGAGGGCCTTGACGTAGTCCAGGTCCTGTCGCACACCTTGCCCCTTGTCAACGGAAGAGGCGTTGGCAGGGTCGACGAACAGCCGCACGCGCATGGCGTTGAGCCCATTGTCGGCACTGAAGGCAATGACGTCGCTGATGGTGCGGCCATCCTTGTCGAGATACTTCGTGCCGTTTTCTTCATAACTGGGGAGCAGCGAGATGTCGCCTCCCACGAATCGCTGGGCATGAGCAGTGAGCAGGACGGCCAGCAATGCGGTCAACAGGAAAATTTGTTTCATCAGGTTAGGGAATTTAGGGGGAAGTTAAAGGACATTACTATTGGGAAGTTCTACTTCAGCTGGGGCCATCCGTCCTTGGTCCATTCCACCTCGCGCTGTAGGAGAATGGCTTGTCCGTGCATCTTCTTGCTGTAGCCATGGCAAATGAAGAGCGTGCGGGGACGGAGGTTGAGCAACGTGGTGGGAAGGTCGTAGACGGCACAATGGCCTGCGCCCTCGAACTCGCTCTTGTCGCCTTCAATGACGAGCGTGCCGCCACCCTCGGTCATTTTCTTTCCGTTGCGGTCGCGGTAAGGTCCAGCCACGTTCTTGCTGCGGCCCACGACCACTTTGTAGTCGCTCTTCTCGCCACGGCAGCAATAGTCCCATGAGACGAAGAGATAGTACCACCCGTTGCGCTTATAGACGAACGGCGCTTCGATGGCATTCACCCCGGCATATTTCGAGGTGGGATTGACGAGGCCAGCGGGAGCTTCCTTGTAGCGTCGGGCAATGGTGACGGGCTTTTGTCCGGCAGCCACGTGCATGGTGTTGTCGAGTCTGACGAGCTGAATGCCGTCCCAGAACGAGCCAAAGGTGAGCCAGGGAGTGTCGTTGTCGTCGATGACGAAGCAGGGGTCAATGGCATTCCAATCGTCGCGCAGGTTCTTGTCGGGGTTGGGTTCGGGGGAGTTGCTGGCGATGATGCAACCGAGGTCTTGCCATTCGGGGCGAGAGAGGGTCGGCGTGCTCATGAGTCCGATGGCGGAGGTGTTTTTTCCGAAGGTTGAACAGCTGTAGGCCAGCCACCACTGGTTGTGCCAGCGGATGATGTCGGGAGCCCAGACGTGTTCCTGAAAACCGGGTACGGCCTCGTGGGTCCATGCTGGAATCTGTGGCATGGCGCCTGTTGGCCACACTTGGAAGGTGTGGAGGTCGTCGGTGGTCATGAGCTGCAGGCTGCGCCCGGTGCTGAAGAAGTAGTAGGTGCCGTTTTCGTAGGCCATGACAGGGTCGTGGACCATGGCGGTGTCGGTCTTGAACGGTCGCATGAAGCGTCGGCGCTGCTGGGCGTCGGCCTGCTCTGTGGCAGCGCATAGCACCACCGCGCAGAGAAGAAGGAGGAGATGTCTTTTCTGGTTCATGTGTTGATTGGATTTTGGGTTATCAATAGAGCAGGATGAGTCCCGCGAAAGCAGCGAAGAGAATCATCTTGATGGGGTTGACCTTCACAAACTTTGTTCCGACAAAGGTGGCCAGGAAGAGTGCCACGCTGATCCAGAACTGCCAGGGATTGACAGACGGGAGTGAGAAATTGTCCTTATTCATCAGCAGCAGGGTGGCGGCGGCGAGCAATCCCACCACGACGGGGCGCAGGGCTGCGAAGATGTTCTGCACGACAGGCGTGTCCATGTATTTCAGGAACATTTTGCTGATGAGAATCATCAGGATGAGCGAGGGCAGGACGAGGGCGAACGTGGCCGTGAAGGAACCGAGCACGGCCATGGCACCATTGTAGTCGGCGTTGTGGACGGCAGCATAGCCGCAGTAGGTGGCAGAGTTAATGCCTATGGGCCCCGGGGTCATTTGTGAGATGGCAACGATATTGGTGAACTCTGCCGAGGACAGCCAGTGGTGGTGGACGACGGTCTCGGTCTGAATGAGCGACAGCATGCCGTAGCCTCCACCGAATCCGAAGAGACCTATTATGAAAAAGGTGTAGAAGAGTTCTAAGAATATCATGCTGTTGGTTTAGAGTTTTGAGTTTCTAGTTTCTAGATTCTAGGTTCTAGTTTCTAGGTTAAAGTTTAAAGGATGAAGGGTGAAGGAGTCATTCGGTCGGCTTAATGAACTGGCCGTAGAGATAGCCGCAGAGGGCAGCGGCGATGATGATGACGACGGGATTGACCCCCATGAGCCAGATGAGCAGGGCCGTGGCGATGGGAATCCAGCAGGTGGCAAGGGTGATGTGGGCGGACTTGGCCAGATTGAACGTGGGCACGGCAATGAGGGCGACGACGGCGGGCCGTATGCCTTTGAACATGGCGGCCACCCAGGGCACATCCATGAACCGATGGAAGAACATGGCAATGAGCAGGATGATGAGGAACGACGGCAGGGCTGCACCCAGTGCAGCGACCACCGCTCCTGGCTCGCGTCGGAGCTTGTAGCCGATGAACGTAGAGATGTTGATGGCGAACACCCCCGGACAGCTCTGTGCCACGGCGATGAGGTCGACGAACTCTTCGCGCGAAATCCAATGGTGTCTGTCGACCACCTCGGCCTCGATCATCGGTATCATCGCATAGCCGCCTCCAAAGGTGAATGCGCCAATCTTACTGAATGTCTTGAACAATTTTAAGAGCATGGCCCCTTTTCTTCTCTATCCTGTTACTTTGTCACTTTGTTATTTTGTCACCTTGTTCTCAATCCACTTACGGGCATTGACGAAGGCCTCCATCCACGGAGTGACCTCGTCCATGCGGCGGTTGAGCGGATACCAGGCGTTTTGCCACGGGAAGAGCGCGCGCTCCAGGTGGGGCATCATGGCCAGATGGCGACCGTCGGCCGAGCAGATGCCAGCCACGTCGAAGTCGGAGCCATTCGGGTTGGCGGGATAGCCGTGGCGGTTGTACTTGGCAATGACGTTGTACTTCTGTTCGCCTTCGGGCAGGGAGAAGCGGCCTTCGCCGTGGGCCACCCAGATGCCGAGTTTCGAACCACCGAGCGAGCGGAACATCACGCTCTGGTTTTCGGGAATCTGCAGTGTGAGATAAGCACTCTCGAACTTTCTTGAGACGTTGTGCAGCATGCGCACTTGTGCCGACTTGTCGATGAGTCCCAGTTCCACCATGAGCTGGCAACCGTTGCAGATGCCGAGCGAGAGCGTGTCCTCACGGGCATAGAAGCGGTCGAGGGCTTCCTTGGCCTTGGGATTGTAGAGGAATGCGCCAGCCCAACCCTTGGCCGAGCCTAGCACGTCGCTGTTGGAGAATCCGCCGCAGAACACAATCATGTTCACCTCGTCGAGGGTCTCGCGGCCGGTGATGAGGTCGGTCATCATGACGTCCTTCACGTCGAAGCCAGCCAGATAGAGGCAGTAGGCCATTTCGCGCTCGCCGTTGGTGCCTTTCTCGCGAATGATGGCTGCCTTGGGGCGCGAACTGTTTTCCTTACGGTCGAAAGAGAGGCCGTACTGGCGCAGGCTGCCGGTGAATCCGCGCGGGAACTTCACCTCCAGCGGCTGCTGCTTGTAGTTGTGGAATCGCTCGGCAGCCATGCCGTTCATGCTCTGGCGACGGTCGAGCAGGTAGCTGGTCTTGTACCAAACATCGCGCATGTGGTCGATGTCGAATTCGTACTCGTCGTCACCGTTCTTCACCACGAGCGTGCGGCCGCTCTCAACGGGATAGCCAATCTTGGCAAAGCCCACGCCGACATCCTCCAGGTATTCGCGCAGGTCGAACTTATGCTCGTCGCTCACCTGAATCACCACGCCGGGATTCTCGGCAAAGAGTGCCTTCACCGCGTCGCCGTCGGCGCAGATGTCGTGCAGGTTGACGTGCATGCCGCCCTTCGTGTTGGCAAAGGTCATTTCGAGCAGCGTGGTGATCAGACCACCAGCCGAGATGTCATGTCCGGCCATCACCCATCCGCGGCGGATGAGTTCCTGCACGGCGTTGAAGCAGTCGACGAAGTATTCGGGATTCTCCACTGTCGGCACGTCGCTGCCCACCTTGCCCAAGCTCTGGGCGAAGGCCGAGCCGCCGAGCCGCTGCTCGCAGAACGAGAAGTCGATGTGGTAGAGGGAGGAGCGCTTGTCGTTGACCAGCACGGGGCTGACCACCTTTCGCACGTCGTCGACCTCGCCACCGCTGCTGACGATGACGGTGCCGGGAGCGATGATTTTCTCGCCATTGGGATATTGCTGCGACATGGAGAGCGAATCCTTGCCCGTGGGCACGTTGACGCCCAGGGCGCAGCAGAAGTCGCTCAGGGCTTCCACAGCCTTGTAGAGGCGGGCGTCCTCGCCCTTCTGCGAACGGCAGGGCCACATCCAGTTGGCCGAGAGCGAGACGCTCTGGAGACCTTCGGTGAGCGGTGCCCAGACAATGTTGGTGAGCGATTCGGCCACCGAGAGCACGCTGCCCGCCTCGGGCGAGGCCAAACCAGCCTGCGGTGCATGACCCAGGGCGGTGGCAATGCCCTTGCGGCCACGGTAGTCGAGTGCCACCACGCCACAGTCGGAGAGCGGCAGCTGAATCTCGCCCTGGCACTGCTGGCGAGCAATCTTGCCCGTCACGGAGCGGTCGACCTTGTTGGTCAGCCAGTCCTTGCAGGCCACGGCCTCCAGCTGGAGGACTTTTTCCAGAGATTCCAGCAGCTCTTGATTGCCTGGTTTTTCCTGATTGTATTTCACGGGTTCGTAGCGGCGCTCCACGGTTTCGTCGCGCATGATGGTCTTCGGCGAGTGGCCGAACATCTGGGCCACGTCGAGGTCGAAGGGCTTCACGCCATCGCCCTGTCGGAACGAGAAGTGGGCATCGCCCGTGGTCTCGCCGACGACATACAGCGGAGCGCGCTCGCGCTCGGCAATCTGCCGCACGTGGTCGATGTGCTGCTCGTCGATGAGGAGTCCCATGCGCTCCTGGCTCTCGTTAGCAATGATTTCCTTGGCCGAGAGGGTCTGGTCGCCGATGGGGAGTTTCGTCATGTCGATTTCGCCGCCGCATTCCTCGACGAGCTCTGACAGACAGTTCAGATGGCCTGCCGAGCCGTGGTCGTGGATGGAGACGACGGGGTTCTGGTCTTCCTCAACCAGGGCACGCACGAGGTTGTAGGCGCGCTTCTGCATCTCGGGGTTGGCACGCTGCACGGCGTTCAGTTCGATGCCGTTCGAATAGCGTCCCGTGTCGACCGACGACACCGAGCCGCCGCCGAGTCCGATGCGATAGTTGTCGCCACCCACGACGACCACCTTGTTGCCCTTCTGTGGCTCTTTCTTCAGACAGTCGCGTTTCTTGCCGTAGCCCACGCCGCCAGCCAGCATGATCACCTTGTCGTAGGCATATTTCTCGTCGCCTTCCTGATGCTCGAACGTCAGCACGGAACCCGTGATGAGCGGCTGGCCGAACTTGTTGCCGAAGTCGCTGGCACCATTCGAGGCCTTGATGAGAATCTGCTCGGGAGTCTGGTAGAGCCATTGGCGCACGGGCAGGAGGTCCTCCCAGTCACGCAGGCTGCCGTCTTCCTTCGAGACTTCGTCTTCCTCGATTCTGGGGTAGCTCGTCATGTAGACAGCCGTACCGGCAATAGGCCACGAGCCCGTACCACCACCCATGCGGTCGCGAATCTCGCCGCCTGTGCCTGTGGCAGCACCGTTGAAGGGCTCCACGGTGGTTGGGAAGTTGTGGGTCTCGGCCTTCAGCGAGATGACGCTCTCGATGTCGGTCACGCGGAACCAGTCAGCCGTTGACTGATCGGCCGGTGCGAACTGCTCCACCACCGGTCCTTGCGCAAACGCCACGTTGTCCTTGTAGGCCGAGAGAATCTTGTTGGGATTCTCCTTCGTGGTCTTCTTAATCATCTGGAACAGCGACGATTCCTTCTCCTCGCCGTCGATGATGAACGTGCCACCGAAAATCTTGTGGCGGCAATGCTCGGAGTTGATCTGCGCAAAGCCAAACACCTCAGAGTCGGTCAGCGGACGGCCGTTCTGCTTCTCAATCTCGTGCAGGTAGCTGATTTCCTCGGCCGACAGCGCCAGTCCCTCCTGTTCGTTGAAGGATTCCAGGTCGTCGATCTGGCGAATGGGCTCAGGTTCGATATCGACGGTGAAAGTGTCTTGGTTCAGCCCGTTATAGACACGTTGCAGCATCGGGTCGTAGAGTTCCTCAGGTACGGACCCGTCGGCCTGCAAGCGCGATGGGTCGACAGGGAAGAATTCCTCGATACGCGAAATGCCGCTGAGCCCCATGTTCTGCGTAATCTCAACGGCATTCGTACTCCATGGCGTCACCATCTCGCGGCGCGGTCCCACAAAGCATCCTGGCAACTGTTCGCCGGCAAGCAGCTCAGCATTGCCGTAGAGCCAGCTCAGGGCACTCACTTCGTTCTCACTCAGCCGATGGTCGGCCGATGTTGCAATCACTCGTTCGTCGGTTGTCTTAAAGAAAAAGATCATAATTATTCTATGAAGCGTGAAATTTTCTGCAAAGTTACAATAAAAAAGTGAGAAAAGAAAGAAATGCAGCCGAAAGCCTATCGCAAAAATGTTAAACTAAACAAAAAAAAGCATTTTCAAAAAAATGTGCTAACTTTGTAGCCGCAAACGAAAAAGGAAATATGAAACGACGAAACAAGAAAAATCTCATTGCGCGCTATCCGCTCTCCGCAGCGCTGATTGTCGCCATCTGGGTGATGTGCCTCACACCATGGATTCCTGAAACGCCACTCAATGATGTGAGCCTCATCGACAAATGGACCCACCTGGTGATGTATGGGACCCTCACCGCCGTCATCTGGTGGGAGTACCTGCGGCAGCATCCCCAGCCCGAGAGCCGACGTCTGTTGCTGTTGGCATTTCTGGCACCGGTTGCCATGGGGGGCATGGTGGAGCTGGCCCAAGCCTACTGCACAGCCGGCCATCGCAGTGGCGACTGGCTCGACTTCCTTGCCAACTCGCTCGGCGTGGTGCTCGGCACATTCCTCGGCCTGATTCTGATGGGGATAAAGAACAGAAAGCCATGAGCCATTTCAAGAACAAGCAAGCTTGCACCGCTCATGCCTTTCTGTCCCTTTTTCATTCTTCTTGCTCCACGCTGTCGCGCCACAGACAATAAGGATAGCGCAGCATGTGCTTATTGTAGAAACGCTGGTCGCCAGTGACCTCACGTCCGATGAAATCGGGCTTTTCGAAGCTTTCATCGGATGCTGAGAGTTCCACCTCGGCCATGACGAGACCGTCGTTCTGACCATGGAACTCGTCAATCTCGAAGGTGTGGCGCCCGTCGGGGCTCTTCACCAGGTAGCGATGTTTGTCGATGAGTCCGCCACGGCAGAGCTGCAGCAGATGCTCGGCCTCGTCGCGCGAGATTTGCTTTTCAAACTCATAGCGCGACAGACCACCGTCCTTCGACTTTCCCTTGATGGTGAGAAAAGCTTCATCATCGCGCAGGCGGATGCGCACCGTGGCACCTTCAGCCGGAATATATCCCTGCTGGATGTGCGTACAAGAAAAGGCGGCAGCACGGTAGGCTCCGCCTTTCTTCACCAGGAACTTTCGTTCGATTTCGAATCCGCTCATCAGGAATTAAACACTGTCCAGATAAGGAAAACCAAACCCAGTGCAATCAGACAACCGATAATCCACATAACGACGTTGCGTCCCTGTTCTTCTTGCTTTTTTGCGTAAGCCTGGCGCTTAGCATTGTTTTTCTTGCTCATAATATTATTGCCTCCCCCGACCCCTCCAAAAGAAGGGGAGGGTCTGCCTGTTTGTGGGGAGTGGCAGACTTTCAGTTGTTATTGTTGTTATTGTTAAAGTTCGTAGTCTATTGGGTTAAGAGTACCTGTCGCCGCGCTGTGCTCCCTCTCCGGAGAGGGCCGGGGTGAGGTCTCTACTCCTCCGTCACGGGGAACTCCATGAGGTAGGCCTTGATGAATCCGTCTATCTTACCGTTCATCACGCTGTCCACGTCGTGCGTCTCGTAGTTGGTGCGGTGGTCTTTCACGCGCTTGTCGTCGAACACGTACGAGCGTATCTGCGACCCCCACTCGATTTTCTTCTTGCCGGCCTCAATCTTGGCCTGAGCCTCCAGGCGTTTCTTCATGGCGCGGTCGTAGAGTTGCGAGCGCAGCAGCGTCAGGGCGCGCTCCTTGTTCTTCGGCTGGTCGCGCGTCTCGGTGTTCTCGATGAGGATTTCCTCTTCCTCGCCCGTGTC
>ODAI012107746.1_pt1 | contig 10152 bp, 7 predicted proteins | sample 1539321 | NCBI WGS metagenome assembly ODAI01 (sample SAMN02144231, study PRJEB22623) | gut metagenome | biome: sheep rumen | host: Ovis aries | place: New Zealand | reverse complement strand
TGCAAAGAACACGCCGCAGAGCATGGGAAAGGCAAGGAAGGATCCCCCTTCATAGTTCCTGCCGCCGAGGATGCGGATGAGTTCCGGCGCTGCAAGAATGAGGCAGGAGTGAAAAACCGCCATCAGGAGGGTGCACAGGCAGATGCCGCGGCGGATCCGGAGGATGCTCTTTTCGTGGTATTTCTCATAAAACCAGGGAGTCCATACACTTTCCAGGGACTGCAGCGCGATGCCTGCGATCAGATAGATCTGGAATATAAAGGTATAGATTCCGGCTGCCTCCGCGCCTTTCATCCGAAGGAGCATGATCTTGTCAATTTCCGCAAGGAGTGTCTGGGAGATGCTCCCCGGAATCGTGGGAATACTGTACAGGACGCCCCAGTGCATCATTTCCCTTAACCTCCTGACGGGAGCCCTGCGGACCAGGACGGTTATGATGTATATGGAAAGAACAGCCATGACAATGGCGGTTCCCGTCATCCTTCCCATGGCAGGAGCATCCTTAAAGAGTGTGAGGATGAGCAGGATTCCCGCTGCGGCGCTTCCTACAGCGTAGAGACCGCTGACACGAAGGTAGCTGACATAATCATATTCGAGGGAAGCGTAGGAATACCAGCACGAGAGGACCGCAGCGCCGAAGCTGTAGATTACGAGAAGGAAAAGAGCGGGAACCGGAAGGCCGGTCAGGCGTGAGAGCGGATTCCTGAAAAAGACGGCAAGAAGAAGGAGCACGCCGGACTGTGCCGGCACGAGCAGCATGGAATCGGAAACATAGCTGTCGTACAGCGTCCCGCCTTCTTCGGAGTACCGGAGCTTTGCATTCTTGTAGCTGTTGTGGATTGCAAGGCCGGCGGCCAGGTACAGGATGCTCTCATAAGCAGAAAAGGCTCCGTACAGGCCGAATTCGGCAGCAGACATAAGGCGGGCGAAGACGGGAATTGAAAGAAAGGCAATTCCCTTGATCAGATAGTTTCCGATACTGTATACGATTCCGGCGCTGACCGCTTTATCATTCGAGTGCTGCGAACTGCTCATGGGGCTACCTTCAAAATCATTTATAGCTTACCTGTTCCTGTTTATGATATCATTTGCCATAAACGTTGTATAATACTTTGTGTCTGTCTGCCCGGCGGAGGAATCCGCCTGCTGCAAGCGGATCAATATTTAACGGACACTCATAACGGAGGAGGGATTTTATGGAGCAGCTGTTTCATCTGAAAGAGCATGGTACTACAGTTAAGACGGAGGTTATCGCGGGAACGACGACCTTCCTGGCAATGGCATATATACTGGCTGTCAATCCTAACATTCTGGGTGCGGTCATGGATGCCAACGGTGTGTTTGTGGCGACGGCGCTCGCGTCGGCGCTTGCCACATTCCTGATGGCGTTTCTGGCAAATTATCCCATCGCGCTGTCTGCGGGACTGGGACTGAACGCTTACTTTGCCTATACCGTGTGTCTGGGTGAGCTCGGGGGCGCAGAGGACGCCTTTACCGTTGCCCTCACCGCGGTTCTCGTTGAAGGAATCATATTTATCCTGATGTCAGCCTTTAAGATCAGGGAGGCTCTCGTAAACGGCATCCCCGCGAATCTTAAGCTGGGAATAACCGGAGGCATCGGACTTTTCGTTGCCTTCATCGGTATGCAGGGAGCGGGACTTATTGTCCGTTCGGAAGCGACACTCGTGGATCTCGGAAGCTTTAAGTCCGCGGAGATGGTTCTGTGCCTGGTCGGTCTTATGATCATCGTCATCCTTGTTCATTACAGAGTGAAGGGAGCTGTCCTCATCGGTATTCTGGCGACCTGGATTCTCGGCATGATTGCGGAAAAGATCGGCTGGTATGTAGTAGATATGGAAGCGGGGGTGTTCAGTGTTTTCCCGCCCTCGCTTGTATCCTTTAATTTCAGCGGACTTAAAAACACTGCGTTCAAGTTCAACTTTGCATGGGCAGGACAGCACATTGTCCAGTTTATCGCCATTGTGGTTTCGTTCCTTTATGTAGACCTTTTTGATACAGTCGGCACGGTTGTCGGTGTCGCTTCAAAGGCGGGACTTCTTGATAAGGACGGCAAGCTTCCCCGCGCCGGCAGGGTCCTTCTTGCGGATGCGGTCGGTACTGCGGCAGGCGCATGCCTCGGAACCTCTACGATCACCTCTTTTGTTGAATCTTCCGCAGGCGTTGCGGAGGGCGGCAAGACAGGCCTTACCGCATTTACTACCGGCTGCTGGTTTTTGCTGGCACTGATTTTCAGCCCGGTATTCCTTGCAATTCCCTCATTCGCGACGGCTCCTGCACTGGTATATGTCGGAATGCTGATGGTCTCCTCTGTGACAAAGATGCATTTTGACGGAGATCTCGCGGACGCAATCGGAGGCTATATGGCACTGGTCATGATGCCTCTGGCATATTCCATTGCAACCGGCATCATGTTCGCAATGCTGTCCTGGGTTATCGTCAAGGTGTTTACAGGCAAGAGCAAAGATGTTTCACCGGTCATGTGGGGCGTGTTTGTCCTGTTCATCCTCAGGATTATTTCCCTGGTTGCCAATTTCTCATAAACAGGTAATTGAATGCAATACAAATACGAAACACATCTGCACACTTCGGGGTCTTCCGCATGCGGACGTTCGGAGGGCCCCGAATATCTGGAAGGCTATAAGGCGCTCGGCTATGACGGGATTTTCCTGACAGAGCACTTTTATCTCGGCAATACCTGTATTCCGAGAGATCTGCCGTGGAAGGAATGGGTTAATCGCTTCTGCGAGAGCTATTACATCACGAAGGAAAAAGCGGCCGGAACGGGCCTTAAGGTGTTCTTCGGATGGGAGAGTACCTACGGCACGGGAGAGGATTTCCTGATCTACGGGCTGGGGCCGGAATGGCTCATGGAACACCCTGAGATCACCCGTATGACGCAGGAGGAACAATATGAGCTTGTTCACGGGGAGGGAGGACTGGTAGTCCAGGCGCATCCCTTCCGGGAGCGGGACTATATGAGGGAAATCCGGCTTCATCCGCACCACTGCGATGCGTGGGAGGTTGCCAACAGCGGCAATCTCCCCTACATGGACAGACGGGCTTATGAATATGCAATGGCGCATAACATGGCCATGACCTGCGGTTCCGATATCCATACGGTCCGGAACCTGACGCAGGACAAGGTCTTTGCAATGGTTACGGAAAAGCCTCTTGAATCGGAGAGGGATTATGTGCAGCTGATTTTATCCGGAAAAGGCTTCCGCGCACAATTCCCTCCCGAAAGAATGCAGTGCGAACTGCAGGAGCCTCAGCTTCCTGTTTACTGGAACTGATATCAGCGCTTGATATCGTAGTTCATGTTCATCAGGTTGCGGATGCTCTCTTCATCGTCAGTGATGTTGGCGTCGCCGTGGATTGTGTGCTTCAGTACGCTGCTGGCAACGCCGAAATTGAGCATATCCATCGGCTTGTAGCCGCGCATCATGGCATAGATAAAGCCGCTTGCGAAGGCGTCGCCGCCGCCGACACGGTCCAGGATGGTAAAGGTATACAGCCGGCTCTCGAATGTATGTCCGTTGTACCACATGAAGGCTTTCAGGCTGTTCTCGCTGCCGCTGTGAGCGTAGCGGACGTGTCTTGCGATGCACTGGATATTGGGATATATCTCTACAAAATGGCGGAAAATCTCATCCTGCTGTTCATAGGACGGCTGAAGCGGAACGCCGTCCTTCCAGTCTCCCTTGGACGGATCATCGTCGTCCACATAAAGATGATACGGTTCGATGCCGAACAGCACGTCAATGTACGGAAGGCATTTGGTACAGAAGTCTCTTGCCGCCTCCCAGGACCAGAGCTTTGCTCTGTAATTCCCGTCAAAGCTGACGGTCATTCCTTTTTCCTTGGCTTTTTTGAGGCAGTCCAGTATCAGATTGCTGCAGTTCTCTGAAAGGGCAGGAGTCAGTCCGGACAGATGCAGCCAGTCATATCCGTCCAGCAGCTCATCCAGATCGATCCCGGAGAAATCATATTCGGAAATGGCGCTGTGCTTGCGGTCGTAGGTCACCTTGGAGGGCCGGATGCCATAGCCGGTTTCCAGATAGTAGGTTCCGAGGCGGTGTGTGGGCGTCTCTTCATGCGTGGACAGGATGACAGGTGTGCAGTGAACGTCGTTGGAGCGGAGCCACCGGATGGCGCTTTTGCCGAGGCTGTTGTCGGGGACGACACTGAAGAAGGTGCTGTCGACGCCGAGGTTTGCAAGAGAGAGGGCGATGTTCGCTTCACTTCCGCCATAGCTCGCTTCAAAACTGGAGGCCATCCGAATCTTTTCATAATTCGGAGGAGTCAGCCTCAGCATGATTTCACCTATTGTAAAAAACTTCTGGTTCACAGAATTTGCTTTGATCGGGTTATGATGCCGGCTTTCAGTAATCATGACAGATTATCCTTTCCGAATAACTGGGTTTAATAACTACATGCCTCAATTGTATATAGCCGCGCTGTCATAAGTCAATATAACACAGACAATCGAAATCCGGCGCAGCGTGAAGCAGCACAAAAGGGACCCTTAAAGGTCCCTTTTGCTGCGTTTTATGAAGAAGGAGGCTGTTCTTCATAAAGATATTTCGATCGAAACGCACTTGTTTCCGGTCAGCTGCTCGCTTCGCGGATCGGGCTGTGAGAATCCGGCACAGATCGTAAAGTTCTTTCCGAAAACGGAACGTTTCCCGTTGTCATCCACGGTCGTGAAGGCTCTTTCGGGAAGAGTGATTTCAATGCTGCTCTTTTCACCGCCTGCGAGGCTTATCCTGCGGAATGAGCAAAGCTGCGGATTCGGAGCGGAGTACGGGCTGTCTGTATCCTTGATATAGATCTGAAGCACATCTTCCGTTGCGGCGCCGCTATTTTCGACGTCCACACTGATCCTTGCGCTGTCCGGGGATGCGATATCCGCCCGGATTCCGGTCGCCCTGCAGTCTCCGTAGGTCAGACCGTAGCCGAAGGGGTAGAGCGGAGTGCCTTCGAAATAGCGGTAGGTCCTGCCCTTCATGGAGTAATCTGTAAATTCCGGCAGAATGGCAAGGTCTTCATTGTGGTAGAAGGTGACCGGGAGCTTGCCCGAAGGCGATACGTCGCCGAACAGGATGGAGGCAACGTCAGCGCCGCCTCTTCCGCCGGGGTACCATGCCTGCAGGATTGCGTCCGCCTTATCCTGGGCCTGTCCGAGATCAATGGAACTGCCGCTCATGTTGATGACAATCACGGGCTTTCCGCATTCCAGGACTTCGTTCATAAGAGCCCTCTGGGACGCCGGCAGCAGGAGATCGCGCTTGTCACCGGATGCGTAGGAGTTGCCGGTATCGCCTTCTTCGCCCTCGAGTGTCTCGTCGAGCCCGACGACCAGTATTACGATGTCAGAGCATTCCGCAACTGTGAGTGCCTCGGCCCGGCGGTCAGACAGCTCTGTGTAGGAGAGTGCTTCAACATTGTCTTTAAAGAGATGGCATCCCTCGGAATAAAGAATCCTGGGGGCATCCTTTCCGCAGCGCTGCTGTACATAATCCCGGATACCTTCAAGAACCGTGATGTACTGCGACGAGGTTCCGTGGTAATTTCCGTTTAATGCGCTTCTGCTGTCCGCGTTGGGACCGATCACACCGATTGTGTGAACAGGGCCGGTGAGCGGAAGGATTCCGTTGTTTTTAAGGAGAACGATGCTTTCAAGCGCAGCCTTTGATGCAACCGAAAGGTGCTTTTCGCACTCTACGGCTGTGTAGGGAATATCGTCGTATTCCGTGCGGTCGAACATGCCAAGAAGAAAGCGTGTTGTCAGAAGGCGGATGCAGGACCGGTCGATAAAGGCTTCATCGATGAGGCCTTCATCCACTGCGTTGAGAACATACTCATAAGTGCAGCCGCAGTTGACATCGGTGCCGTTTTTAAGAGCAAGTGCCGCAGATTCCTCCGGAGTGGAGGTTACGTGGTGGTGCTCATGAAAATCGCGGACAGCCCAGCAGTCGGATACGAAGTGTCCTTCAAATCCCCACTGACCTCGAAGGATTTCCTGAAGTTTCGGGCTGCCGCAGCACACCTCACCGTTGGTACGGTTGTAGGCACCCATAACTGCTTCAACGCCGGCCTCTTTTACACAGGCCTCGAAGGCGGGCAGGTAGGTATCTTCCATATCCTTCGGCGATGCGACGGCATCGAATTCATGCCGGAGAGCCTCGGGACCGGAATGGACGGCGAAATGTTTTGCGCAGGCGGCTGTCTTGAGATACGGATGGTCTTTTCCGTCTGAGCGGGCGATCCTGCCCGTTCCCTGAAGGCCTTCAACGAAACGGACGCCCAGCCGGGAGGTAAGGAAAGGATCCTCTCCGTAGGTTTCGTGACCTCTTCCCCATCTGGGATCCCGGAAAATGTTTACGTTCGGTGACCAGAAGGTGAGTCCTTTATAGATATCGTGATCGCCTTTTTTTGACTGCATGTTATATTTGGCTCTTCCTTCGGTGGAGATGCAGTCCGCAATTTCCTCCATCAGATCCTCATCAAAGGCGGCCGCAAGAGCAATGGCCTGCGGGAAAACAGTGGCGGTGCCTGCCCGCGCTACGCCGTGAAGCGCTTCATTCCACCAGTTATATGCCGGAATATTCAGGCGCGGGATGGCGGGAGAGTCGAACAGGAGCTGGGAAGCTTTCTCTTCGAGAGTCATCTGTTCAACCAGAGATTTGGCTTTTTGTGCGGCTTCGAGTCTTTTCATTGTGTCTTTCCCTTACATTTGTTTTATTATCTGATAAAATGGTTATCAGAAGCTGAACACTTCGCTGCAGAATACACTTAATCGATAAAGACAGACTATATATCAAACCTGCCTTGAGGTGACATCATGGACAGAGAACAGATTCGCGAGCATAAAGAAAAAATGAGGGAACGTATTCCGGTCAAATATCAGCAGCCTGCGCAGTTTGCCGGTCGTACAGTCAATAACTCCGAAGAGGATGTGGACTATGTACCCGGAACTCATCTCAGAATCTGGTACAATAATCAGATCGAAGGCTATGATATGCACCATCATGATGCTGCGGAAATAATAATCTGTATCGAAAACGGGTACAGAGTGTTTTCGAATAACCGGACCTGGCAGCTGAACGCAGGGGATATACTGTTTATTCCTCCTCACATTCTGCACCGTCTGATGGGCGGGGTAGAAGGAGTGCGGTTTATCTGCCTGTTTGATCTGTCGCCGCTTATGGTGTTTCGTGATTTCAAGGCGCTTGACCCGTTCCTGATGACGCCGCTTCTGCTCTCACGCAGCGCGGGAACGGAACTGTATCTTCGTGTATATGAACGTCTCCAGAAGATTATCGAGACGTATTTTTCGGCTAAAAGTATGTGGGAACTGTCCATCTACGCTACTTTACTGGATGTGTACACCATCATTGGCCAGGATTATTTCGCGCAGAAGGACAGCTTTTCTCCCACTCGTAGCAGTCACCACCAGGTGAACTATGAAAAATTTGCCAGCCTCCTGTCCTATATGGACGAGCATTATGCCGATGACATATCGCTCGATGAGGCTGCCGAATTTGTCGGCTTTTCAAAGTATCACTTCACGCGGCTTTTCCGGGAATACACCGGAACCACGTTTCTGGATCATCTGATCCACAAGAGGGTGCAGGCTGCACAGAAACTGCTTTCAGGGGATCTGTCGATAACGGAAATCTGTTTCCGCACCGGCTTTAATAATCTTACTTCGTTCAGCCGGAGCTTTAAAAAGTATACCGGCCTTTCTCCTTCGGATTTTCGTTCGCTGAACGAGTCCTATCAGGATCACATTTCTATGTTTACCAGGTTCGAGGGCTGAGAAATCAGCAGCGCTGATTTCCCGGCTCCCACAGTAGAAAACTGAATTTCAGAAAACCTTCATGTACATCATCCCTTGACGGAGCCGAGAGCTACGCCGGCGATGATGTATTTTGACAATGCGAGGTAGACAATAATCAGCGGAAGAGCAGTGAGGGACAGTCCGAGATAGACCGCGCCGTACTCTGTTTTGTAAATATCACCGCGCAGCAGGGAGATCATGATGGGCAGTGTATATTTCTTCTGGTCTGTCAGGAGGATCAGAGGTGTAAACAGGTTGTTCCAGCTGCTGACGAAACTGAAGATTGCCTGGGTTGCGATTGCGGGCTTCATGATCGGCAGTGCGATCTTGTTGAAGATGTAGAATTCCTTTGCTCCGTCGATACGTGCTGACTGAACAATTTCAAGAGAGAGTGCCGGCTGCATATACTGTCTCATGAAGAAAACCATCGACGGTGAAGCGATCGCGGGCAGGATCAGCATGGACAGATTGTTCGTCATGTGAATCTTATAGACCATCTGGTAGAAACCGATCATTGTGATCTGTGCCGGAATCATCATGACAGCCATAATGAATGAGAAATAAGCTTTCTTTAAGCGCCAGTCATATACGACAAGTCCGTATGCCGTCAGGGTCGAGAAATAGGTCGCCAGAGCGGTCGCGCAGACGGAGATGATCATGGAGTTCACAAAACCGACGGCGGGGTTGAAGCTCTTTCCGAGCAGGATTTTCAGGTTGTTTGAAAAGTATGTCGACGGAATGATCGAAACCGCGTGCTGCTGGATCTGCGTCGTTGACCTTGTGGCGTTGACAAGCATGACCACAAAGGGAAAGAGGCTTATGATTGCCAGTATGATGCAGGCTATAAATATAAGTGTTTTCGCGAGGTAATGATGGTTATCTGATTTTTTCATCACGCTTTTCCTCCTTTCGCGAGCTCTTTCTGACGCCTGCGCATTTCCTTTTCCTGCTGACGGACAATTTTCTGAAGCTTCGCTTCGTCCTTATCCCTCAGAATGAAGAAGAGGAAAGCGGATACAGCACAGATGATAACAAACATGAACATACTGGCTGCCGCAGCGCGGTTGTACATGTAGCTGCCGGAGAAGGCCTGGTTGTAAATGAATACACCGGTTGTCAGAGTGGCGTTGTCAGGTCCGCCCATCAGGAACAGCTTCGGAATATCGAACATGTTCAGGCCGCCGATCAGGCTGGTAACAAGAGTGAAGAGCAGGATAGTACGGATGTTCGGCAGGGTAACGTGCCAGAAGGTCTGCCAGCCGGTCGCGCCGTCGACCTCTGCAGCCTCGAAGATATCGGGGCTGATACCCAGGATACCGGAGATGAGGATGACCATTGTATAGCCATACCACATCCAGGTCTGGATGAAGATGACAACTCCTTTTGCAATATTCTTTTTTACAAGGAAGTTGTAGGGCTGGTCGATAAGTCCGAAGCGGGTCATCAGGTCGTTGACGGGCCCCATCGGATAGCCGAACAGAGCGTTGAAGAGGATAGCGATGGTTGCTGCCGTAATAATGTTGGGCATATAAAACAGAACCTTGAATACGCCTTCTCCGGGGATCTTGAAGCGCCTGTCAGTGAACCAGGCTGCCAGAAGAAGCGCGAGCAGGAGCTGGGGGATGAAGTTGCTTTCCCACAGGAATACTGTATTCTTGAATGCTGTCTGGAAGGTCGGGCTCGTAAGCACTGTTACGAAGTTGTCGAAGGGATGTTCCAGAAAATGCCAGTCTGTTTTGCCGATGCCCTTCAGGTCAGTAAATCCGATAATTGCGGTGTACAGTGTAGGATATGCTGAAAAAATAAGATATGCAATCGTAAACGGCAGGCAGAAGATGTAGCCGTATCTTGCATAGCTGAAATTTTTCTTTTTTGTTTTCATAGTTTAGGATCTCCGTATCTGATATGAATGTTTCCCGGTCCAGCTGGTGGCCTGGAGAGGGAACGGATCCCTGCTGTGTGGAACAGGATAACTGCTTTTGCTGCTGATTTGGATTAAAAACGGGGTGTGGGACGGAGAACATCCCACACCCCGCAAACGAAATCGTTTAATTGCTTATAAGGTGATCTGTATCTTACAGGTAGAAGTGATTACTCAGCATCAATACCGAGGTTGTCGCTTACAGTCTGCTTGAAGTCTTTGATCGCTGCGTCACGATCCTTCTCGCCTGCTGCATATGCACGAACCTGATCTCTCCAGATCTGGTTGATGGACTCATCATACTGAGTGAGGTTCTTGCCGTTTGCATAAGCGTTTGCGGGAACGAATACGTCGAACATGTTCTGGC